>ENA-OWNV01000258-OWNV01000258.1-gut-metagenome-genome-assembly--contig:-NODE-258-length-20165-cov-5.210972_pt1 | contig 20165 bp, 9 predicted proteins | sample MGYA00248253_ERZ651784 | MGnify/ENA primary metagenome ERZ651784 (study PRJEB26908, sample SAMEA4031709) | gut metagenome | biome: gut; feature: normal infant; material: stool | place: China | collected 2015 ...
ATATCAAAAGGAGTTTTATTTTTCATCGCTAAAGCTATACTGAACCCCCAGACTATCTGGGGGTTTTCATAATACAACCAAAGACGGCTGTTTTTCGCCGTCTATATATAAATCTTCTACATACCTTGCATCAAATTCTGACTTTTTCTCAAACAAGCTATTGCGAAATTGATTCCAGTCCATTCCTTCCATTATGATATGCTCATTAAATATTGATTCCATATTATCATATTGATATTTGTCTGAAACCACGCAGTTATTGCTTCGGAAAAAAATATAGGCATCGGAAGCAAGCACGAATGTTTTTGTCTGAGCTTTAAAATAATTAGCAAAATCTTTAAAAATAATATACTGACGCACCTCTTCAAACGAGCGAAGATTTTTCATACGAATAAAATTAGTATCATTTTGCATCTCAAGACGAATATTCTGAAGCACTTCAATTTCCATATCCAAACGGCTCATTCCTCTATTAACAGCAGCTTGACTATCTTTAAGGACTTGGTCTTTTAATGTGTTGTATGAAATGGCATATAGAGGTCCCACTAAAACTAAAATGGAAATAAATAGAATACAGTATATCAGTACATGACTTTTCTTTTTATTACCTCTAAATTTCATTTCATCTTCTCCTTACTTATAAATAAACAGAGCGCTAAGATAACCCTGACGTGTATGCACAAACACTCTCGTTGTATTTTCTATATTATGGCAGTTCTCCCACGAAACCACTTCATCAAGACCCGCCATATATACCCGACTGCCCTGACGTCGTTCAGGGTCATAGACTATATACCTTGTTGAAGCAGTGGCATTTGAATTGAATTGCCAGGTATCTTCTGCCTCATCCGGCTTTCTTCCCGTGCTTATAACAGAGTTTAATCCGTCAGTATATGGCGCATTGTAAAGACTGTTAACATATCCGAAAGTATATCTCAGATTTGCAGACGGCACAGTGTTCGAGGTGTATTCATCAGCAGTACCTGTCATATTCCAGAGTACGGTATTCTCGCTTTGGTCATAAATCTTTTCATAAACTCCAATGTACCCTGCCGAATTTGTCGCATAACGAATTAAATCGCCTTCCTCAATATCGTCCTTGTATACACTCTCATCAAAGTAAGCAGTAATCTCCGCACCCTTTTGCAGTCCATGCAGAGTCATCACTAACTCTCCTTCATCATCGCCTATCCACTGCTCGTATACATCCGTTACCATAGTAATTTCTGTTGAATTGCTTAAGGTTGCGTTGTCATTGCTGGACATAAGCACAAGATTTGCAAACGGCGTCGAATCATCATAACGGTATAATCCCAAAATACTTTTTTTATTGTTATTATTCCACCATGTAACATTTGAAAATTGCTGCACACCAAAAAGCTTTTCGTCCGGATCTTCAATATCATTAGGCGGAACTCTCATATAATAAGTCTTTGTTGACATAACATATTTTCGTTCAAAGCTTTTCATAGTAAAAAGCCATGAATAAGAACCGGCGGGCAATAATTCTTCAAGAGTATTATCTCTTTCTCTTTCCTGTCCTGCGGGCGATGATAAATCCAATTCTTTTATTTCGCCATCACTGTTTTTTCTGTAAAAAACAGGCTGTCTGACCAAAGCACCATCTTGACCCGAGCAAAGAATTTGTTTAACATAATCTTTCGTCCGTCGTTCTCCGTCCAGAACTACGCGGTCAGCAAGAACAAGATTCTCATGCTGACGCTGAACATTATATATTTTTACATAGATATTATCTTCGTGGTCTTTTCTTGCGTCTACAAGTCTATAAATATATCCCAAAATACGGTCGCTCTGCGTTTGCTTTCCAACTGACGCAATTCTTCCTGCAATATCTAAAACAAAAGACGTCTGTTCGCCTGTAACAATTTTATCTTTGTAATAATTAGCAACCTGATATTGTTCACCGTCAATCGTTACCCATCTGTCATCTGTATTGCCTGCCACTTTCTCCACCTTACCACTTACGGTTTGACTGCATTGCCAACCTCTTATATATGAGCCGTCAAAAGATTTTGAAACGCAGAGAATATCACCCGCGAGCAGCATATTCTCATTTACTTCCTTGCCGTAGGGATAGCTTTTAAAGAATATCCATTTATCTGAATCCTTATTAAAGTCAAGTTCTTCCTCAGAACCATCCTCTATCCTTTCAGCATATACCTTTTTTCTTGATACGTCAATACCCGTTACACGAACGGTATCATAAGTTTCAATAATCACTGTATCCACATTTCCGGACGAAATTATCGTAACAAAACCTGTATCAATATTAAACGCACTGTCATAATCAGTTTCTAACACCATACCATTATAAATAATCGCAGTATCACGTCCAATTTTTATCTTTGCAGTTTTTCGTCCATTATAATAGAAAAGCGTAAAATCAGAATATTTTTCAATATTCTCCGCATCAATTCTCACTACTGAGGTTTTATCATCTGTGCGATAAAAAACAATACTACGCTCGTCATTTTCTTCAGTATAATAAACAATCAAATGATAGCCCAAAAGTTCATGAAGCGCTTCATCATTACAAATATAGTTTACACCATCTATACCGATTTTTTCTATATCATTAGTCCGTGTACCCGAAATTTCAGTAAAGCAGTTAGCGGTTACACGTCCCTTTATATATTCAATATCATAAATATCCTTCAAAAGAGTGCTTTTCGTTTCGCCGTAATTATGTCTGTATTCTGTATGAAGTGTATTGTACATCATAACAACGCAGTCGCCGAATGTTGCCGTATCAAAATTAGATATTCCCTTTAACATATTAAGCTGTACTGCCGTCGAAAGATAATTATTGTCTAAGCTTTCCGCAAGTGTATTCATATCTGCGCTTCTGAAGCTTCTTATAAGCATTTCCGACATTTCCCTTACTGTCAGAGTGTCATTCGGACGAAATTTACCGTTTTCGTCCGGTTTGACAATTCCCATTGATTTAAGTCCCGACAATGCTATGCTTAAATCATTATCCTCCGACACATCTATAAATTCATTTGTGCCGTTGCCTGTAATATTATCCGACTTCAACATACGTGCAAGATATATAGCAAATTCACCGCGCGAAACAGTCTGATTGACCTTGCCCTGATAAGAAATATCCTCGCTGAATATTCCCAGTTTTTTCATAAGTTCAAATGCAAAATCATCTGCTTCTTTTTCTGTAACGCTTGTATCTGACGGCGATGAAACCGAAACATATTCGGTTTCATTCGTCCAGCCCTCATAAAGCATTTTTGCGGCTTCAGCACGTGTTATTGTCCCAAGCGGTCTGAAGGAGCCATCCTCATATCCGCTTATAATTCCCATTTGTCTTAAAATCTTAACTGGTTTTAACGCATAGTCTGAAATATCAGCCTCATCAGTAAATAATTCCGCATCCGCATTATATTTATCAGTAAGCTTCATAGCACGGCTTATAAGTGCGGCAGCGTCCTGTCTTGAAACAGACATTCCTACACCAAAAGTATCTTCGCTTATTCCCTTTACAATACCACCTTGGAATGCCGTCTGCAAATAAGGGTAATACCATTCATCACTTACTACATCATTAAATGTCATATTCTCCTGATGCGCAGATGATATATCAAAGGTCAGAACCAGCATTTTAACAAATTCCTCACGTGTGATATTATCCTCAGGTCTGAAATAACCTAAGCCGTCTCCGCTCACGATACCTTCGGAAAACAGTTTGTTGACTGCACTTTCTGCCCACTCAAAGCTCTCCATATCTTTAAAGCTATCAATTGTTTCATCTTTTATATCTGTCTTATTTCCATAATTTGTAGAATCCGTCTTTGGAACAGGGGTTCCGCCGCCCAATACTGTTACAGGAACTTTTCCTCCTCCGGAGCTGCCGGAATTACCGCCTTTTTCGCTTACACTACTGTTTTGTGCTTTAGTTATTGCTTCGCTCAGCTCGTTAAAATTATGATATGTACTATATGCCACCTTTCGGCACACTTCTGCGGTAAGTTGATTTGTGTTATATCCGGGACGCAGCGATGATATTACTGTTTTTACATCGCCCGCACCTGTAGGATTTTTTGTTACCGACAGAATAAGTGCGTCTGCAACTGCCAAGTCAAAGCTGTCCAAAGAATTGAACGGTGCAAGTCCGCATAAAAATTGCGCCAGTTGCGACTTTGCAGTATCTGTTACATAATCTGCCGATAAAACCTTTTTCATAGGATTCTCGTTCATTGGCTTTATCATAGCCGAATAATCCATCAGATTAGTTATTTTGCCGTCTGATACAGTTGCGGCAACTGCCGCACGCTGATAAGCACTTGCACAAGATAATTTGTCATTTGTATCAAACGGTGCGGCGGCAGTAAGAAGCCTTGCAATAACTGCAGAATTTACAGTACCGTCAAACGGTGATACAAATTGCAGTTTAACACGGTTTTGCTTTATATATTCCTCAACGTCCTTTACTCCCGAAGCCGCCGCTTGGTTTAAACCTTCAATGGCTGTTCTGTTGTCATCTTGTTCTGCGTAAGGACGGATAACATCAATCAGTTTCTCGCCTTTTTGATATACCCGAATACGATATTCTCCGGTAGGACAATCCTTCAGATTTATCCGCAGTGAAAATTCTCCGTCTTTATTTGGCTTTATCTGGTTTGTATAAACTACTGCTCCGTCTTTAACATTATCAGCATCTTGTATTGTAAAATTATTGTCGAGGACAGAAACGGAAACATCAGCCGTTCCGCTCGGTGCAGTTCCTGTAACTGTGAGCCGTGCATCTGCATCGAACATTCCCGCCTCTGCCGCCGCATATACCGAAACAGGTAAAAGCATACAGAGTAATACGGTAAATAAAAAACTGATTCTTTTCATTGAATTATCCTCCTACCTAATGCTTTATGCACAATATTATTGATTTTTCCTGCTGCCGTAAGTGCAATAAGGATTCATTTTCTCAAAACCATCCCATATAAACACTCTCTGTTCTGCCCATTCTGTCGGTGCGCTGTGCGCTTCACTCATAGAAATATTTTCTGTTTTACCTGCATCTACAGTAAACTTCTCATATTTCACAGCACTGACTATATCTTCCTCACTGTTATAATAAGCGCTTATTATATAAACATTTGTCGCTGTTTCTGATGTATTGGTTATTATGGTGCTTGCCTTACCGTCTGAATCAATAACAGGAACGGCTGACTGTACGATGCCTTCTCCCGTTGTAAGCTGTGCGGAGGTATCGCCATATGTCACGGTATAAACCGTATTTGGTGAAAGCGTTGCGCTGTCACCCGTAAAGTCAAAGCGGTAAATGCCGTCCTCACCCAATACTGCCGTCAGACTATAATTCTTTTCCGCATTTGTAATAGTCGGCAATGCTTCAACCTTGGTATTTTTAGTAAATATCAGTTCCATTTTAGCTAATGCGGGCGATACAATTCCGTTTTCTGCCTGCATCTGATCACCTTCGCTGTCTAAAAGTCTTGTCTTTTTTAGACCGCCAGGATTTGCTCCTGCCTTAAATACTGTTGTATCAATTTTCTTTCCGACCAAGGTCTGGATTTTTGATATGTCAGAAAGCTCAATAACAAATATTTCACCGCTTTTGCGTTCGGGTAGTCTGCTCAATACAAATGCGTTGCCTGTGTTGTTAATGTCAAAGCCTGAAACATTTTCTCCGTTTAACAAAAGTGGGTCAGTTGCTATATTATACTTTTTAATCCTAAAATCAGATGATACCACAGTATTAAGCATTTTTATTTCCTTTACAATAGACGGAGCATCCTCTGAAAATTGGAGCGTGTTTTCCAAATTTATCTGCGCCGTAACTGCATTATCCTCAATTGTTATCTCATCGCCAGCCTTCACTCCGTCCACGGTGGTAATATGGAAATTGTCAAATACCAATCCATTCGGGAAACGTCTGCCTGCCATCGTCAGCGTCCATTCCTTTGCAAGCTCCTCCTCAGTTATGTCAACGGTTACGGAAGCGAGCTTTGCTTCATCTGAGAGTGTATAATAAACAGGCTTCTCATTTATATACTGTGTTGCCGTAATCTGATTACCTTCTTTTTCCAAAAGCAGTTGAAATTTAACGGTTGTGTCTGCAACAAGAGTATTGTTTTCCCAGCCTGTTAAGTATGCACTTCTGCCCCATGCAGTCGGCGCTGTTTTATACGCCGCTTTAATTCCGCCGTGTTCAATTATTGAAAGCTGCGAAATTTCCGTACTTCCTATCCTAAGAGTTGGTATAAGTATATTTGATTTAGCACCGTCTCCAAGCCATGTAAGATTTGACTGTGGTGTTACATCGTAGGATAAAAGCAATGCGCCTTTTGAAAAATCAAGAGGTTCTGTACCTTTAATCGAGAAATTAGATGTTCCCGATTTTTCCGGTATGTACTCATTCACATATTTTAATGCCGGATTTCCGCTTATTTCAGTTTTTGTAAAGGAAATTCCCATTCCCGGTTGCGAAAATCCATTTGGTAATGTGCTTCCGTCATAGTTGTCAAAGCCTTCGTACCAGTAAAACGCATTAGGGTCATAGCCGTCTGTTCTGACAGTTTGCGAGAAGTCTCCGAGCGTTATGGTGTAATCCGTAAGCTCGCTTAACTCGTCAATATTTATTGTCCAGACATTAGGCTCATCAGTCGACTGCTCGCCCGTAAAGCTTTTGCCGTCCGCGCCTGTCATTTTAACCTTATCTGCGGTTAAATCTACATATTTGGAAGTAATGAATTTTATCGTTTTTGTACTCGCAGGAAGTCTGTCCCTTGAATCAAGCGTAAGAGTTTTTCCGTCACCGTCGAGTATTATAGTTTCCCTTGCGGCAATCGTTCCTTCACCCAATGCCGCACGACGAATACAGCTATACATATTCTGAGGCTCATCACCCGCAAAACTCGTTACAGCCGACGGAGATTTCAGCTTTAATATATAAAATTCTCTGTCATTTGCAATATCAAGTCCGCTTATGGTCATTCCATTGTTACCCTTTCCACTGACTTTTGATGCGGCAGGCATTCCTGCTTTAAGTAACAAAGGATTATCCGCACTGTATTTTGTAAGTGTATAATAATCGTTATCACCCGTCAAATTCTGATTTAAAGGAATGGCATTTGACGCAACCACATAGCCTGACGGGCCATTCTCAGGTGCATAACTTGCATTATCGGTAAAGATGCTATTTGCCTTTGTATCACCAGGCGAAATATAGCTGACACCGTCTATATTCATTGTACCCTCACTTCGCAGTGTTATATTATCAATTTTTACAGAGCCGCCTTTTGTCGGTACTGCAAAGCGCATAAACATATCGCCGCTTAAAAGCGAATTCATTGTCGTTTTATCAACAGCCTGATACTTGTATTCTATTGGTGTTGACGTATCTTTAAGAGTCATAGGTTCACCGTTTAAGTATTGCTTTACTGTCAAAACCTGATTTTCTTCATCATATATAAGTGCTGTTTGTATGTGATATGTAGTTCCCTCAGTTGCTATTTTATTTGAAGCCGTAAAGCTCAAATCAGCCGCTTTTGTGGCATAATCAGTCGCTAAATCTGCCTTCTTTGTGTAGCCGCAAATTCTTCCGGTGTTTTGTATTCTGATAATTCCGAGCATATCCGTATCCGCATCTTCACTGCTTCTTAGCACAAGATAAAACGGTGAGGTTAAATTATTCATTGTTACATCAAAAGACAAAATCATTGGTCCTTTTGAAAAATCGAATTTAGGCAGCGGTTTTGTGACAGCTTTATTATTGTCGATAATTGCAAACGCACTGTTTGTAGCTGTAATGTTAAGAGAATAATCGCCTTCATCAGCGTTTGCACGCGTTAAATCTGCATTAACTTTTCTTACCGACTTCGCCTTACTCATATCCTCAGGCAGAGCGTTAAAATTTTGGTTCCAATAATAACCGTACTCCGTTCCCTGTCCTCCGCTTGTAACCGCCGCATCTTCGCTCGGCGGTTCCTCACCTGTTGTCGTTATAGTCTGTGAAAAATCGCCTAAGGTAACGGTATATTCAGTACCCTCGGTTAAATCTTCAGTTATATTTATTGTCCATACATTCGGTTCTATTTCCGACTGCTCACCCGTAAAGTTTTTGCCGTCAGAGCCTGTCATTTTTACATTTTCCGCACTAAGATAACCCTCGCTGAACTGCGGTGCGGTTATAAAGCGTATCGCCTTCGCATTTGTGGGTAGCTTGCCGTCAGCGTCAAGCGTAATTGCATTGTCGCTTCCGTCGAGTATTTCAGTTTCTCTTGCGGCAATCGTTTTACTCCCCATAGCCGCGCGGCACAAACATATGTACGGACTGCTTACAGCCTCGCCCGCAAGATTTGTAATAAACGAATTATCCTTTAGCTTTAAAATATAAAATTCATTGTTGCTAGTAATATCCAGTCCACTTACGTTCATTCCGTTATTGCTCTTCCAGCCGACCTTTGATTTAGCAGGAGTTCCTGCTTTTAAAAGCAGAGGATTGTCTACCGCATCATATTTTGTAAGCGTATAATACTCATTGTCGTCTGAAAGCTCAGTCTGTGACGCCGTAATTTTATTTATTGCCCTTGGATAACCTGACGGCTTGCAATCGGGGTCATATTTCGCCGTGTCCGTATATTCTATACTTGCGACTTGAGTATTTGCTCCTATCCAGCCTACAAGTGGCAAATCCGTCTTACCCTCACTGCGAACAGTCAGATTGTCTATAACGCATTCAGAGTTTTTTACCGGAGCATTAAAACGCCAGTACAGCTTGCTGTTCATCATATTTTGCATCTTTGTTTTATCTTCGTCCGTAAACTTATATTCCAACAATTCGTTGGTTTTTACATTCATTAAAGGTTCACCGTCAAGATAATATTTAGCCGTCATTATGCCATTGCTGTCATTGTATGAAATAGAAATCTGAATTTGATATTTTTTATTTAGATCATACGTTTTTCCTGTTGAAACCATTGCGCTGTTAGGGTCGGATTTTGTTCCAGCAACTTCGTCAACCTTCGTGTTTGCACCAACAAGGTTATAGTCATAGCCATACACGGTGCCATCTTTAAATCTTACACCGTGAAACAAATCATTATCACCCGCATTTGGATTTGTTGTACCCTCTGCGCTGCTTCTTATAGCAAAATAAAAGTTTCCGTCAGTCAAAACCATAAAATCATACGATAATACCATTGAACCCTTTGAAAAATCAAATTGGGGCATTTTCTGTGTAACAGCTCCATTCATTTCGTCAATAGGCATAACTCCATTTCCTGATGATGTAAATTTTATGGCATAATCGCTTGTTTCCTCATTTACAGTATAGCGTCCCACTGTTCCGCCCCACCATCTTGCAAAACCGCCTGACTTCTGAGTTCCCACAGGTAAATCGTTAAAATCCTGACACCAGTAGTAGTTGTAGTCTGTTTCAGTTCCTCCGCTTTGAACTGCCGCAGCCGAGGCAACAGTACCGAATATCAGGCAAAAAGCCGTTAAAGCCGATGTCAATTTCAAAAAAGTCTTTTTCATTTTCTCTCTCCTCTCTTTTTTTCTATTCCCTTATATACAATCTCTTGAACTTAGTGCTGTCCTTTGTTCCGACAATACCCTCGCCGTAGGTCATATAGCCCACACGTCCGACGCCGTCGTTTTCATTGATTACCATAGAGAATTTCAGTTCCGTTCCCGGCTGAATTTCCTGCAATTCGGGCATTAATGACTTCCAAGGCACACGCAGCTCATAATATGTATGCAGACCCTCTCGTACTATAGCAAGCTCGCTGTCGGATATACTTGTATAATCTCCATCACCTGTAAAGGTTGTTTTATGGCGGTATATCGTAGGCTTATCATCTAAAAGGCACATTGCAAATTCCTCAAACTCACTCTTTGCAAGCTTGTCCTCAGGGTCATATACAAGTGCAAGCTGAATACTGTCCATACTCCAGCAGTTTACAGGCGTGCAGCCACTTGCAAAATGAATATTATCCGTTACATCTGCATAAAAATATAAATTATCCTTATCCCATTTAACCGCAGCCTGACAGCTTAAATCATCAGGACCTGCATATGTGCTTCCCAGCGATAAAAGGCTCTTAAACTGGTCATTTCTGTTAAGCGTCATAAAACCATCCGTCCATTCATTACCCTTGCCGTCTATAACAATAGGACTGATTGCCTTCTGTGCAGCAGCAAAATTATAGCTTTTGCTGATATAAGAGCCAAGTCCGCTTTCCTCGTCTACAACAAACGCAGTTTCAACCTGTGTTTCGTCCGCAGTTAATCCTACAGGCAAACGCAACTTTAATTCTTTTGTTTCATTTGGAAGCAGGGTAACCTTGGTATCGGGCACTTTTTTATGCCATTCATTTGGAGAAATCAGCGTAAGTCGTCCTTTTACTATATCATTTCCAGCATTTGTAATGCTGCACCGCATTTCCCAGCCATCTGAAACCGCATTAAGAGCAGATTCAAGCTGAACAGGTTCCTGATAGGTTAAATAAATATATCCGTTATACCATACCTTGTTTTCTCCCGTAATCAGCAGACGAACTCTCTCTGTTCCGGACACCGCTTTGCCTGCGGAAATTGTAAGCTTCCCTTCTTGAGAATTTATAGTTCCTGACCCTTTTATCCTAACTTCACTGCCTTCTAAAGCATCGGCAGAAACAGTCACAGGCTTACCGCTGTAATTTTTGATTTTTATATCTGCGTCCTTTCCATAAGTTACCGATATAGCGATCTGTTCGGGATAAACGCCACCCTCAGTACATTCAAATGATGTAAAGTCTCCTTCAATATACTGTACGCGTTTGTTAAGGTCAAAACTGTAAACACCTTTTACCCCACTTATCTCTTCAGCATTTCCATAAGAGTCATAAAGCGTTAGTTTGTCTGTTCCCAGCTTCAGCGTTGCGAGCTGTCCATTCTCCCGATTGGAGTACATTACCCCAAACTGCTTTCCTGTTTTCTTATTCTTGAAGCGCAGAATAATACTCGTGTCATTTAATTTGATTTCATCTATATATTCTGAATCAGCATACATATGGTTCATTTGACTTACCATGAGGTACGCAGGCTTTGCACCGTACGGAACCATATACGGAAGCGGATACGTCAGTCTGTCTCGCATAATTCCGAAATTGCTTTCTCTGTCTGCACGAATGTTTGTGTTCTTATCAAGCAAACAATAGTGATAATATCTGTCAACAATTCCCGTTGATAAAATCAACGGATATGCCTGCGCAATGTATGCGCCCTGCTCTAAATAAGAATTTACGTCCTCGTAGTTGGAGGAATATCCATATTCTGTTATCCAAAGTAGTTTGTCCTCCAATCCATACTTTTTCATCAGTTCTTTTATTTTAACCAAATTTCTGTCTCGAACAGAATAAGTTAAAGGGTCGCCATCCCATTGATAAGGATGAATGGATAAAATATCCATATCCTTCCCTATTCCTGTATCCAGCACTTCGCTAATCCACTCTATCGGTGCACCGGAAGTATTTAATCCGATAACAGGAATATTAGGGTTGATGTCTCTGATTGCCGCCTTAGATACCTCGTACAGCTTGGCATAATCTGATGCGGGACGATTTGAGAGATTAAAGCTATGATTAGGTCCAAGATTATATTCATTCCATATCTCAAACTGGTCAGCCGTATCGCCGAACATATCCGCTACCATACGGCAATAATCTGCCCAGCGGCGAAGTCCTTCTTTTGTATATGGAGGTGTACGCTCTGTTTCAGAAAAAGCATACTGAGCACCCATCCATGAGGCAGAATGAATATTTATATCAATTTCCATTCCGTTATTTTTAAACGCTCTGAAAAGCGACTTAAACGCCATAGGTATTCCCACTCCCGTTGGCTCATAATTATTCGCACTTCGGCGAAAATTATTATAATACAGCATCATTCGCACATTGCGTATCCCAATTTTCCGCGTCAGCTCTACAATGCGTTCATCTTCCGGATTTGTAAGTGCAATTTGAATACCCATATGCTTATTCACAAAATCATCGCTTTCATGCCGTACATAGGAAAATTCAGTTCCGCAATGGCTGTAAAGCTTTTTCTCTGTATCACGTGCCTCAATATCTACGCGGTAAATCCCGTATTTATCAACTTTGAATTTATGTGTAACCTTCTGTTTATCAAGTGGCTCAACACTGACTGTATCCTCTGCCGTATCAATGAGCGTACCGTATTCATCGCGTATCGTCCATTCAATATCAAGGTCATATCCACCGTCCGCCTGAGAGTGAACAGGATATATTGTATTATCAATATTCGCGCTAAGCTCTATTTCCTCGCCCTGAAAAAATATATTACCTATATGCTTTTCCGTATCAGCAGTAATATTTATACGGCTTACGGTATCTAAACGGTATAGTCTGATTGCTGAAATCGTAACCTCTCCGCCTCTTGAATATCCCATAGATTTACTATAAATCCCTACACGGAAATCGTATCCGTCCAACTCATTCGCAAACCTCGGATTTGGCAAAAACCACTGATAATTACGCCAAACCTTGGTATCGTTAAAAATTATATACTCACGCTCTCCTGCGTTAACCGAGGCATTAAGCGGTGTGTTTGCGCTCATTTCCCCTGCTTCTTGTCGGATAATCGGCTGGTACTTCATACTGTCATACTCAATTGTCAGACTTGAACGTCCTTCATCATAGTATTCAACAGCCACAGCATAGCTTTGACCGTCCGTAACCGAGTGCGCAATAGAATCATCGATATCCACATTGATATATCGTGCATTATTGCCCTTATTCGGCGTAATAACCCAACCTTGCTTTCCTAGATAATTCTTAACTGTAATCTCTGACGAATCATCGCCTATTTCCGCCGTCATACCAACTAGTTCAGGCTTGTCGCCGAATATAGCATGAGCAACCTCAATGCCGCCCTCTATACCCTGCTGCCAACCCTGATTTAAGGAAGATGTGGGAGAATAGTCATTCTCATGAGCCATGCACAGATTGTTTGTACAAAACACAAACAGAATAGCCGTGGTCAAAAACAGTATTCCTATTCTTCTCATTCAATCACCTTATCCTTTCACTGCACCAATCATAACGCCTTTTGTAAAGTACTTCTGTACAAAAGGATACATAATCATAACAGGAAGAGTGCTGACAACAATGAGTGAATATTTCAAAACATCCGCCAAGCCCTGTTTGGAAGTCATAGTATCAAAATCAGTAGTCATTGCCGTATCAATCTGATTTGCCAGCAAAATATTTCTCAGCACAATCTGGAGCGGATTTAACTTTGCATCCGTAATATACAGAAATGCGTTAAAATAAGAATTCCAATGTGCTACGGCATAATAAAGGGTTATAACCGCAATTACGGGCTTTGAGAGCGGAAGCAGTATTTTCCAGAAATATGCTATATCGTCACATCCGTCTACTCTTGCCGCCTCCAAAAGTTCGCTCGGTATGCTGTTTTCCATAAATGTCCTTGCAATCATAAGATTATATACCGACATTGCCGTAGGCAAAATCATTGCCAGCGGTGAATTCATAAGACCTAATTTATTTACAACCATATATGTAGGTATCATACCGCCCGAAAAAATCATTGTAAATGTGAAAATAAAACTCCACATTCTTCTGTACGGCAAATCCTTTCTTGACAGAGGATAAGCCGCTATTAATGTCAGTGCCACATTAAGCATAGTTCCAAACAGAGTGTATAACACTGTATTTCTAAATCCGATAAGCACTTCATTTGTCTGAAATACCGCCTTATAGCCCTCCAAGCTAAAGTTAACGGGCAGTAAAAATACACGCCCCGCCATTACTGCCTCTTTAGAGGATAATGACGACGAAACTATAAATATAAGAGGCCAGAGAAGAATTATCAAAATCAACAGGATTACAGCATAAATAACCGCATAAAACAAAGTGTCCTGTTTAGATGTTTTTATACTTTTCTTTGCTTTAACGCTCATAATCTCTTACCTCCTTACCACAGACTTGTATCACCGTACTTATTGGCAAGCCAATTTACGGTCGAAACAAGAATAAAATTAATTATCGAATTAAACATACCTATTGCAGTAGCATACGAATAATTTCCTCCACTTGCCGATATACCCACCTTATACACATAAGTTGAAATAACCTCGCTTAATCTCAGGTTCACATCATTTTGCATAAGATATATTTTTTCGAAGCCCAAATTCATAACCTGACCTGCATTTATAATAAGCAGTAATATAATTGTAGGCATAATTGCAGGAAGGTCAATGCTTATTACACGTCTTAGCCTTGATGCGCCATCCATCTGAGCCGCTTCGTGTAAATCGGGTGATACTGACGAAAGTGCTGCCAGATAGATTATAGAGTCCCATCCCATGTTCTGCCACACACCCGACCAAACATACAGATGTAAAAATGAGGTTGGACTTGAAAGCAGGTCGGGCGCATTTGTACCAAACATCATCTTATAAATATTACCGTACAATCCGACAAACGGATTGAAAAATTGGTTAACCATTCCGACAAGTACCACTACCGAAATAAAGTGCGGAACATATACAATCATCTGCGTAGCTTTTTTAAATCTTTTATTTCTCATGATGTTAATACTCAATGCCAAGAGTATTGGTACAGGAAAACGTGCCACAAGCGAGTACACCGATGTAACCAATGTGTTTTTCAGTACACGTGCGAACTGGTATGAGCTGATAAAATTTTTGAAATGCTTCAATCCAACCCATGGACTTCCCCATACTCCCTTTGCCGCATCAAAATCCTTAAATGCTATTTGCAGTCCCATCATCGGTCCGTAAGCAAAGATAATAATGTACAAAAGAGGAAGAATCAAGAATAAAAACAGCTGCCAATGCTTTTTCAAATTTTCGATTAAGGATGTCCTCTTAATTGTGTGGGTTTGCAAAACTACCTTTGTTGTTTTCATAACGGCATATCCTCCTATTTATTGCATCTGTCATATGCTTTCTGCACAATATCAAGCATTTCATCAACACCTATCGCTTTCATTTCCTTGAGATAGTCCTCCCAACCGCTTTCAATATCCCAGTCTCCGATTATAAATCGTGCTACGCTGTCTTTGCGATAACTTGTAATGTTCTGCTGAATTTCATTGATAGCATTTATTTCATCCTCAGTGTAAATTATTTTTGTTATATATTCCTTAGGTTTCTTATCAAGATAGGATTGCAAATGCTCCGCAATTCTTGTTTCATATATATTGGAGCCACTGTCTACTGTAGCACAAGCAAGCTCATAACCGCGGTATGCGGGAGCACCCTGCTGCCAATGAGAATTTTGTGGCGAGCCCCATGCCAATATAGGCTTGATTTTCGCCTTATATCCCATACTTTCGAACATACCATGATCGCCCTCTTCCGGTTCAACCCAATCCGTTCCCTTCTTACCAAATCTGTTCCAAATGGACATTTCTTCACTCATCATAATATCCCCTAAACGAAATGCTGCTTCAGGATACTGGCAATTTTTTGTAATAAAGAATGAGTTTGTCGGGATACTTGCCCCATATACTGCATAGCCCGTACCGTTATCCTGTGTAAGTGGTGCGAGAATATCATATCCTTCCGCTCTATCTGTTGCATTGATAAGATAGGTCGGTGCCATAGAGGTAAAGCAACCCACTTGCACGCCACTTGGGTTTTGTATTGTCTGTCTGGTCTGTTCACCATCAGAAGTAAAAGATGATGGAGAAAGCAAACCCTCTGTGCAAAGCTTATTCAAATACTTTAATGCCTCTTTATACTCAGGCTCAACATAAGCCGCTTTAATTTTTCCATTCTCAGGATATAGATAATTGCTTTGAATATCAATTGGTTGGAAGGCTGCTGCAATAAAGTCACAGAACCAGTTTTCTCCGCCGCTTGTAGCGCCGATAAACGGAATCTCATCTGCTAATCCGTTACCATTTGGGTCTTTCTCCTTAAACGCCTTTAAAACATTATAAAATTCGTCCAAAGTTTTCGGTTCTGAAAGATTTAGCTTTTCAAGCCACGGCTTGTAAATCCACATACGATATCCCAGCTCGTTTTGCAGGATTTTCTGATAACGCGGTATTACATAGATATTGCCATCAGCCATAGTAATCATATCCTTAAGATTAGTTTCTGCTTTTAAAACATCATTCAAATAATAAGCGGAATTATCATAGTATTGATTCAAAGATTTGATGAAACCTCTTGAACCATATCTCAAAATAGAGCTGTCCTCCATAGGAACATTCACAATTATATCCGGCAAATCCTTACCGTCTGCTGCAATCATCAGTTCTACCTTTTGCTTTGCCTCTGCGACTGTTGACGGCAGATAAACAAATTCAATATCACAATTCATTTTTTCTTCAAGTGCTTTGGTATAAAGATTTTCGTCATAATCTGTAACTAATGCATCTTTTGGAATACCCACTGTCAGAGTAATTTTTTCCTTGCAAACAGGAAATTCTCCCGGTGGATTAAGATTTTTGTCCATCACATAAGCTTCGTTCGTCGTTGTAGCAACATTATTTTTCTCTCCGCAGCCGCTAAGAACCGTAGCTCCGAGAGTGCAAATCAATAAAAATGATAGCAATTTACAAATCTTTTTCATAATTCTCCATCCTTTCATAAATGAAAATTTGTTATTTATCTTACTTATTCACCGCCGAGAGGTCCGAACGAATAACCGTTGTTAAGCGGTTTCATTTCGTGCAATTTCCACACAAACAGTTTAATTGTATATCTCTCCGTAGGAATAGGTGTAAAATCAAGGTTTAATTTATAATTACCGTTTTCTGTAATTTCCGTAATTTTTGCCGTGACAAGCTGTCTGTCTGAATTATAGACAGCGGCTAAAATGCGCTCGCCGCCCTCAAATTTTTCCAGCGCAATGTCTGCCGAAACCTCTGCTCCGTTTTCTGTCAGTTTTGCCGACTGTTCGGGTGTCGGACTTACTGTCGGAGTTGCCGTTGGCTCTGCTGTCGGAGTTGCCGTTTGCTCTGCTGTCGGGCTTGCCGTTGGACTTGCCGTTGGTGTCGGAGTTACTTCAGCTATCTGTGAAAATTCAATGACGGTTTCCGCATCTTTAATATTGTAAATTCCGTTTTCTGTCTGCTGTCCGTTGCAGAATGCTATTTTCCCTTCCTCTGCTGTCAGATCAAGCGCTCCTATAGTATTATTGTCCAATATAGCAGTACCGCCATTTCCGGCCTTTACCAAATAATCATTATACGGCTTAAAAGTACCGCTCCAGCCGCTTACATCTCCTATTTTATCCTTCCATTTATCATAAGTACCATCAGCAAAAATCAAATACGAGTTTTCTGTTGTTAAATTGCTTGATGCACGGCTGGCAGCAAAAATCCCCGAATTGTCCTTGTTCCCGCTGCTTAAGCCCTCGCCTGTAATCAGACGTGCATCACCGCCAACCCAAACGGCAGTTGTGCCGTCAACATGAAAATTTGAATTCCATGAACCTGACCAATCATTATAGCATCCGCCGTAAATGCGTCGTGTCACCTGTCCGCCTGATACGGCAATACGAGTATTTCCTGTCATAGTCTGACTCATTGAGCCACCGAATATTCCTTCAACGCTTCCACCGCTCATATTTATGTAAGTATCGCCTTTATATACTGTAGTTTTATCCACAGTTCCGCCATACACATTCATAACTCTGCCACCGTCAATACTTATGTGTGTAGCTCCGCCTTTTATGTCCGTTCCTATTCCCGAACCGCCACCGACTACATACGCAATCGCCGCATTATCCTTAATTGTTATATAGGTTTCTCCTGCTACTTCAGAACCGCTGTACACACCTCCACCGAACACTCTTGAATCATAATAATTTTGCGAGCTGTCCTCTACGGAATATTCACTGTTTACCGTTCCTCCAATTACAATATGAGTATCGCCGTTTACAGGAGAATTCCAGCCGCCGCCGTAAATGCGACGATAACATCCGCTAAGAAGTGTCAAATCGGTACTCTCTGCAGTATTCCCAATCGAATTGCCTCCAAGAATATCAATTGGCTCTGTCATGGTCAGACCTTCACCCATTACAAGAGAATTTCCGCAGGCAAATATTCGGTTCGCCTTTTCATCCATGCTCGCTGCAGCCTTTGTAACAAACTTCAATTTTTCAAATTTTACCGGACCGCAAATCCTTAAAGATACGATTTCAGTTAAGTCAATACCTCCCTCAGTAACTCCCGTAATCGGATTTTGTCCTGTTACGGTCAGACTTTTTGAGGTATCCCAGCTTGAAACACGAACTGTGTCAAGCAATACTATTGTATCTCCGTCCTCCGCAAGTTCAAATGCCTTTTGCATTGTGTTTACAGGCGAAGCTGCGCTTCCCGTTCCGTCTGAGCTTCCATTCATGCTTGATACATAAAAATATTTTCCCGTATCTGCATTTATCGGCAAATTGGAACGGAAAGTGTCCGTTTCCTGCATTATCGGAAGTTTCAAGTTAAAACTACCATCTGATTTTATTTTTTCCTGTGTTATGTAAGTGATATTCTCAGGAATTGGGTCAACAGCCGTATCATTATTTGACAGTACCATAGCAGTCAGCCATTTCCCTACATTCCTGTCCCCAAATGTGCCTGTGATTTCCAGCATCGCCGCCGATACTGGCAAGCTTCCTGATAATAACATTATCCATGCGACAATCACCGTTCCAATTCTTCTTTTGAGATGTTTTTGTTTCATGTTTTATCGCCTCTTTCCAATCTTGTTTTTCATATTCTAATTATATAAAATTATAAAATAATAAGCTATAAGAAAAAACGGAAATGAGTAATAAGATTGCGAAAATTCTATGTTTCTATGCGGTCTGTGACACATATGCATTAACTTAATATTAGCAAATTCAACAAAAATATTATAATTGTTGTATGAAGAAAAATAGGCTGTATTATAAAAATTGTAGTATATAAAATCATAACAGCTTCATATCCTGTATAATAGAATTATCACCCAACCATTTAATGAGGAATTTGTTATACTCTACATAAATTATACTCAAAATATCTTGGGTTTTCAAGGAATTTTACTAAAAAAAATCACTTTCACTGTCTTGCGCTCATTGATATTCACAGAGTTCTTGATATTCTCCCTAACAGAAGTCAAGTATTTCATAAGCGATATGTAGTAGCAATACACCGATATTGCCTGTGCCTTCTTCAAAAACGGCACTCAAGTTATTGACCGTTGCCACCTTATGCGCCAAATGGTCTGGGCTTTCGATAAGGTAAGAAAACGGATACAGCAAATCTACGGCAAAAAATATCGGTTGCTATTAAAACATTCAAAACGGCTTCTCATAAAACGAAATACCAAGCTTAAGGATTTTGAAAAAGAACGGTCAAATTCTCTGCTTTACATACCTGATGAAATGCTTCAGGCGTACTATCTTAAGGAACAATTCTACAAGATTATGGACGGCAATGACCATCAGACAGCAAAGCAGCTTATGTCTGACTGGATTTCATCCGCTGAAAGCTGTAATATTGAAGAATATAAGTATTGCGCTAAAACACTGCTGAATTGGCAGACTGGAATACTAAACTCCTTTGACGTCCCCTATTCAAACGGTTTTACCGAAGGCTGCAACAACAAAATCAAGGTTCTCAAACGTAATGCTTACGGATACCGCAATTTTAAACGATTTCGCAATCGTATCCTGCATATGTTCAGCTACAAAAACGACCTTGCAAAACAAGATCGCCGATATACATTCATATATTGGTGATTTTCCATTCCACAGATTTCACCACAACTATTGACATTTAGCCTTTCTTCTTGCACATAGTTCGCAAATGCGTGTACAGCAGACGTCTCATCGAAAATCTTGTTTACTTAAATACCTTTTATTCAGTTTTGTGCGTTTGATTGCTCAAAATAACACATCAGAAATGTCCGATAGGCATTTCTAATCTATCATCTTGATATGAATTTTTGTAACAAAAAAGGGAGTAATAGCATCAGATGTACACTTACATCGTTTACTATTACTCCCTAATTTTTCAAAACAAAAAAGGTGACTTACAAAAAAGTAGTCACCTTTAATGGCTCCTCCAGCTGGGCTCGAACCAGCGACATCATGATTAACAGTCATGCGCTCTGCCAACTGAGCTATAGAGGA
>ENA-OWNV01000276-OWNV01000276.1-gut-metagenome-genome-assembly--contig:-NODE-276-length-18807-cov-6.101922_pt1 | contig 18807 bp, 21 predicted proteins | sample MGYA00248253_ERZ651784 | MGnify/ENA primary metagenome ERZ651784 (study PRJEB26908, sample SAMEA4031709) | gut metagenome | biome: gut; feature: normal infant; material: stool | place: China | collected 2015...
CGTATGACCTTTTCACGGCTATCCTTTCCGACAGCCGAGCCGAAACACTCTTGAAGGCAGGGCAATACGCCATGTTGCGTCATTATATCCGAAGTTCCTTTGACATGGAGCGGTATTGGGCATCCGTCAAGATTTGCATCCGCAACGGCTACACCATTTCGGACGGCTCAATGTGGCGTGACACCATAGACCTGCTCCGTCATTTCGGCAAGGACACGAACAGCCCGAAATACGTCTGCCCTGCCGACCTCAAAGCCGAACACGACAAATTGGTCATAAAGCGCAATCGCCAAAGGGAGCGTGAACGTACTGAAGAGCAACGCAGGAAAGCAGTTGAGGACGAGAAAAACTATCTGAAAGCCAAAGGCATCTTTTTCGGACTTGTGTTCTCCGACAGCCTTATCTGTATTAAGGTCATAGAAAGCGTGGAGGAAATGATTGAGGAAGGACGGCTGATGCACCATTGCGTGGGCGGTTATCACAACAAGGCAAACTCCCTCATCCTATCCGCCACCATTGAAGGCAAACGGATTGAAACGATAGAGGTGTCACTGAAAACACTGAAAGTGGTACAGAGCAGAGGGGTATGCAATTCTAATACCGAGTACCACGACCGCATCATCCGGCTTGTGGAGGATAATGCCGAACTTATCCGTCAGCGGATGAACGCAGCATAATATCAACTTATAATACATAACAGCATGGAAGTAAGAATTGAAAGTATGATTTGTTTGTGGGACGATAAAATCCCCTCTATGTTCCTTGAATTTATAAACCTCCTCACTCTTTGTCAGAGTGAGGAGCAGTTAAGAGCAAGCGTAAAAGACTTTTCCGAGAAGCACGAACTTGACAAGTTCTTTCATTACGGCTTCGGCTCACACCATTTCTACCTGCACCAACGCTACACGAGCAACCCCGAAATGGTGATGCGGAATAGAGTGCTGTCAGTACATTTCTAACCATCTAAAAAACAACGATTATGAGTACACGGATGACAATCAACGGAGTAAGTGCCTGCACGGAAGCAGGTACGGAGAAATACGAGAAATTTCAAATGGGTATTGGCAGACGCAGGCGGACACTTGTGCAATACGATTACCGCCACACGGACGGAGAGTTGTTCTCTTGTGTCAAACCCACGTTGGACGAGTGCCGAACCGCACGGGACAAGTGGCTGACGGCAAAGGAAGGAAAGGAAGGCAAGCAATGAATGAAACAACCTACCAAACGCTGATAGTCAAATTCAGCGAGCCTATCACGGCATTGGACGGAATGTTTGACGATGCCGAAGCATGGGGAGTTGATACCCTGAAGGGGTGGATAGACAGCTATGAAAGTAGCCGTTTCACCGCCATTGACAGCCATACGGCAGTCATAACGAGCGAGTACAATATGGAGTGTGTGAAAACATGGTTGGAAAGGAACACCCCCATAGCCGAGAAAACAGAATTTTGAACATTCGGGCGGTGTCCGCACCGCCCGAACATAGCACCCAAAGAAGAATGAATATGATAGCAAAGACAATTTTGGAGCAGATAGGTGGCAGACGCTTTGCCGCCATGACGGGGAGCAAAGACTTCATAGACATGGGCAACGGCTTACGCATGAGCCTTGCGAGGAACAAGACGAGTGCCAACCGCCTTGACATCATCTATGATGCAGGGGCAGACCTCTACAATATGCGCTTCTACCGCAGGACGTTCAGCAAAAAGACATTCGAGTGCAAGACGAAAGACATAGAAACGCACGAGGGGATATATTGCGATATGCTGGAGGAAATGTTCACGATGGTGACGGGGCTTTACACCCGTTTTTGAGAGGTGGGCGGCGAAAGCCGCCTACTTTCTTTCAGTGAGCATGATGGCGGACAAAGAAAGTAGCAAAGAAACCTTTGTCCCAATCTTCGATAAATAAAAAATCCGCAAGTGGCAACTTGCGGAGGGAAATATATAGAGTCGTTATTTTTGGTGGAAGGGGATGATTATCTCATAACGTTGAACTACACATTTCTGCTTCGTTTTCCATTCCCCCCAACGCTTTGATACGTCTAAACATTTTTGTTGTCCCTTTCTGAATTTTCCTAAAAATTTTCTTCATATTTTCGCTATACTTTTTACGGTTAATAACTATATCTTGCAATGCCCTTACGACACTTACAATTTGAAGTGTATTTTGGAAACCGATTGGCAAAAATGGTTCAACGATGTCAATTAACGAGAAAATCCGAAGATTACTTAATAATAATGAGCAAAAGGCGTGCCAATTTGAATATAGCACGCCTTTTATTGTCAATTTGTCAGTCGCTAAGGTTGATATAGCAGTGCAAACTCCGCCTTTCTCCGTTTGAGTAGCATGGCGTGCCGTTTTCCCTTGTAGTTGCAGAAAGCGATATACTCCCGATAGATGTTCCTGTCGCCCGCCTCCAGCTTTCGGATCAGCGTACTTTTGGGTATCTTCCCGCTCCCCAAAAGACGGTACGGACCGACATTGTAGGCGAGCGTGGCAAGCAGAAGTTATCCAAACCAAAATATTATCCCAACTTGACTTTTTATTGTATTGAATATCAGTAAATTGTTATATTTTAGTAGCAGATAATAAAGAGTGATTGTTCCATTATTCAAGAACAGTCACTCATTTATTACTAAGTATTATCTCAATCCAAGAACTGTTGCTAATGAATCTTTATTTCTGATTTTCTTATATTTCTTTTCAACGCCTAAAGTCAGATTGTCTTCCATAGAGCATAAAGCTTGTACCATTTGTTCTGATGAAACTCCTACGTATTTCATTGTCGTTTCGATGCTCTCATGCCCCAATAGTTTTTGTATCTGCGCCAAGTTTACACCGTCTTCCAACCAATGGGTAGCCCGTGCATGCCGAAAACTATGGCAATGAAAATCCGCAGGAATTTCAAGTAGCCCCTGAGACGCAATTCTAACATACATTTTCAACCGCTTGCTAATCGCTTCTGAAGTGATTTTTTTGTTTGCATGGCCATATATGGGGAAAAATACAAAATCAGAAGGTAACGGATTGGCCGGATGGAACAACTTCACATAATGTTTCAGTATTTTTACCATGCTGTTCAACAAATAAATGGTACGTTGTTTATTCCCTTTACCCAAAACAAGAATGTAACTTTTCGTTTCATCCAGGTGCAGTGCCGACAGCCTTAATGATAATATTTCATCTATTCTTGTTCCGGTACTATATAAAAGATTGAACAAGGCAAAATCCCTCTTACCTATCAATGTCCGTGTATTGATGCTTGCAAAAATCCGTTTGATTGTATCTTTTGTGATTACTTCCACTTGTTTTTTAGGTTGCTGCATTCTTTTTATTTCAGCGGCATCACAATCATATTTTATGAATTGGATTTTCTTGTGCGCAAGGAAACGGAGGAAATTTTTCAATATGGAGAGACGATGATTGCATGTTTGCGGGCTGCATTTTCTTACTTCTTTCAGCCACGCAATCCATTCTTCAATCCAGTCCTTACGGAAGCATTCCCCACAAATGGTATTTGAGGTGACTCCCTTCGAGGATTCAAGGAAATCTATATAGATTCCCATTCCCTCTCCGTATGATTTTAAAGCGTTATGGCTCAGATTCCTTATACACGGAAGATAAACCGTATGCCACTCATGGATGGCATCGGCGATAATTGAATGTTCTGCTTTAGTCTTCATATTCAAAATAGTCGTTTAAATCAGGTAAAAGTTCTTCATACCCACCTCCTGTCAGATTTTCCAACTGGTGTGCAAACAGCGGTACAAGCCTGTAATAATATAATGTGTTTTGAATGTAACGGTGTCCCATGGAACGGCTGAGATATAAGAGTTTGTCCATCCATTCAATGCCGCAGTGATCCCAACCGTTTATGTTCACGACCGCATAGTGACTGCGAAAATCATATGCTCTTGCGTGTGCCGTACTGACTTTCTTCCATACTTTCTTAAAACTTGCCGTTACCCATTCTCCGGAATATGGTTTGTCGTACTCGTTAGGAAAGAATATCTTTCTTCCGGGCATGAGATTTTCCATTTTGACATTATACATCTGCAATAGCGACCACATGGATTCGTGCAAGGCAACCCGATGTTTATCTATGCTCTTTGTGTATCTTATATTTATAACACCAGATTGCAAGTCCACGTCTTCTACTCTGAGCAGACGGGCTTCTGTTGTACGCATCCCTGTACTGTACAAAAGTCGGAAAAAGACCGGAACTTCCACTTTCATAAGCGCAGCCCTCATGTCACGGCAATTTATTGGAGGTTCGAGATTGTCCGCTTCATTAAAGAATCTTGCAAGCTCTTCTGGAGTAAACGGATGTGGTTCGAATGATGTGACATTGACTCTTGGAATGGTGGATGGAAGAGGAATATTTACGAAACCACGGCTATTCGCATATTTCAGAAATCCTCTGACACCTACAATTCTGTTATTGCATGACTTTGCGGATTCCGTTTTTTTCTTCTTGCAATAATCAAGGACAATTTCTTCTGTAAGAGCTTCGGCTGACGGATAATTATGGGCGCAGAAGTCATTGAAACGGCGAATCTTGTCCATTGTCCGCCTACTGAATTTTCCAGAGGCTCTTTTGTAAAGTTCATATTTCTTGACTATATGGGATATTGCGGAATAAGAGTATGGCTGTTCTGAAACAAGAATACGCTTTGGCTTAGGTGTGTATTTTATGTCCGGAGGATATGATGGCAATTTGAACGGTGCCCCATATTTCGACCGGATATAACGGATGAAGCGCCTCAAAATAATGCATCGGTTACGGTTTGTATAATAGCTTTCCTTATCTGTCCTTGATGCCCATCCGGAGATAATATCATCCGACAGCACTCCGCCATGATTCATACAGTACTTGGCGAAAGAGTTCAGGTATATGCGGGTTATATAGTCACATTTTCCGATACCAGAGATGAAATTGACATATTCAGACATCAAATCTGCAAATTGGGGTAGATGTGAATCTGTTTTCATTCGAACAACTCCTTTCTTATTGGATAACATTCAATATTGATTCCGCATTCTCTCAGATGAGGGATGTCAGCATCTATATATGGGACTATAGATGAAGAACAGATATGTCCTAAAATATGGCTGATGACCCTAATCTCGGTACCTTTACCAAGTAATTTAGAGGCGAGGTTGTGCCGAAATACGCTGACTCCACGCCCGGATTCACCTTTTCTAAGGTTTAGTTTCTCAAAGACTGTATTGACAATGGTGCCGATACTTTTGTTCTCCAACCTTTCTGTCGCATTCTTCTTGTTGGGAAACAGATACACGGATCCGGCCTCATTGTCCCGTTCATTACGTATGTAATCAAACAATGAGTTTCCAACATGAGGAAGAAGGGGCAACACTATCGGATTACCAGTCTTTTCCTGGACGAAGCTGACTCGTTCCTTCTTCCAATCTATGTCTGTCAATTTCAAGTTGGCAATGTCGCATCCTCTTATGCCAGTATATAAGGCCAATGAAACTATAGCTTTTTCCCTGAAAGTCAAAATATTGTTAGAGTCTGACAAAGCATTTTTTATCACATTGATTTCATCATCCTTAAGATAGTTGAAGTTTTTCCTTTCATATTTCAAATCAGGGAAATAACCTAATACTTTTTTCATGTCGTATAAATCCCCCAACTCTTTAAGGGCTGACGCTATGTGACCGCAATATGTCCTTGAACGCTTTTGCTGTTCTTCTTTAAGGAAAAAGGACAAAACATGTTCTTCTTTGATTTCATCCAATGAAGAGACGTGGAACTTTTGCATCTCAAAAAGGAACATTGTAACGGTATTGGTTTCCATTTTTACTGTGGACTTCTTTTTATGTTCTGCGGCACGTTTCCGGTAAATGTCTATAACTTTCTGAAAACTGGGGTTAAGCATATTATACCTGGAAGGATAGCATAACGGAACAAAGGACTTCTTGTCCGGGTAGTGCCCAAATTCATCATATGCTTGGATAGTACGTAAATGCATCATCCTAAGATCCAATGTCGCTTTTGTATATCCCCTTGTACGGATAAACTTTTCTGCAAATTGTTCATACGAATTAAAACATCCTTCATGTTCAAAAAGAAGTCTTAAAACAAATTTTACTCCTTTGATGTACTGAATGTCATAACCACGGGAAACGAGGTTGTCCAGTAACTTCTTCTGGCTTAATTTTAACTGTGCTATATTCATATTCTTCCTATTGGCTTTAGTGCCATTAGCAAAGATATAGGAATGTATTATCCAAACCTATTCATCCTATAACAGAATGATTTACAGAATAAAAAACTGTATTTTTAGGATAATGCTGGGGTTTGGATAACTGTTATTATCCGAAATTTCGGATAAGAGCAGCGAATCCTTCCCGAACTGCTGGAACATCGCGCAGAACTTCCGCAGGTCTTTTCGCAGAAGCGCGTCCGCCTGCCGCTTCGTCATGGTGCGTGCCGAATACCTTTCCCCCGGCTGCAACCGATGTCCATATCCTACATACGGGTGATGTTTTTCCGAATGCCAGCCCTCAAAATACTTCGTGCATCGCACCGCCCTCTCAAATGGTGGCAGCCGGTAGATAGCCGCCTGCCCGTCCGTTCCCTCATGGCGTCTGTTCCGTGCGGACACGGAACAGACCGCCAGAAGCGAACAGAGGATAGCCATGAATACACGCATCATCGTGTAAAGGGCTTGAAGTTCCCGATGGGGACAACAGTGATAACCCCGTCATCCTTCACGTTTCGGTTGTTGAAGTCAAATTCCAACTCATAGGAGTTGCCGAAATTGTCCTCCACTACCACGATGAAGTTGTGCGCCTCCTCACCATCCGCCGTGTAGTACAGCCGGAACTTCTCGTTTTCGAGCAGGTAGCGGTCGTTGGGCAGGAACGTGATTCCGTTGTCCATTTTCAGCGTGCCTTCCCCCTCGAACTGGAAATACCGGATGGTGTAGAGGGTGTTGGCGAAGTCGCCCGGCTTTTTCAGCTCACAGCGGATTTCAACCGTCTGCCCCTTCGTCACCTTGTTCGGCACGGGCATGGTTTCCACCGTGAAGGGATAGGATTGCTGTATGTCCATGTCGTCGTCACACGATACGAGCGTGAGCGACACGGCAGCGAACAGGCAGAGTGCCAACGTCTTGAAGATTGATATTCTCTTGTTTTTGTTGTTCAGTATGTTCATTGTCATTTGATTTTTAAGTTATTGTTCTTTTTTGGTTGTCAGTTGCAGATACTCGTTCAAGTCCTTGCAACCGTCATAGAGAGCGGAACGGTCATAGACACGTTCTCCATAATGTCCTTTCAGCGTTTTCAACGTGCGCCGTCCGGCTGCGTCATGGTCGAGATAACAGTCTATGCACCCGCAGCCGTCCAGATACCTCATTGCCTTTTCCACGTTGGCAACAGAGTTCAATACGAGGCACTCACCCTTTTCCAATCCGAACGTGGCAGCAGAAAGAAAGTCCATGAAGCCTTCAAAAACGCTGCACACGTCAGCCGGAGAGCCTTCCGCCTTGACCAGCGACACATCTTTCGGAGGCACGCATCCTTTGAAGAAGCGGCTGCGGATCTCATATCCACCCGCCACGTTCGGGAAACCGACGGCAAAATATCGTTTGCCACGCACACAGTAATTCAGTCGGCAGCAGTAGCGTGATGCGACAACGTAAGGGATGCCCCGTTCCGCAAGATAATCCGTCAGTGGAGAACGAAGCAGCGGGACGGCTTCCACTCCCTCAAAGGCAGGTTCGGACGGTTCCGGCAGGTACAACGGCTTTTCTGCTGCGGCAAGCGGCATACGGGCGGTTTCCGCTATGAATCTCGCCTGCGCCATGAAATCCCCGCTTCGGGTAAACTCCCCGACAAGCGTGAAGATGTCGCCGCCCTTGCCCAAGCCGAAGTCGTACCAGAGCTGTTTCGCCACGTTCACACGGAAAGAGGGCGTGCGCTCATTGCGGTATGGCGCACGATACCACAACTCGTTGCCGCTTCTTCGGACAGGCTCATGTCCTAACCGTGCGAGGAAGTCCGCAAGGGGTATCTGCCTCATGGCGTCGATTTCCGTCCGTTCCATGCAGTGCGTTAGTTAATGATAAACTTGATGCCCACGCCCCACTGCGTATGAAACTTCCTCGTGTCGCCACCCCACAGGCAACGCTCCCGGAGATTGGCAAGCAGAGCAATACGGTCAGCCACGTAAAACTCCACATCGAGCGTCAGCGCACCGCCGTAGATGAAGGCGTCCCGGTCATGGAGCGTGGAGCCGTCATGCAGCACCTTCTCGCCCCAGTTCACTGATTCATATCCGGCAAGAGCCGAAGCCCCTGCATAGACGAACACGATTTTTCGGGCATCGGAAAGTATTTTGAAGTAGTATCCGCCCTCCGCCGTGAACTGCGCCACGGGTATTTTCCCGTCCTTGTAAGGGTTGTTCTTCAACAGGTATTCGCCACCGAACACCCATTTGTTCCCCTTTTTCGTGTAGGTGGAAAGAGCCGCCCCGAAACTGTATCCGCCGTCGTTGCCGCCGGGATTGAAGCCGTCCGCCATATTCGCCCTGACCTCGATGCCCTGCATCTTCGGCAGGCATCGCTGGGCGTGCGCTTGCCCCGTACACAGGGCAAGCGACGCGATGATTATTGCGATGTACTTTCTCATGGTCAGCGCACTTGAAGTTCGTTGATGGTATTGGCACGTACCAAGTCCTCGTTTTCAATCACGAAAGACTGGTGGCGACCTCCGTTCTTCTCGTTGAGTTCCACCACGATGCATTTGTCATCGGGGATGGTGAACTTCGCCATCGTGAATACCGTGCGCTCGCTCTTCTTGCCCGGCACGAGTGTGGCGTAATTCTGCGCACGGAGCGGCAGGATAATCTGCTCCTGCACGGCGGTACGCTTCGCCACCTTCTTGTCCACGATTTTCCATGTGATGTAGTCCACATCGAAAGGCACGTTGCTCTGGTTCTTTATCTCCGTGTGGAAATAGAGTAACCCATTATGCGTGTAGATACCTTTCAGCAGGTACTGGATGCCGAATCGCTTGCAGCCGATGTGCTTCACCTCGCGCTTGTTCTGCTTGTGGATGGACTTCATGATAAGGCGCACCAGCATCGGGCTTTCGCTGCCCAGTTCCTTCAGGTAGATTTCCTGCGCGTTGTTCGGGCGGTTCACCTTCTCGCCGTCATGGATGAAGTCGCACATCTCCACATTGAGCAGCAACGGTTCGGAGGCATATTTCACGTGTAGGCTCGGCGATGGGCGCCTTACCACCTTTCGGTGGTAGGTTTCCCATAGCCTGCCCCCGAACCGTACGTGCAAGTCTCCCTGCATACGGCTCTCCACTGGTAATGTCAGTTTATTTGTCATGAGCATGAATGTTTGCATTACAATGTTTGCATACTGCCAACGTCTTACGCCATTTCTTAATCATCAGTCGGTGCCACTCCGTATCGGTATTTATACCTTTGAGTTTACGGACTTGATACATTACGGTCTTGACATTGGTTGCTCCACACAATTCACATTTGTGCTCCATGAGTCTCTCCGCAAGAGTGGGGAAAGGAAGTACAAACGTGTTAGGTAGATTATCGCAGGTTGCGTCTTTGTCCGGCTCTTGCCTTGCAAAGCCGTCATTATAGAGTATTCGGAACTTGGTTTCTCCTTTCTTTGCTTGATAAGGTATCGCCAGGTCATGGTCTCTTCTGTACTTTCGTATAACCTTGGCAGTTGATGAATTTAGTTTCTTTGCCAAAGTTTTGCAGAAACTATATCGCATTATGTAACCGAATTTACTTCCTGCAAAAGAGATGTTGTCCGCAATCCTATAATATTGGTACAAACCTCTGATTTCAGTTGTATAGCGTGCGCAGATTGTGGCTGGGTCTTCTTTGGTCAGGTAATTGCGTGGCATGGCATACCAGATTTCCTTTCCATTGATTACCCTAAGCTCCATTGCTTTCAGTTCCAATAATTTCTTTTGGACGGAGGCGATAGGCAGAGCCAGTATTATGCGTCCGCTGAACGGTCTCTTCAGCCATCCCAGCTTGTTTCGCTTCATGGCTTCGGATTTTCTGACAGAGATTTCATACCCAAGAAACTTTGCTGAATCCTGCGCATTTGTGATAAGGGTCTTTTCTTCGGAGAGTTCAAGCTTTAGTTTGTCTCTCATGAATATTGTAAAGTTCTCTTTCATTTTCGCACAGTCTGCTTTACTACCAATTACACCGATTAGAAAGTCATCGGCATATCTGATATATTTAAGTCTCTTGTAATTACTATCCATTGCCATAGATGCCGGCACTCTCCGTGTCTTAGCTTCCACCTCTTTCAGTTGTGTCAGCAATTCACGTTTCGTATCCTCATCAGTGGCGTTTCGGATAGTCTTGCGTAATCTTACAGCCTTTCGGCTGTAACTTGCGTGGAGTGGGTTTTCCCGCTTTTTCTTGCCCTTGTCGAATGATTCCGCATATTCACGCATGTATTTATCGAACTTATCAAGGTAGATATTTGCCAAGATAGGGCTTATTATCCCTCCTTGGGGAGTTCCCGAATACGTCTTGTGAAATGTAAAATCTTCGATATATCCAGCCTTTAGGAATTTCCATATCAGTCGAAGAAATCTTTCATCTGATATGCGCTCACGAAGAGTTTCAATCAGAATATGGTGGTCGATGTTGTCGAAGAATCCTTTGATGTCACCTTCGATGAACCAGTTCGCACCAGTGAAAAGAGTTTGGATGGAACGCAAAGCCGTATGACAGCTTCTTCTTGGTCTGAATCCATGCGAGGAATTCTCAAAATGTCCCTCATAGACAGCTTCAAGAATAAGTCTGACGACCTCTTGCACCATCTTGTCTTCGATTGATGGGATGCCCAATGGTCTTTTCTTCCCATTCTTTTTAGGGATATAGACTCTTCGGGCAGGCGTTGGCATGTAACTTTCATCCTTTAGCGCAGCTATCAGATGTCCTATTCTATCAACGCTCATTCCGTCAATGGTCTTACCGTCTGAGCCGGGTGTCATGTTGCCCGGTTTCGCATAAATGCTCTGGTAGGCTACATAAAACATCTGTTCATTGAATAGGATGCGGTACAACCTTTCGTACTTGTAATGCACATCTTTGCTATGTGCAGATAAACTGTTTAATATGGTCTCTGGATTTCTCATACGTCTCACACGTTATCGTTTGACAATATTAAAATTACCGAGCTGTTCCCCTTCGCCATGTACGTGGCTTTCCCACGCTCAGACTACTACGGGAACTCCGTTGCCATGCGGAGTTTTCAGAGCCTGTGCTCATAGCCTTTCGGCATCTCCGTGTAGGCAATCCCCATTTAGTGGACTTGATAACTTGGCTTGACAGACTGTCGGATGCAACGTACATCCCTTTCTGTTCTCTGACGGATATGTCGCAGTAAATTCCTTGCCCATCACTCCGTTCAATAAGCGTGGGTACTGCGAGGCAACGTATATAACTGCTTTCCGTTGCCACCTCTACATTAGTCATAGGACTATTGTTCAACCAATCAGGTTTCATCCTCGTGCCTGTCTTTTCCCATAGCAATTCAGTCGCAGTTTAGCAATTAACTGACTTATCGCGTTACCGACATGCTTCACTCCCCGTTTGGTTTCCCATTCGGATAAGTCGGTCTGGGATAGGTTTATAAATTGGAATACTAACCTAATCACTTGCCAAAGTGATTATTATCAAGCCCCTATTATGGGCGCACTAAAAGTATAGAAACTCCCGTCCTCCGTGATTACCGACATATTGGTTTCGTTCGGGAAGTTACGCACGGTAGCTTTCACGCGGATGACGTTCTCCGCTCCGTCGGCTTTGCCCGCAATCAGGTCGGGCGAACCTAAATCGACGTAACGAACCTCCGAGGGGAAAATGACGTGGACGGTCTTGTCGTAGGTCACTTCCAAGCCGTGCGGAGGAACCATGCGGTCGAAGGTCAGCTTCTTTGTCAGCCCGTGATACAGGTCGCCGTCCGCCTCCTTCTGCGGATAGACCTCCTTTGTCAAGGTCGGTTGTTCACTTCCGTTGTCCTTTCCAACGGTTACGTTCTCCTGCGCGTTGGCAGTTACGATGCCCATAGCGAGGGCAAACATGATGATTACTTTTCTCATTACTTTGGATTTTAGTGGTAAATAAAAATTGGATTGTTGTTGCTTTTTCTGTTTTCAATTTCTGTCCTGATAGAGCATGACCTTGTACCCGGCTTTCAGATGCACTTTGACGGTACGCATCTTCTTGGCGATATACTGGCTCGTGCCTTGTATCAGCCCCTTGCCCAAGTCGGAGGCGAGCTGCGCCCCTGCGTTGGTGGAGATATTGATGCTGCTGCCCAGCGAGCCGCCCATGTTGGCGGAAACCTCCCTGACGGCATTCATTTCCATAGAGTTCGGAATGAAGATACCGGGCTGCCCGTCCGTGTCATACACCGCCAGTTCTACCGGGATAATCGTACCCGCATATTCCAGCGAAGTAATTTCAATATCAAGCCGTTCGCCCTGAATCTTTGCCGTGCCGACCACCACCGCATTACGGGGGATGATTTTGTCCGCTACCGCCATCGGCTCCAACAGACGGAGCTTGACAGCCTGCCCGTCCGTCACACTCTGCGCCCCATAGACGCACGCCGATATGGTGTTTTTGTCCGATACGGTCGTGACGCCCACCGCCGTATTGAAACTGCGGTTACGCTCTTGCGAGAAGGAGGCGACAAACTCGGCGTTGCTCATCGGCTGTGAGAGCGAGGATACCACCTGATGCGTCACCTGCCTGACAGGTGCAGCCGTGTTCTTTCCGGCTTTCTGCACGGGGTAAGGCTCTGCCGCCTGTCCGACAGGTGGCTGTGTGCCGTTCTGTCCGCCCATGTACTTTGCCGCCAGTTCATAGGACTTCTCCATAAGTGCCACTTGGTCATCCATAGCGGACGCCTTGCCTTTCTCGCTTTCCAATTCCGATTCCAGCGAGGCGATACGCTCCAGCAGTTCGTTCATCTCCGCGTTGTCGTTCTTCGGCTGCTCGTAGAAGTTGCCGAGCGTGGCATTAAGGTCGCGATATGCGGCTGCGGAGGACTGGATGGTCTTCGGGGCGGACTTCACATTCTCTTCCGTACCACCGGGATTGGCAAGGTAGAAGTCCCTGCCACCGTCCGTTTCCGCCACCTCGCGGTCGAACATATCGCCCAGTTCCTGCATGGCGCGGCTGCGGTTCTCTTGCCGCTCCTCCATCGCCCCCTGCTCGTAGGCTTTCGCCTTGTCGCCGATGATCTGGCGGTTCGCCTTGTCAGCATCGGGCATCTCGATGTTGTAACCACCCGTCCCCGGTTGCTGCTCCTTGTCGGAAGACGGGGCGAATATCAGCCACATCGCCCCGATGAATACCAGCACCATAGCGGGCAACACTATCATTTTCTGACGTTTCAGCCTTTGGGCTTCGGTCAGCGGCTTGCGCTCCTTGGCTTTGCCTTCCTCCTTCGCGCCTTGGCCATTCAAGCAGGCTTGATGGCTCTCGGCTTGGCGTCGGTTCTTCGGTTTCCCGTTGTCGGGAGCCGCCTTGTTCTCGTTTTTAGGTTCATTCTTCGTCTGTTCCATATAAATAAGGTATTACATTATGATTGTTGTCCGGCTTTACGGACAGTTCCACTTGTCCGGCATGGTCTGTCACCATACGGCTGCCGTCATTCCTGCCGATGTCATAGACGGCTTTTCCGAAGGTGTAGAGGGCAAGCACCGTGAAGGCGGCGAGCATCGTCAGCACGATGCGTTTGCGTGTCTTCGGAGGCAAACCGTCCAGATAGCCTTTGAGCCTTGCCACCAGCATTTTCTTTTTGTCGTGGAGCTTCCAGTACGCGCTCCAAAATGATTTCTTGATTTTCTTCATGTCCGTTTACCTTTTGATGGTTTGTAAATCCTTGTTCTCGATGATGGTGAATCCCTCGATGGTGAAACCGTTGGGATTGTCGTCCGAACGGGACGAGTTCAAGAGGCGGCACGTGGTCACGAGGCTGCGCTCGGTGACGTTGCTTTGTCTGATGATCTTCTGCGTGGCGTAGGTCACGGCACGGTAGGGATAGCCGTTGAAATCGCATACCACGCTGTCCACCTTCAGCACTTGGTTGATATTCCCGGCGATGATACGGTTGTAGTACCCCTTCTCGGCGAAGTCCGAATAGTAGTTGTACACGCTTTTGTCCGCTAATAGCAGGGCGCGTTTCACATTATGCTCTATCGCGCTCTTTTCGGGCGAGAGCGTGAAGAACAGCTCGTGGAAGCGGCGCACGTGTTCCCTTGCCTCCGCCGGACGGTTCTGCGACAAGTCCTGCGAGAGAGCCAGCATCAGCGACTTGCCGTTGTCCAGCACGTAAATCTTTTCCCGTTGTCGCTCAGCGAAGCGGTAGGAACTCCACACGCTCCATACCGTTATCACGGCGCACAGCGAGAGGAAGACGATACCGAACAGGCGTATCTGCCTGAACGATGATTCGATGTTTTTGAGTGACTTAAATTCCATTGTTGTTTATTCGTTTTTAATTGTCAGTTGATTATTTCAGCAGTTTCCCGGCACGTCCGACCACGTTTCCTGCGGCTGCACCCGCCACGCTGCCCGCCATGCTTCCGGCTCGTCCTGCCGTCTGGTTCACGTTGCGACCGTAGCTTCCCATGCCTCCGGCTTGGATAATCCAGCCTGCCACCGTCGGGATGGTGAAGTAACCGATGATGCCGATTATCATGAAGACGATATACACCCCGTCGCTCGAATCCAGCGAAAAGTTCGGGTCAGCCTGCATCCGTTCGATGTCGCTTTGCAGCATCAGCACTTGGATTTTCGCCAGTATGGTGCTGAACATATCCGACACGGGCAGCCACAGATAGACCTGTATGTAGCGGCATATCCATTGCGTGAGCGTGCTTTGGAAGCCGTCCCATACCGATATGGCGAAGGCTATCGGACCGAGTATCGCCAGCACCACGAGGAAGAACGTGCGGATGGTGTCTATCACGAGTGCGGCGGCTTGGAACATCAGTTCCAATATCTCGCGGAAGAAGTCGCGGATGCCCTTCTTCATGTTGTACATCCCGCGCTCGATATACATCCCCGCCATCGTCACCATGTCGCCGGGCGACCAGCCCAGTTCCTCCAACTGTTTGTCAAACTCCTCGTTCGACACGAGGTAGGCGGTTTCGGGATTACGCATCATCGCCTCGTATTCCAGTTTATCCTTCTGCTCACGGTATCGGTTCATGTCCAGCGTTTCCGCCTCCAGCATCTTTGCCGTACCCTGCACGACGGGCGACATGATGCTGTTTATCGTACCTAATACCACCGTCGGAAAGAACATGATGCACAAGCCTATCGCAAAGGGGCGGAGCATAGGGAACACGTCTATCGGTTCGGCTCTCGCCAGCGACTGCCACACCCGGTAGGCGACGTAGAACAGCGCGCCCAGCCCGGCAATGCCTTTCGCCACACCCGCCATGTCCCCGCATAGCGGCATCATCTGCTCATAGAGCGAGCGCAGAATCTGGTGAAGGTTGTCGAAATTCATAGGCTACCAGTATCTTTCGTTCATGTTCCCGTACAGCCCCATGATGCGGTCGAGGTCGTTCTTCTTTTTTGCCCGCAGGTAGCTCACGCTGATGTTCTTGTTGGTGTAGTAGCTCACGAGGTTGCGGTAACGCTTCATCTTGGAGTAGCAGCGTTCCACCACATCCATGCGCTCCTTGTCCGTCATGGAGAGCGTGGTGATGTTCACCACGTTCTTCAGTTCCGTCAGCACGTCGTTGGATTCCTCCAACAGCTTGGTGTAGCCAAAGGCGATGGCTCCCAGTTCCTCCACCGTGAAGTTGTCGTCACGCATCATCTTCTGGAAGCTGGTCACATAGGTGTCGGTGATGTCACCCACCATCAGGATGGTCTGCTGCACCTTGCGGGCGTCCTTTACCAGATTGTTCACGGATTTGAGTGCGTCGTAATACTTCTTGCCCTGCTCGTAAATCTTCACCGTCTCTTGAAAATTTTTTATCATATTCTGGGCGGTCGTGGAAGTGTGTACCACGTTCTTGGAAGTGTTCACGATGCTCTGCGCGATGTTGGACGGGTCTATCACCGCCCACTGTGCGCTTGCCCTGCCGACTGCAAACAGGCACAGGCAGATAATAAGTGTTATTCTTGTTCTCATGTTACTTTGGATTTTAGTGGATTTCATTATTTATTGCTTGCCTATCGGATGGTCCGGTTTCGGGTTCACGCGCACATAGTCCCCGTTGGGCGAGAAGGTCAGGATGTCCGTTGCTTCGTTGTAGGACACGTCGATACGGAAGCCGGTGTTCATGAACAGGTTGCCGTTCTCCTCCTGCAAGAGATAGGTTTCCGGCTTTAGTTTGCGGCGGATGCCGCTCCGCTTGAATACCGTCACCTTATAGGCTTCGCCCTCCTTGTAGATAAGCACGTCGGGCTTGCCTTCCACACTTTCCCAGTTCCCGCAAAGCAGATCACGGCGATTGTCCGCTACATCGCAGGATTGCAGCATCATGACCGCCAGCCCGATTAAACACTTGCTGACTTGCAGCATTTTCGTTCTTGATATACTCATACGCATTTTCTTTTTTAGTTGATGAATCTGTTTTTACTTATTGCCTATTCCTTGTTTCTCCGTCTTTCGGCAAGCTGCCGGATGGCGGCTTCAATGTCGCCGCCCAGCTGCTCCGCCAGACGGTACACCTCTACTTTTTCCGTTTCTTCGGTGGTGTACGCCAGATACTCTTCAGCACTAACTTCGGTGGCATAGACCGCCGACTGCGTGCCGCCCAGTCCTATCCACACTTCCTTGTAGAGCCTTGACGGGTTGTTCGCCATGTTGATGGAGAGTATCTGCGACTTCTCCTTCTCCGTCAGACCCAACAGGGACTGTATGGCATCAAACTTGTTCATGTACTTCCGCTGGTCGAGAAGGATTTTGCAATCGGAGTTGTTGATGATGCTTTCCTTGACCACGGGCGAGGAAATGATGTCGTCCACCTCCTGCGTCACCACGATTGCCTCCCCGTAATACTTGCGCACGGTCTTGTACATATAGCGCAGGTATTCAGCCATGTTCGCCGAAGACAACGCCTTCCAAGCCTCTTCCACAATCAGTTGTTTCCTTACGCCTTTCAGACGGCGCATCTTGTTGATGAAGGCTTCCATGATGATGATGGTCACGACCGGGAAAAGCTCGCGATTCTCCTTAATACTGTCAATCTCGAAGACGATGAACCGCTTGCCGAGCAGGTCGATGTTCTCCGTGGAGTTGAGCAGGAAGTCGTAGCGTCCGCCCCGGTAATACTGCCGCATGGTGGTGAGCATATTGTCGATGTTGAAGTCGGACTTCTCCACCTTTATCTCACGTTCCGCCAGTTCGCGGCGGTAGTCGTCACGCATATACTCGTAGAAGGTGTTGAACGAGGGGACGATGCTCCTGTCAGCCCTGATACGCTCAATGTAGGCGTTCACCGCACTGCCCAGTTCGCCGCTCTCCGTCTTCGTCACTTTGTCGTCCTCCGACTTCCAGAGCGTCAGCAGCAATGTCTTGATGCTGTCCTTCTTCTCCACGTCGAACACGTAATCATCGGTGTAGAACGGGTTGAACGAAATCGGTTTCTCCTCCGTGTAGGTGAAGTACACGCCGTCCGCCCCGTTTGTTTTGCGCCGGATCATCTCGCACAAGCCCTGATAGGAGTTTCCCGTGTCCACCAGCACTACGTGCGTACCCTGCTCGTAGTATTGCCTCACGAGGTGGTTCATAAAGAAGGATTTGCCGCTGCCCGAAGGACCTAATACGAACTTGTTGCGGTTGGTGGTGATGCCCCGCTTCATCGGCAGGTCAGAGATGTCGAGGTGCAGCGGCTTTCCCGTTAGCCTGTCCACCATCTTGATACCGAAGGGCGATAGCGAACTGCGGTAGTTAGTTTCCTCCGTAAAGAGGCACACAGCCTGCTCGATGAAGGTGTGGAAACTCTCTTCCGCCGGGAAGTCCGCCGCGTTGCCGGGCATCGCCGCCCAGTAGAGCGTCGGGCAGTCGATGGTGTTGTGGCGCGGCACGCACTCCATGCTCGCCAGCTGGCTGCCCACGTCGTTCTTGATATGCTTCAGTTCCTCCGCGTCATCGCTCCACGCCATGACGTTGAAGTGCGCCCGTACCGAGGTCAGCCCGTAGGAATGGGCTTCGTTCAGGTACTGGTCTATCCACTCGCGGTTGATGCTGTTGCTCCGGCTGTATCGGGATAGCGACTGCATATTCCTCGCGGACTTCTCGAACTTCTGTAAATTTTCCTCGCTGTTGTCGATAATCACATACTGGTTGTAGATGTGGTTGCAGGAGAGCAGCAGCCCCACGGGTGAGGCGAAGGAGAGACGGCAGTCCGAGCGGTCGGTGGAGAGTTTCTCGTAGCGGATGTCGGTAGCCACCTTTCCGGGCATATCCTCCGCGTTGGAGAGGGTGTGCAGGCACAGGCGGTTGTCACCGATGCGCATTTCCCTTGCCGAGAGGTCGATGTCTTGCAAGGCCGTGTCGCCTTCGGGCATGAGCGAGAAGTAACGCTCTATCAGCCCAGCGGACTTCTCCGTCCCGACAAGCTCGTCGGTGGAGAGGCGGCGCAGCCTGACAAAGCCGCTGTCGTTCATGATGCGCTCGAACTGTTCGGCGGCTTCCATGAACTTCCCGGCGGTTTCCCTGTCCAGCTCCTTCGGGATGATATGTCCCCGGCACAGCGTGCTGAAATTGCTCTGCATCCGGTTACGCT
>ENA-OWNV01000278-OWNV01000278.1-gut-metagenome-genome-assembly--contig:-NODE-278-length-18645-cov-3.998007_pt1 | contig 18645 bp, 12 predicted proteins | sample MGYA00248253_ERZ651784 | MGnify/ENA primary metagenome ERZ651784 (study PRJEB26908, sample SAMEA4031709) | gut metagenome | biome: gut; feature: normal infant; material: stool | place: China | collected 2015...
CTTCGGAATCCAACTATCCACCAACTGCCGATGTTCATCCCTCCATTTGCGGGCTATTTCTTCTTCATCCATCCTGGCATCCTTCATAGCTGTCATAAAAGAGCTAAGTTCTTCTGTCGTTAGTTTGATGTTGCCAAAGAATTCGGCAGCAAACGGATCTTTCTCACTGAATCCTTTCCATGCAATAGCATGTATTTCTTCCAAGTCTCCGTATACTTTCTTCGGATCATCCAAGAATTTCAAGTCAAACTGGTCGAACATCCAATGCGGTGTCCACCCCGTAATGACAATCCATTCTCCTTTGTCCATCGCTTTTTTCAAAGAAGCCAGCATGGTGGAACTACTTGAAGTCATGAGGGTATACCCATCAAGTCCGTAAGCAGCAATGGCCTTATCGGTCGTCTTCATTATCCCTGCTCCCGCATCAATTCCTACTATTTCAGAAGGGAAACGGTCTTTATTAGCTTCCAGCTCACTAATAGACTGGATCGTAACATATTGAGGAACAACCAGTCCGACGCGAGCTTCTCCGTATACCTCCCCAAAAAATTCGATGCTGTCTCCATACTGATCCATATAATCTTTCATCGTTATTGGTAACCAGGCATCCAAAAACACATCAGATTTCTTTCCTGACATAGATACAAAGATGGGGGCAAGGTCAGCATTTTGCAATTCAACCTCATATCCATGCTCTTCCAATACCACCTTAGCCAAATGACTCATGGCAATACCTTCCAGCCAATTGGCATAGGCTATTTTTACTTTCTTTTTCTCTAAGTCTGAATTAGTACAGGAAGCTAGCAAAAGCATAGCTGACAATACTATTCCTACTATTTTATATATTCTCATACGTATTTTATCCTTTCCGTTTAGTTCTTATTTTTTCGTCCTGCCATTCCTTGCGTGATACGGTCTAAGATGATAGCTAAAATAACAACTGCTATACCACCTTCAAACCCAAGTCCGATTTTCATTTGGGTAATACCTTTCAATACAATTTCTCCCAGACCACCGGCAGCAATCATGGCAGCAATTACAACCATAGAAAGCGACATCATTATTGTCTGGTTGACACCAGTCAGAATGGTGGGCAACGCCAAAGGAAGCTGCACTTTATACAATAACTGCCAACGGGTAGCTCCGAACGAACGGGAGGCTTCCACTACATTTTTAGGAACTTGCCGGATTCCCAATCCGGTAAGGCGGACCACAGGAGGCATAGCAAAGATAATGGTGGCAAACACTCCTGGCACTGCTCCCAATCCGAAAAACAAAACAGCAGGAATCAGATAAACAAAAGCAGGCATCGTCTGCATCAAGTCGAGAACAGGACGGAGTATTTTCTCTGCACGCGAACTGTTTGCCGTCCACACTCCTAAAGGTACACCAACAATCAGGGCCAGACAGGTAGATGAAAAAACGAGAGCTAGAGTTTGCATGGTAGCCTCCCAGAATCCCATTCCATAGATCAGTAATAATCCCAATGCGGTGAAAATTGCCGTACCGCGTCCTGCTTTCATCCATGCGAGTGCAGCAAGTACCAAAATGGTTATATAAAAAGGTATTCCGAAAAGTATGTGTTGGAATCCTATAATAAAACTACCGATGCCCGCATTCACGGCATCAAAGAAAGTGGAAAAATGTATCATCATCCAATTGATGGCCATCTCTATATATTGTCCTATATTTATCATAAATCTATTGCGTTTTGAATTATTTCGTTTATTTCTTCTTTATCTTTCCCGGTCACTTCGATGATTAAGGATGAAAGCGGGATTGTTCCTAAAAACTCGCGCGTCTCATCAATCACCCATACCGGCGAATTGCTCTTTGTCATTAGAGGAAGTATATCCTCCAACACCGTATCCTCCAACACAGAATGTACTTCTGTACGCACAATCGTTTCAATGGATTTTTCCTGTTTGCTACGTAACTTAAGCAAGTCGTTCAGACGTACTTCTCCGACCAGTTTATCATCGGCGTCTATGACAGGTAATACGGTGATATTCTTCGCACGCATCTTACGAATCAATACTTCGGGACCTTCTTTCTTCAGACGGGCCACCAACGGTTTGTCAATCATTAAAGAAGAGGCGGTAATAATTTTGCTCCTATCCACGTTTTCAACAAAACGGGCTACATAATCGTTAGCCGGTTCAGTCAGGATTTCCTCCGAAGTACCTACCTGCACCACTTCTCCGTCTTTCATGATGGCAATACGGTCACCTAGCTTAATTGCTTCACTCAAGTCGTGGGTAATAAAAACAATCGTCTTTTTCATCTTTGATTGCAAGGCCAGTAGTTCATCCTGCATCTGTACGCGAATCAGAGGATCGAGAGCAGAGAAAGCCTCATCCATTAAAAGCACTTCAGGATTATTAGCCAGAGCGCGAGCCAGTCCGACACGCTGTTGCATTCCACCGGAAAGCTCGCCTACCATCTGATTTTCATATCCTTTCAATCCGACAAGCTTCATGCTTTCCATCGCTTTCTTCTCACGTTCCTCTTTCTTCACTCCCTGAAGTTCGAGGCCGAACGCGATATTGCTCAATACGGAACGGTGAGGTAACAGACCGAAATTCTGGAAAACCATCGCCAGCTCTTTCCGACGAACCTGCAATAATTCTTTTTCGGAAATTTTAGATATATCTACTCCGTTTACAAGCACTTGCCCGGCAGTAGGACGTATCAGACGATTGATACAACGCAGTAATGTCGATTTCCCACTTCCCGAGAGTCCCATTATCACGAAAAACTCTCCTTCATTAATTGAAAGATTGGCATCTTTCACTCCTACCGTACAACCGGTATCTTTCAGAATTTCCTCTTTACTCTTATCTTTTTTCAACATCTTGAGGGCTTTCTGCTTCTCGTTACCAAAGATAAGGTACAAATCCTTTATTTCTATTTTACTCATATAATATATTGGTTTAGATTATAATATTTGTTTTGTTTTCAACTGCCGCATTCCTTATTCTCACTTACGATAAACAAGTTGAATGTTCGCATGGTTCAGTCATGTCACATGATAACATGACGGTCCGACGTTTTTTAAATGGTTTAAAAAAAACAGACAGAGTAGTTTAAAAGGAATAGAATTTGATAAGATTATCCTCTTAATGAACAGTAGAAAATAGTATTTTCATAAATAAATAACAGTCTGTTCTTGCATATTGTTGGCACAAAGGTAAGGAAAATAGATTAAATATGCAAATTTCATTCAGGTACGGAGTAATTCCAAAGATGCTTTTTCAAGTCTACGCATCCATTTTGCTTGAAAGAGATCCCTTCTTCCAACAAGAGTTGTTTCTGCTCTGTCCAACCCGGAACAAGGCGTCCCGATGCATTGACAACCCGGTGACAAGGCGTAGATAAATCATCCGGAACCTGTTTCAAGGCACGCCCCACCATACGGGAACATTGAGGCATTCCCAATAATGCGGCAATTCCCCCATAGGTAGAAACTTTACCTACCGGAATTTCCCGAACAACCTGATACACCTCTTGACAAAAGGATGCGGAGAGACTCGCTTTGTCTACTTTATAATCTTTCATCACTCAAACATTACTTTATTTCAGTTCCAAAACTAGATAAAAAGGAAAGAATTTGCAAATAATAAAAGTATTTCAAATAAAATATGCAACTTTATTTGCTTTATTTACAAATAATCCCGACCTTTGTACCCATTAAAAGCAACCCTATTATTAACAAAACAAGCACTGCTGTTATGAAAAAGAAGACAATTCTATTCGCTTCTTGTTTATTTGGAGTATTCGCTTTCAGCTCCTGTGAGAAGAACCTTTATGATGAAAGTAAACAACCCGAGAAAGAAATTCAAGTAAAAGACTTGGATATACCCGCAGGCTTTCAATGGAAATTAACTCAAGTAGCCGCAGGAACAGTAGCTGCTACTACCCCCACTATGGTTTCCTTCTTTTTGGATGAAGCATGTAGTAAAGAAGAGAAAATAGCCGACATTCCTGTAGATACAGAAATTTCAAGTCTCCCTTTGAGCATCCCAACCTACGTAAATACATTGTATGCCCAGTACAAAACCAGCACCAATGAAATCAAAAAAGTAGCCATACCTGTAAATGCAGATAGAAGTTTCTCACTGAACATTGCTAATGATGCCAAATCCAAATCTAACACCACCCGGTCAATCACTCGTGGGCATGATATAGAAGATGACATCCAATTGTCAAAAGGAGTCATTTTTCATCCCAAAGATGGTTGGGGAACAATCATGTTTGAAGACCAATTCCCATCATTAGGAGATTATGACTTTAATGATTTTGTAGTCAATTATAAGGTGCAGTTCCAAGGTATTAAAAAGGTTGACAAAAAATACACTGCGCAGTATATACAAATAGGATTACGTCTAAAAGCTATCGGAGGAATATTCCCTTATTCTCCTTATTTAAGACTGAAAGAAATAGATTCTGACGAAGTGGAAAGTATAGAAGTTTATGAAACTAAAAACGTGATTCCTGCGATCGACGGAGTAGATCTTGTCCCCAATAAACATCTTATCATTGATTACAGCCCTTTAATTAAGAATCTGGCTAAACCTGCAGGCAGCCAATATTATAATACAGAAAAGAATGCTTTGGTAGCAACAAGTGATTTACCGGAGATCAATATTCTGATCACCCTAAAGAAGAGAAAAGAAGTAAAGGAAATATTAGAAGGCGATGAATTCGACTTGTATTTAAAACGTAATGATAGCGGAACAGAAATCCATATGAATGGTATTGAACCGATCACTTACCAATATCCATTCAATGATAAAAATCTGCTACCGGTATATACAAACGGGGACGAAGAAGATGATAATTATTATTTTAGTGCAGGACGCCTGATTTGGGGATTAAGAGTACCAGGCAACGCAGCGCATGCTATTGAAAAAGCTAATTTCTTGGAAGCCTATAAAGGATTCGCAAAATGGGCGCAAAGTAGTGGCAAAAACGAACAAAACTGGTATAATCAAGGAAACGCAGATAAAAGTTTATTGATTCATAACTAACACATATCAATAAATCCCGGTAAACATTGAAAATTCAAGTTACCGGGATTTATTGTATTCTGACGTGAATAGTTTTGATTCTATCCTTTCCTTTTCAGCAAATCTGTCGGACTTTCGCCAAACTGCTCTCTATAACATTTGGTAAAATAAGAAGGAGAACTAAAACCGACTTCATAACCAATCTCCGCCACTGTCATATCTGACGAAGCAAGCAGGGAAGCAGCCTTCTTCTAGCGAGCGATGCGAAGCAATTCATTCGGAGAATAATTAGTCAGGGATTTTATTTTGCGATAGAGCTGCACACGACTTAATCCCATATCCTTACCCAAATCTTCTACATTCAAATTTGAGTCTCCCATCTTTGCTTCAATCAAAGCCTTGAATTTTTCCACAAAGTCTTTATCCATGTCACAAACATCCTCTTTCGCCAACGTTTGTCCGTCACCAAAGAACTGTTTCAGGCGGCGATGTGAATCTATCAGATTACGAACGCGTGCCAACAGCAATTGCGAACTGAAGGGCTTGGAGATATAAGAATCCGTACCTCCGTCATATCCCTGAATCCGTTGTTCATCCAAAGAACAGGCTGTCAATAAGATGACAGGGATATGGCAGGTTTGCAGTTCGCTTTTCAGCCGACGACAACACTCTATTCCATCAATACCGGGCATCATCACATCAGAGATTATCAAGTCTGGGACATATTTCATTGCTTTGCGGATGCCCTCCGAACCGTCTGCTGCTTCAATTACAGTATAATCGGTATGGAGTAATCCGCGTACATACGAACGGATATCTGCATTATCATCAATTACCAAAACAGAAGGTTTGGAAGAATCATAGCCTTTTTCCAGTTCCTCTTCTTCGACAACTAAAGATTCATTCAGGTCGGAAGAGGCGGGAGATCCGGGAGAAGCAGGATTTAAAGGAACTGCAGAGATTGATGACTTTAGAGAATCTTCGGCCAGAATAGTCTCACAAGTCTGTACCGGTAAATCAACGGTAAAGACAGTGCCCTGCTTTTCATCACTTTCCACAGAAATTGTACCTTTATGCAATTCAACAAAAGCTTTAACCAGTGCAAGTCCGATTCCCGAACCGGCATGATGCATGTCTATTTTATAAAAACGATCGAAAATGCTCCGGATATGTTCGGCGGAAATCATTGAACCGGTATTGGCTATAGTAAAACGAATCCAGCGAGTATCCTCTTTCGTCAAGGAAGATAAACGAACTGTTATCTTTCCATTTTCCGGTGTGAACTTGAACGCATTGGAAAGCAGATTAAAATAAATACGTTCCAACTTTTCCATATCCGCCAATGTATGGTAATCCGTATCCGGCATATTATCAAAAGAGAAATGAATGTGTTTCTTCCGGGCAACTGCAAGGAATGATTCGTTCCAGCCCTCAAAAGAGGAAAGAACATCTACCTGAACAGGTGTATATTCCATCTTACCGTTCTCGTATTTACGGAAATCCAGAATCTGATTGACAAGACGTAAGAGGATATTCACGTTTCGTTGAATCAGCATCAACATTCGATGCTGATCTCCACTTAGTGTATGATCGGCCAATAAATGTTCTACCGGATCAGCAACCAATGTAAGCGGAGTACGGAAATCGTGAGATATATTTGTGAAGAAAACCAGTTTGGCATGCGTTGCCTCTTCCAGTTGATGAGAAAGCTGGATGAGCTGATCCCGTTGTTCTTCCAGTTTGTCCCGCTGTTCTTCCAACTGTTTCTTCTGCTCGGAAAGTTCCTTATTCAGACGATTTTTAGCACGGAGAGATTTATAGACTACCAATAATAAACCTGCCACCAATAGAAGAATAACCAAACCGCCATACATCACCACCTGCTGCGTAGCAACCCGAGACAGATATCCGCCGATACGTCCGTTCAATGTTTCAATCTTCTGATCCAGTTCCGAGATGTGAGTTGTCTGAAGTTGCATGACATGCGCATTCGTACGGTCGACCACCGCAGTGTTCATGACCGTTTCCCGGGGATAAGGCTTTTTCTCAAGAATATTCATTGCCAGTTGCATCACTTTGTCGCCATTGGTCGGATAAATAAAAGTAGCATTCAACACACTGTCGAGCACCATTTCCAATCCGTTACCTTTGCCGGGGAGAGCATCGATACCGACAAAAATCATTTCCTTCTCCCGTCCCACTTTCTTTGCAGCCTGATAAGCTCCCGGAGCGATACGGTCGTTATGTGCATACACCGCATCAATCTTCGGATGACGGCGAAGCATACTATCCATTTCCACTTCCGCCGGTTCACGTTCCCACGCAGCATCCGCTTTATCAATCAGTTTGATATCCGGAAAGTTACTGATAGCAGCCATAAATCCTTGATGGCGTTCCATGGCAGGAGTTGAGCCACCCAGTCCGGTAAGTTCCACCACATTCCCTATTCCTTTCAGGCTTGACGCAATATAATTACCTACCGCACGTCCTATTTCATAATTGTCGGCACCGATATAGGCAGTATATTTATCAGAAAGAATCTTCCGGTCTACCAGGATGACAGGTATTCCCTTTTGATAGGCTTCCTCTACAATCGGAGTCATGGGGGCCGCTTCGTTGGCAGAGATAATCAATAAATCAACCCCTTCATCTATAAAATAATGAACGTCTTCCGCCTGTTTACGATTATCATCCGCAGCCGACCGGATTTCAACCGATACTCCATCATAAAACATTGCTTCGCGGAGAATTTCATCATTCATCTTATGCCGCCAGGAGTCATCACTACATTGCGCCACCCCGATACGGAAACGCGGTGCATCCTGCCGACAAGCCGTCATGCCAAGAAGACAGAGCAAGACTGCTATCCACTTTGTATATCCCATCATTCTAATCATTCTCATTTTTTTCGTATTTCTTTCTATGACCCAAATGGACGATTGAGAACAAAAATAAGAAATAAAACTGTGAGTATGCTATCTATCACCCAATTATTCTCATCATTACCCTCCAAAGAAATGCAAAACAGTTCCCAATATTCAACCGGAAACTATTAACAAAAGTATAAAGCGTAAGACAAACACTCAATAAATGTTATAAAACATCTCTTTTTATTTGGATTATTTGCAGATTTAGCAGAAGTCCGTATCTTTGCAATGTGTTTTTCATAGTATTAGATTTAAGGTTAACAAAGGTTGGAGCAAGGCGTTGCTCCTTTTTTTATGTCTATACCTCTCATATCATACGAATCATGCAAAAAGAACAAGAGGTATATTCCCACAGACTGAGATATACCTCTATACTTACTTTCCATCAAACAATTACATTAGTTTGTCTTTCAAAACCTGCGGAAGTTCGGGCATTGCACCGCTTTGCGTGCAGACATAAGCAGAAACTTCAACGGCAAGTTTATGAGCTTCAGGAACCGGTTTTCCATTGAGAATAGAAGCACAGAAAGCAGCGGTAAAAGAATCACCTGCTCCCACCGTATCGGCAACCGGAACTCTCGGCGTCTCTTGGAAAGAGACAACACCCGGAGTAAACACATAACTACCATTAATTCCGCAAGTCAGAATCAGCATCTTCAGGTTGTATTTTGCCAACAGAATCCAACATTTATCCTGTAAGTCGATGCCGGGATAGCCAAACATACGGCTGATGGTCACCAGTTCTTCGTCGTTTATCTTCAGAATGTTGCAACGGCGGAAAGATTCGCGCAATACCTCTTTGGTGTAGAAGTCCTGGCGGAGATTAATATCAAAGATTTTCAGTTGTCCGTCTATGTCGGGCATCGTATCCAGAAAACGGTTGATAGTGGCACGGCTCACTTCATTACGTTGAGCCAGGGAACCGAAGCAAACGGCGCGCGTACTCAATGCCAAACGTTTCAGTTCATCCGTAAAAGGTATGTTATCCCATGCCACGCCTTCTTTGATTTCGTAACAAGGCACTCCCTCGTTATCCAGTGTCACCTGTACCGTACCGGTAGGATAATCCACTTGTTCAATCTGCGTTTTCAGTTTCTTCTCGTTGAATACGTTCAGAATCTCGTCTCCCAACTCATCCTTGCCTACGGCACTCACCACGCGACTGTCAAAACCAAACTGTGATACATGATAGGCAAAGTTTGCCGGAGCACCACCAATTTTCTTTCCTTCGGGCAACACATCCCAAAGTGCCTCGCCCATTCCTACGATTATATTATTCATGATCTACGGATTTTATTGTTTCCAAAGTTATAAAATTATTTTTTAATACGGAACGTATAGAACAAGAGATAAAGCACGCCCACTGTCATTACGGCTACTGCCCCACTCTGTCCCATGGCGTCGGATGCTACTCCCATAGCCAACGGAAATACCGTGCCGCCAAACAGTCCCATAATCATCAGACCGGAAACTTCATTCTTCTTACCCGGCAGGTAAAGCAATGCCTGCGAGAAGACTACGGAGAACACATTGGAGTTGCCAAAACCAATCAGACCGATGCATACATAAATCATTGTCTTGTCATGGAATATAAACAAGCCTGCCATCGCTATCAGCATCATCACAACGCTAATGCCAAAGAAAGACTTCGGTGACATCTTACGTAAAATGAAAGAACCGAGGAAGCAGCCTGCCGTACGAAAGATGAAATAAAGGCTTGTTGCAAAAGCCGCATCATCGAGTCCCATGCCGAGACGTTCCATCAAAATCTTGGGGGCAGTGGTATTTGTTCCCACATCAATTCCAACGTGACACATGATACCGATGAAAGAAAGCAGGATAAACGGTTTGCCAAGCAAAGCGAGACATTGTCCGAAAGTAGACGGTTTGCCTTCTTCTTTTTCCTCTTTAATCTGTGTGACATTGAGCAACAGGATAGCAATGACGGCTACAATCATGTAAATCGGGAACAGGATGCGCCAGCCCAAATCGAAAGTCGGGATGGCTTGCGTCGCTCCCCACATGGCAATATAAGGAGCAAGGAAAGAGGCAATGGCTTTCACAAACTGGCCGAAAGTCAGGCTACTTGCCAGACGGTCGCCACGTACGATGTTAGAAAGCAACGGATTCAGGGAAGTCTGCATCAACGCATTTCCGATACCCAAAAGGGAGAAAGAAATCAGCATCAGCATATAGCTGTCTCCGAAAACCGGCAATAACAAAGAAGCAAAAGTCACAAGCAAACTAAGCAATACGGTTTTCTTCTGACCGATGCGGCTCATCAACATGCCTGTGGGTACGGAGAAAATCAGGAACCAGAAGAATACCAGTGAAGGGAAGATATTCGCCTGCGAGTCCGACAGACCGAGGTCTGCCTTTACATAATTGGAGGCAATGCCTACCAGGTCAACAAATCCCATGGCAAAGAAGCAAAGCATCACCGGGATTAGTTTGGAAAGGGAAGAGTTTTTACTGTTTTCCATTGTTTTTTTATCTAAATATGTTATCATCATTTGTTTATATCATAAATTTAGGCACGGATTAGGCGGATTACACGGCTTCTCGAATGATGGCTGTCAGATAGCAACCGTGTAATCCGCGTAATCCGTACCTAATAATATAAAATTATATTTTGCATGAGTACTTATTCTATTTATATCATGCAGTTATATGATTCAATTTACAATCTGCTGTTAGTCGTGTGGGTACTTACCGTTAGTTATCTGTTCGTCGCCTATATGAATCACGCTCTCCTTACTGCATCAATACCTCAAGCCTACGGTATTTTTATCTTAAACCTACGGTATAGTAACCTTGAAGCTACGGTATTATTAACTTCCCACGGCCGTGGTAGGAATTCGTCATGGCTGTGGGAAGATCTTTCCACGGCCATGGTAGGAACTCGTCACGGCCGTGACGAATCAGCAATACCGTAGGTTTAACACAAGTATATCCCTACTATCCACCTACTATCCCTTAAGGAAAGACGTATTCATCCATAGGGAAACAAATAAAGAGCGCATAGGGCGAACAAGAGATATTTATGGCTTCAACTTATGAACCACAAACGAATCTACTTTATAAGCTCCTCCTTTACTGTAAAAGTTGATATGATTGTAAGGTTCCGAAGGGAATACCTGATTGGTCATCACAAAACGTCCACCATCTCCAAAGGCTTCCACACTGGATTTATCCACAAACAGACGGAGTTTTAATGCCTCTTTGCCGCCTTGTTCCTCGTTTCTACCTTGTTCAATTGCTGTCCAGGTCAACATCGGGAAATTCTCATTGAAGCTGACCTCTCCGCTCTTGCGACGATCCATTGAGAATTTCTTTTCTTTCATGTCATATTGCATATCCACTTCTTCGCCTTTGTCATTGTAGAGACGGAAGCCGATTACGTCTGCACGTTGATTTTCGATTGTCAATTCTATTTCGTATGCACCGTCATTGCCGGGAATCATTTCTTTAATTGTGCGTGTTCCGTTTACTTTGAACGAGCGTTTCTTGGAAGCATCACGCAAAGCCAGCAGTTCGGGAGAGGGAGCTGATTGGAGGTAAGTCTCACCATCTACGGTAAACAGGCTCAAGTCGCGGGGAACGGAGTTCGGGCTACGGTATTGGGAGGTAGGAACATCGTTTGCGTATTGCCAGTTGCTCATCCATGCGATAGCGATGCGGCGGTTGTCGGGAGCATCACTCCAAGTCACGGTGGCATAATGGTCTTTTCCCCAGTCCATCCATTTGGTTTTGGATGGTGATTCGTTCACAAACTCTTTTCCGTTGAAGGAGCCTACAAAATATTGAGTAGCCGAGTCACCGAAAGGACCGTCGCCGAGGCTGCAAAGCAGTACCCATTTCTTTTCATTTGTTCCTTCTACCGGGAGTTCGAATAAGTCGGGACATTCCCAAACGTTTCCGTGTGCGCCGTGTCCTTTGCCGAAGCTGCTTTCAAATGTCCAGTCTTTCAGGTTGGGGGAAGAGAAGAATTGCATTTCCTGCCCTACTGCTAATACCATGATCCAGCGTTTGGTACCTTCGTACCAGAATACTTTCGGGTCGCGGAAGTCACGTGCTTCAGAGACTAAGACGGGATTGTTTTCGTATTTGGTAAAGGTACGTCCGTTGTCGGTGCTGTAAGCAATACTTTGCACCTGACGGTCGCCGTTTTGTGTATAGATGGCGACGATGGCGCCTGCACCAAAGCCGGCGGTATTATGATGATCTATCACGGCGGAGCCACTGAAGATAGTACCGAATGCATCCGGGGCGATTGCTACGGGGCGATGTTCCCAGTTTACGAGGTCTTTGCTTATGGCATGTCCCCAGTTCATATTTCCCCATTTGGAGCCGTAAGGGTTATATTGGTAGAAAAGGTGGTATTCGCCGTCTTTGTATACCATTCCGTTCGGGTCGTTCATCCATCCGTAGAGGGGAGAAAAGTGATAGGTGGGACGGAACTTTTCACGGTTGCTTGTATCGAACGTATCGGACAATTTCATTTCCTTGCAGCAAGCGGTGTTGTCCGGCGAAAGGTTGACACGAACCGGGTCGTTGGAGTTCATTTTAAATTTGAAAGAGATTAGTTTGCCGGAATAGTCGGAAAGGTCTACCGGAACAAAGTAATCGACTTTATGGATGGCCAGACGGACATCGAAGTTCTTTACCTCTTTATTATTAATAATCATGCTGATACGCACATCGGGCGATGCATCTTCTACGGGCAACAACAGATACTTCTGGTTAGTGTTGACACGTACGAGGCAATGTCCTTCTCCTAAATCTTTAATTAATAGAGGAGAGTTATCCGCACGGGCGGATAGAGAGATATTCATCACAATCATACAAAATAAAACCGCGAAGGTTTGAATTTGTTTGGAAGAGAGTCTTAAATTCATGCTTTATGGTATTAAGGTTGTTACAGTGCAAAGATAGGCGCTCCGGGATGAAACGCCTATCACTTTTGTTTCAAACACTGTAAAAGATGTTACTTTTCTATTAATAGGTGCTCACTTGAATATCTGATACAGTGATTTCGCCTTTATAACAGCAGAGTGCCCACGGATTCTTCTGCATTTGATAGATGCGGTTCGTGAAAGATAACTGGTCGTTGATGTAAGTCACACAAACCGACTGGTCACTGTAAATCGTCACCCGGTATTCATTATCCGCCGGGATATTGAATTTGTTATCAAACAAGTATTTGGCATTGTCACCGTCTTTCTCGAAGTTGGCTTTACCCTCGTCAGCGTTGACGTGGATGCTATACCATGATTTGGAGTCCGTTCCACGGACGAAAGAGATTCCAAAACGATCTGTATTCGAGGATGCTTTTACGGTAAAGGAAATCTTGTTGTGCACTTTCAACCGGTTGAAGATGACGGAAGCTCCTTCGGCCAACGTATAGGTTTTACCGCTTTCTGTTACGTTTCCGTCTTTAGCCATCACTTTTACTTCTTGTGCAGAAGTGTATTTACGGTCGATTGCATCGGGAACTCCAAGAGTCAACGTACCGTCTTCGTGCTGAATGAGGCGTTGTGCCACCAAGTTGCCAGCCCATTCGGGTTCTACATCCCCTACGTTTCCATTATCATTGCCGGCGCGGGTAGGACACCAGCCCCAGATGTAACGGTTGGTTCCATCGGAAGCGGTCTTGCCTGCATAGAATGCACGACTGTCCAGCATACCTTCCCGATTGTCCGGCCATATTCCGGCATCATTGGCGGTGGTTGCTTTCAGTTCTTCGAGTGTTCTGCCTTTGAAGTATTGTACCTTGCGCATGAAGGAAGCTTGTTCCGAATAGACCAGATACCACCAGTCTCCCATCTTGAATACGTCCGGACATTCATAGAAACGGTCCCACATCATGGTCATAAATGTGCCGGCAGACGCCCACTCTTTCAGGTCAGTAGAGGTGAATTCGGCAATGTGTCCTTTTCCGTTTTTACGGGTGGCAATCAGCATGTGATAGACACCGTCTTCGGTCTGGAACAGGAACGGGTCGCGGAAGTCATTCTTGTCATAGCCGTACGTATCTCCTTTCAGATAGAAAGTGCGGTTCTTGGTCCATGTTTTAAAGTCGGGAGAGGTGGCTACCATGACTACTTGCGCATTCTGATCGGAAGAAGGTTTGAATTTATTGCCGGTGTAGAAGGTGTAGTAGAGTTTATCAACCGGATTATAGATGGTACCTCCTGTACCGATGGCGGCATCCTGTTCGTCACGACCTCCACACGGAATCAGTTCGCCGAGAGATTCATAAGTAGCACCGTCTTTGGTGGCCACCCCGAAAATGGGGTGGTAAGTAGCTTCGGGGTTCGGACGGTAATCTTGCAGGTACATCACTTTAAAGTCTTTGGCAACCGGATCATAGAATGGCATCGGGTCACCGACAAAGCCTATCTGCGGTTTATAGTACATCGAGAAGCCATGCTCGTCGGTCGATTGGAAGTAAGTGGCTGTACCATCCCAGTCTCTTTGAGTCAATACGGGATCTATCTCATCACTGCAAGCGGTCATTGAGGCCAACAGCGTGGTGATTGCTATATGTAAGATCATATTTTTCATAATTATTGCTTATTCTTTTATTTACATAAGTAGTTGATTGCATTCAGAGTCATTTGCTCTACGTTGTAGTGGTAGTAGTCGACAGAAGTGTCTACGCCTTTACCGTACCAGTCGTAACAACCGGAGCCGATACAAATTGTGCGTCCGCTGTTGGCGCGCGGCTCGAATTCGGCAATGATTACTGCACCGTCGTCTCCGCATGCCACATCGATTCCTCCTGTCAAGCTACGCCATGCGTTCAGATCCTCATAACCTCCCCAGTCTGTTCCGATATGCCATTGTGCCGTACTATTGGTAGTCGCGTAACCAGCATCAAAGGTATAGACTCTTGTTTTGTCACCATCTTTCCATCTTAAATCCTGAAATAACGGATGCGACTCGTTGCCGACAATTGGAAAGCTCCATGCCCCATCAACGACTTCGGGTGAGTCTTCACTTCTTCCCCAACTGTTGTTGGGTACACGCTCGTCTTTTGCAATGCTAAGGTCCTTAATATAGAAAGTTGCATAGCGGGTCAGCAATAGGTTACCACCGTTTTGATAGTAGACTTTAAATTTCTCTATGGCAGCTTTCGCATCATCCGGCAAAGGAGGATTATCGCCATTGTCTGCATGGAAATGCCACCAGATTGCAGTATATTTACCTAAATCTACTTTTCCGTCTACTACATCTTTGAATGAGATGTATTCGGACATGGATATATTATCCATCATCCACTGGGCAGCGGCTTTTTCTTCAGGACTTGTCAGTTGGCTCACAGAAGAAGCTGTGCCGATAAAGGCAGTCGGAATTACATTTCCTTGAGTAACTGTTACTACATAAGGAGTCACTGCCGAACGGTAAGTTGCCGTATAAGTGACAGGGTTGGTAAAGTCCTGGATGCTGCCGGATGCCGGAGTCACAGTAACTCCATCTGATCCGGTGAATGTACCTTTCAACTGGGTAATATCCACTGTCAGCGGAACAACTACAGAGATTGTTTTTGATAGCTGGTCTACTTTTCCGACATACGTATCATTCAACTTAAAGGTCAGTATCTTTGCTTCGTCTCTCTTCACGGTAATCGTATAGCTCATCTGTACGTCGCCATTCTTCACGGTCAAAGATACGGGAAGAGAAAAGTCGATTGTTTCACCGACAGCGATGCTCGCCGTAGCACCTTCGGAAAGATTGATTTCACTGACGGCCATCCGGGTAACGTCATAATCGTAAGGAACTCCCACTACGATTGTCTTATTCTGATAATCGATCGTCCCTGCGTATTCATCCAGTTTGATAGAGTTCACCCATACATCTCCGTCCAGACGAAGATTGGATTTGAAGTCATCGCTACATCCCGCAACTGTCAGACATGCTACAGTCACCAACAGGATGGTATAGAGTTGTTTTATGATTGATTTCATTTTATTCTTTGTTTTAAGATTGATGGTTACCAACCGAAATTCTGTGTATAATTTCCGTTACTGGCACTGATCTGTTCGAATGGAATTGGAAGGTATTCGTTCTTATTTTCCGTAAAACCTGCATTCTTGTAAATAGAACAACGGGCTGCTTCGGTCACATAATAAGCATTGATAACGTCTTTGGCTTCTCCCCATCTTACGAGGTCAAAGAAACGTGAGCTTTCCATACCGAACTCTATACGGCGTTCCCATTTCAGCATTTTCATGGCTTCGTCCTGTGTATATGCTTTCAGTTCATAAGGGGTTACTTTGAAGTTTACTCCGTACTCTTCTTTGTAATTGAAGATCAGCATTGTACTTCCGGCTGCACGGCTGCGTACATCGTTGATAAGTGAGATGGCATCGGCAATGCGTCCGTCGTTCAACTGTATCAGGGCTTCGGCACGCATCAGCAATACGTCTGCATAACGGATGACGATATGATTCAGGGAACTTGCCCAATAAGAACCTTTCTTCAGGCAGTCACAGTCCGGGTCTACATTCTCTTTGAGCGAAACATAATATCCGTAAAGTCCCTTGCTACGGCTCCAGTCATCATTCTTCTGAATCAGGTAGCCTTCGTTATATTTATAAGGGAAGCCCGGCATACCTACCGTGTGGAATAAACGGGGGTCTACATTGTCCGTCGTAACCTCGTAGTTCTCATTATCGTAGGTATTGAACAACGGTTTTCCCTGCGAGTCGGTTTTGAAAGCATTCACCAGATTTTGGCTCGGTTTGTGGAAGTCACAGCAGCCTAGTATCTGCGGAGTTGTCAGTCCCATTCCCCAGTTCAGGTTACCGTTGTATGTTCCGTCGTTGATAGAATATTGAATCGCCCATACAGACTCTGCGCCATTTTCATATTGAGGCAGGAAGTTCATGCTATAATCATTTTCCAATCCGTAACCAGCTTTGGCCATGATGAGAGGATCGGTATATTTCACTACCTGCTTTAGGTCTTCTTCGTTGATACCGGTAAGGTTGTTGTTCACTCCATCCTGACGGTAGGCTTTAAACAGGTAAGTCTTTGCCAGGTAAGCGGCAGCGGCAGCTTGTGTGGGACGTCCTTTTTCTATCTGCACTTCCGGCAGATTGTCGTAGGCAAACTGGAAGTCGTCTGCTATCTTTTGCCATTGTTCGTTATTGGTATAGGTAGTATTCGAAAGCTCGTTGTAAGCATCCGGGTCCATGTTTTCATCGTTCACTATGACGATCTTCTTAAACAGTTCCTTCAGCATGAAGTGGGCGTGTCCGCGCAGGAATCTCATTTCAGCAATGCGCTGGTTCTTCAACGGATAAGTCTTTTCATCCATCAGGTCGAGTGATTGCAAGGCCGTGTTGGCACGGGTGATGCATTGATACAGTCTTTTCCATATATCGTTGATGTTCCAGTCGGTAGTGTTGATACCTTTAGAAATCTCCAGTGCGTTGAACACACCGCCGTCTTCCGTACCGGAACCGCCCTTATAACAATCGTCGGAACGCACGTCATAATTCCAAAGCGAGAAGGAAGAGTTGATGTCGTCACCTGTTGCCCAAATGGCGTAGGCTGAAATCACGAGGTTGTCCACGTATTCGGGAGAAGCGATCTGATCGCCGGTCACAATACCCTGCGGAACCTGACGATCCAGAAAATCGTTGCAACTGCTTGTCAGCAAGGTAAATCCGATGGTTGCTATGTATAGTATCTTTTTCATGATAGTTCGTTTTATAAATGAAGTGAATTAAAATCCGATGTTAAGTCCGAAGGTGATATTCACAGGGATCGGATAAGAGAAGTTCGGGTTTTCGGGGTCTTCTCCCGTAAAGTCTTTACTCTTGATCGTCAGCAGATTTTGTGCGCTGCAATAGAAACGTAAACGTTCCATTCTCAACTTCTTGGAGATTACTGCCGGAACTGTATAGCCTAATTGGATATTACGCAGTTTCAGGAAGGAACCGTTTTCAACAAAGTAAGTGGAGACGCGTTGTTCATTGTTTGTATCGCTGCGGGTCAATGCTGGAATCGTAGAGTTCGGATTAGTAGGCGACCAGGCATTGAGCAGGCGGGTTCCCTTATTCAGGAAGCCGACGTTGGATGCACTCCAGAAGTCACTTTTCTTCTTCACGTCACTAATGATATCTACTCCTTGAACGCCTTGCCAGAACATAGTCAGGTCGAAGTTCTTATATTCCAGGTAGATATTCAATCCGTAGCTGAAAGCAGGAGTCGGATCGTAAATCCATTCCTGGTCTTTTTCATCAATCACACCGTTATGGTCGATGTCGCGGTAGCGGATACGGCCAACGGCTGCACCTTCCTGCGTAGCGTGATTGTCCACTTCTTCTTGTGATTTGAAGATACCGTCGGCAATGTAGCCCACTTGTGAGTTGTATGTATGACCGACTACACTCTTTACTCCATTACCACCAAACTTTCCATTGGCAGCCACTGTTTCCGGTAATTCAAGAATTTCATTCCGGTAAGTGGAGATGTTTCCGTTCAGGTCGTAAGTCAGTCCGAAGGCAGTCTTATTGCGGTAGCCCAAGTTGAATTCAAAACCCTGGTTTTTCATTGCGCCCGAATTAATCCAACGGTTGCCACCTTCCCCCAATACTCCCACACCTGCCATTTCAGTCAGGATATCGGTTGTTTTCTTGTAGTAGTATTCCAATGAGCCGTACAGGGATTGTTTGAACAGACTGAAGTCGATGCCG
>ENA-OWNV01000280-OWNV01000280.1-gut-metagenome-genome-assembly--contig:-NODE-280-length-18483-cov-3.848093_pt1 | contig 18483 bp, 19 predicted proteins | sample MGYA00248253_ERZ651784 | MGnify/ENA primary metagenome ERZ651784 (study PRJEB26908, sample SAMEA4031709) | gut metagenome | biome: gut; feature: normal infant; material: stool | place: China | collected 2015...
TTAAGGTCTTTGACAAGACAACGAACCGCTACTGCGTCAAATGCCATAATGTCCTCCTGTGTAAATGTATTATTTTTTATTATACCATATTTATATAAAAAAACAATAAAAATATTGCCAAAACGATTTTGCGGTGGTATAATAACCTCAAAGCAATGCTTTATACGAAAGTGAGGAAAAATAATATGAAGAAAATTATTGCGGCGGCAGTTGTGGCGTCAATGGTTGTACCGTGCTTTTCGGTAAGTGCGGCGGAAAGAGTAAAAGAAGTTTCGAGCGTGTACGGTGATAAATCGGAAATACATATTGTATATAATGATAAGGTTGTAAAATATGATGACGTTAAGCCTGTAAATACTGACGGCAGAGTTATGATACCGTTCAGAGCGGCACTTGAAAATATGGGCGCAAGCGTTGATTATGATGATTCAAGCAGACTTGTAACGGCTAAAAAGGGTGACACAACAATTAAGTTTACACTTATGGACGATACAATATATGTAGACAATAACGGCAGTGAATCAACTGTTCAAATGGATACGCCTATGATTATTGTTGATGACAGAACTCTTGTTCCTATTCGTTTTATGAGTAACGCATTCGGTATGCAAGTAGGCTGGGACGGAGATACGGAAACAGTTGTAATCCTTGATGCTGACGATTATTTTAACGAATTTGAAAACTCGGCACCGAATATGTCAAAACTTTTAAATAAGGAAACACCGAAATATAATAAGGAATATACTGCATTTGATGTGAGTTTTGATTTGAATAACGGCAACAGTAAATACAGTGTTGCGGCAAACGGAAGTATTGACGGCAAAAATAAAGATAATGTTGCGGGTGCGGATGTGAAGTTTAACGGCTCATTGAATGAAAGCAGTGTAAATGACGCAACACTTAACGCAGTAGTAGCGGATGATAAGGTTTACTTTAAAACAGATGTTATAGAAAAACTTGCTCAAAGCTCGGACAATGCAAAAATCAAGGCATTGGCACTTATCGTAAAGAGTGATGTATGGTACAGTATTGATTTAAACAAAGCCTTGACTTCTCTTGGCGTACCGACTGCCACAATAAATATAGTGGACAGTGCTGTCAGCGGAAATACTGCGAAGGCTATGGACACATTAAAGAGTGCTTATCAGACAGAGGGCGATACTGATATTGATACTATTATTTCATTGGCTTCAATGTTTGATATGTATGAACAGATGGATAAATATATAACGGTTACAGAAACGGAAAACGGCGGTTACAGCCTAAAAATGAATATCAAATCAGAAGATATGCTTAACATTTTGAAAAATATAAGCAATATATCGGACAGTGACTATAATCAATTAAAAAATGATTTTAAGTTCAACATTTCCGCAAACAGCAAAACGGATGCAACAAAATCAACAAGTGACGCAAATATAGAAGTCGGATATGCTGATGATGTGTCACTTAAAATGACAGTATCGTCAAATGCGGAAAAGGACGATACTATAGCGATACCTGAAATTCCGACAGGTGCGGCTGATATAACTGATTTGTTTGTAAGTGCGATAAAAACAAAAAATAATTAAGTCGGTAAACAGACGAGCTGAATTTACAGTTCGTCTGTTTTTTTGTCGAAATAACAAACTTGACGGATACATTTCTGTTATTTTTGTAATGAATTTTTCAAAAAAAATTAAAATAAGACTGTTCAAATACAAGAACTTGTGGTATAATAAAAAAATAATGGGTTAATATGCCTATATAATATATTAGACGGGAGAACGTGCTATGCTGAAAAGTATGACCGGATACGGCAGACGAGAGGCCGTAACAGAAGGAAAAAAGATACTTGTGGAGATAAAATCGGTAAATCACAGATATTCGGATTACAATATAAAAGTGCAAAGACATCTTGGCTTTTTGGAAGATAAAATCAGAAAGTATGTATCGTCAAGTATAACTCGCGGTAAGGTTGATATATACCTTAATGTAGAAAACTATGAAACTGCCGACAAGCAGATTACATTAAATAAGGAAATCGCAAAAAATTACATAGATGTTTTATACAGGCTTAGAGATGAATTTGGATTAAAGGACGATATAACAGTATCAAACGTTGCGTCAAATCCGGACATTTTCTCAACCGAAAGAGTTGAAGAAGATGAGGAGGCTCTGTGGAATACGGTTAAAACCGTTCTTGACGGCGCACTTAGCGACTTTATCGCAATGCGTGAGCGTGAGGGCGAGAGAATACAAAAGGACTTGTGCGAGAGAATTGACTATATGCGTACACTTGTCAAGGAAGTAGACGAGCGTTCACCGCAGACTGTTAAGGAATACAGTGACAAACTTTACGAAAAGATTAAAGAAGTTCTTGACGGTAAAGAAATAGACGAAGCAAGAATACTTACCGAAGTTGCAATTTATGCCGATAAAGTGGCAGTAAATGAGGAAACGGTAAGACTTGGCAGTCACTTTGAAGAATTTGACACTATAATAAACAGCGGTTCGCCGGCAGGCAGAAAGCTTGATTTCTTAATTCAGGAAATTAACCGTGAAGTAAATACAATCGGTTCAAAGGCAAGTGATATTGAAATTGCCAAAACCGTTGTAACGCTAAAGGGTGAAATTGAAAAATTAAGAGAGCAAATTCAAAATATTGAATAACAGGTGATATAATGAAACTTATAAATATAGGCTTTGGAAATATGGTTAATGCCGAACGTGTTGTGGCAGTTGTAAGTCCAGAGTCCGCACCGATTAAACGTATAATTCGTGAGGCGGAGGATAAGGGTAATCTTATAAACGCAACATACGGCAGAAGAACAAGAGCCGTTATAGTAACCGATTCCGACCATATTGTTCTGTCGGCTTTGCAGACGGAAACGGTATCAGGCAGACTTAGCGGTGATACAGGAGAGGAGAGCGTTAAAGGCGATGAGTAGAGGTGTACTTTTTGTAATGTCCGGACCGTCGGGAACGGGCAAAGGAACGATTTGTAATGAACTTCTTGCAAATGAAAATAACGACGTATTTTTGTCCGTATCGTCAACAACGAGAGAAAAACGCAAAGGTGAAACCGACGGCGTGACATATAATTATACAACGGTGGAAAACTTTAAGAAGATGATAGACAACGGAGAAATGCTTGAATATGCTATGTACAGCGGCAATTATTACGGTACTCCGAAAAAGACTGTTGAAGATATGCTTGACGGCGGCAAAAACGTTTTGCTTGAAATCGAACCGCAAGGCGCACTTAAAGTTAAGAAACTTTTTGAAGAGGCAGTACTTATGTTTATAGCACCGCCGTCAATGAAAGTTTTAAAACAGCGACTTGAGGACAGAGGCCGTGAAACGGCAGAACAAATAGAAGAACGACTTGAGGCGGCAAAATGGGAATTATCTCAGTCGACGAAATATGACTGTATATTCGTAAACGACGAACTTGGCGAGTGTGTTCGTGAAGTCGAAGAAACAATGCGTGATAAGGTTCAAAAGCGTAACCTTGTTGATAAATTATTAGCTGAAAATTATTGATTACTGGAGGAATATTATTATGATGATTAAACCTGGAATTTCGGATCTTTCAAAGTGTGTGGACAGCCGTTATACACTTGTTACAATGGCGGCAAAACGTGCGAGAATGATTGGTGAAGAACGTATGCACGATATGGACGCATACGGCGATGAAAAACCTGTATCAGTTGCGGCAGAGGAAATCGTAGAGGGAAAAGTAGGCTATGTTCGCTCAGAGGCTATCAAGCGTGCAAAGGCTTGGGAGGACGAAAAGGCTGCGGCTATTCTTTCTCTAAACAGTAATGATGACGTACAGCCGGAAGAAATCGAAGTTGCAGAAGACGATACAGAAGATAACGAATAATAATGATAGCAAAAATTATTGTGGATAATAAGTCAAAGCAAGTTGATAAACCTTTTGATTATCTTGTCCCGAAAGAACTTGAAGACAAAATTAAAATAGGCAGCAGAGTGCTTGTTCCGTTTTCTTCCGGTAACAGAGAAATTGAGGGATTTTGTGTCGGCACTGCGGATACAAGTGACAGTAAACGTCTTAAATCCATAATAAGAACGGCAAATGATTCGATAGGCTTTGACGAAGATATGCTTGAACTTATCGAGTGGATGCATAAAAAATATCTTGCATCATACCTTGATATAATTCATACGATTGTTCCTTCAGGTACGGCACTTAAAACGAAAGAATGGATTATTCTTGAAAATAAAAGTGAGGAAAAGTCGGAGATACGCCGACGTATTACGGAAATACTTACCGATAACGGCGGCAGTATGGAATTTAAAGAACTTAAAGAAATGTGCGGAGTTGATATACAAAATCAAGTCCGTGCAATGATTAAAGAGGGTACTTTAAAAAAGGAATACAGACAATCGGTTGATATTAAGGATAAAAAAATTAAATGTGTAAAGCTTATATGTGACAAAGAAACAGCACTTGAAAGTGCCGAAATTTTACGCAGAAAAGCACCTGTTCAAGCAAAAATGCTTGAAGTGCTAAGCGAAAACGAGTATGTTTCTCTTGCCGATTTGCAGAAATTCACAAACGGCTCACACAGTACCGTAAAAGCGCTTGAAAAGAAAAATCTTGTCAATGTGTTTGATATGACGGTTGAACGTGATCCGTATTGGAACAGAGTTTTTGAGAAAACAGAAAAGATGGTTCCGACACCGGAACAGGAATACGCGATAGATGAAATCACAAATTCCGTAAAATCGGGTGACGGAGGAATATATCTTCTGCACGGTGTGACAGGCAGCGGTAAAACCGAAGTTTTTATGCAGACGATTGAAAATGTGATAAATATGGGTAAAAGTGCGATTATGCTTGTACCCGAAATATCGCTTACACCGCAGATGGTTTCAAGATTTATGTCGCGATTCGGCGGCAGAGTTGCTATTTTTCACAGCGGTTTGTCCGCCGGTGAAAGATATGACCAATGGAAGAAAATTCGTGACGGTGAGGCTGATATTGTAATCGGTGCAAGAAGTGCGATTTTTACACCGCTTAAAAATATCGGCGTTATAATAATGGATGAGGAACATTCCGATACTTATAAGTCGGATATGTCACCGAGATACCATGCACGCGAAACGGCAATATTCAGAGCAAGTCAGTTTGGTGCGGCGGTTGTCTTGGCGTCGGCAACGCCGTCTGTTGAAAGCTATTACAAAGCACAGACAGGCGAATATAAGTTGCTTGAAATGAATACAAGATACAATAAAAATAAAATGCCCGAAATATCGGTTATTGATATGCGCAGCGAGTTGGAAAAGGGCAATAAAAGTATGCTTTCGGGTAAATTGTATAACGAAATCGAAGAAAATTTAAAACGCGGTGAACAGACAATTTTGTTTCTTAACAGGCGTGGATTTTCTACATTTGTTTCGTGTCGCAGTTGCGGATATGTACCGCATTGTCCGAATTGCAACATATCGCTTACATATCATAAATTTGAGGATAAATTAAAGTGCCACTACTGCGGATATGAACGACCGAATTATAAGCTTTGTCCGAAATGCGGAAGTAATTATATACGTTATTTCGGCGGCGGTACGCAAAAGGTGGAGGACGAATTAAACCGTCTGTTCCCAAATGCGACAACTGTCAGAATGGATATGGATACAACGGGTAAAAAGCAGTCGCACGAGAAGATTTTGCAGAAGTTTGAAAAAGATAAAATCGATATTCTTATCGGTACGCAAATGGTGGCAAAAGGACTTGATTTTGAAAATGTAACGCTTGTCGGAGTTATAACGGCAGATACAATGCTCAATATTAACGATTACCGAAGCTGTGAGAGAACTTTTGCAATGCTTGAACAAGTTTCGGGACGTGCCGGCAGAGGAAGTAAAGAGGGCAGAGCCGTTATTCAGACGTATACGCCCGAACATGAGGCGGTGAGCCTTGTAAAAAGTCACAATTACAGAACTTTTTACGATAAGGAAATTGCAAAACGAAAGCTTATGTGGTATCCGCCGTTTTGTAAAATAGTGAGTGTGCATTTTCAAGGCAATGTTGAAAATATTGTTGCGAAAACGGCAAAATATTTTTTAAACACTGCCGAAAAAACACAGAATATATCACAGAAAATACAGATTTTAGGGCCTGTGCCGTCATATATTTCAAAAATAAAAAACAAATACAGATGGCAGATTATTTTTAAATGCGAAGATGACGATAACTTGGGTGAGATACTTTCACAAGCTGAAATGACATGCAGAAAAAACAAGGAATTTTCGGATGTGGCGATAATAATAGACAAATCACCCGGTATGATAAATTAGAGAGGGGAAACATAATGGCAATCAGAGAAATAAGGGAAAAAGGCGATGAAATCCTTTATAAGAAATGCAAAGCTGTAGTGAAGTTTGACGAAAAACTTCATATACTTCTTGACGATATGTATGAAACAATGCAAAGCCGTGACGGTGTCGGACTTGCAGCTCCGCAAGTGGGAATACTGAAACGTGCGGTTGTCATAGATGTCGGTGACGGTAAAATTGAACTTATAAACCCTGAAATAGTAGAAGAAAGCGGAGAACAGACCGGCAGCGAAGGCTGTCTTAGCGTACCAGGAGTGTTCGGCGAGGTTACAAGACCGAATGTCGTAACCGTAAAAGCACAGGACAGGGACGGCAAGTGGTTTAAAATCACAGGTAAGGAACTTTTGGCAAGAGCTTTTTGTCACGAAATTGAACACCTTGACGGTAAATTGTTCTTGGACAGAGTAATTAGATTTATTGACTAACGGAGATGGTTGAATGAGAATTTTATTTATGGGTACACCCGATTTTGCGGCGGCGAGCCTTAAAGCTATGACAGACGCAGGTCTTGATGTTGTGGGTGTTGTATCTCAGCCGGACAGACCGAAAGGCAGAGGACATAAACTTGTACCGACTGATGTTAAGGCGGCGGCACTTGAGGCAGGTATAGAAAATATATATCAGCCCGAAAAACTGAGAAACGGTGAACTTCAGCCTGTTCTTGACAAACTGAAACCGGAGCTTATTGTCGTTGTCGCATACGGCAAAATTTTGCCTGATTATATAATAGATTATCCGAAATATGGCTGTATTAATGTACACGCGTCACTTTTGCCGAAGTACAGAGGTGCGGGACCTATTCAGTGGGCGATTATAAACGGCGAAAAGGTTACCGGCATTACAACGATGAAAATGGACAGCGGACTTGACACGGGTGATATGCTTTTGAAAGCGGAAACCGAAATCGGTGAATATGAAACGGCAGAGGAACTTTTCGAACGTTTAGCCGTAATAGGCGGCGACTTGCTTTTAAAAACAATAGACGGACTTGAAAAAGACAGTATAACACCTACTCCGCAAAATGATGAGGAGCATACATATGCGCCTATGATTTCAAGAGAAACGGGAGTTATAGATTGGAGCAAATCAGCTCGTGAAATTTCAAAACTGATATGTGGTATGAATTCGTGGCCGCTTGCTTGCACAAAATATAAAGACGGAATTTTAAAAATTGTTTCCGCAAGAGTTTGTGATGAAAATTCGGATAAAGAGGCGGGAGAGATACTTGCACTTGAAAAGGGAAAAGGACTTAAAATTTCTTGCGGTGAGGGAACATTGTACATTGTAACGGCACAGTTCCCAAACAGTAAAAAAATGAATGTTGAAGATTATGCAAGAGGACATGAAATTGAATTAGGAGTTGTACTCGGAAAGGAGTAATTATGTTCAGCTATTATTTTGACCCAACGTATGTACTTGTAATAATTGCATTTTTACTTACATTGTTTGCGTCAATGGGAGTTAAATCGACTTTCAGTAAATACAATGATGTAAGAAGTTCAAGAGGAATTACCGCGGCAAGTGCGGCAAGACAAATTCTTGATGCAAACGGACTTCAGAATATAAGAATTGAACACGTTTCGGGCGACCTTACAGACCACTACAGCCCGAATGAAAACGTCATAAGACTGTCGGATTCAACATATAATTCTACATCGGTAGCCGCAATAGGTGTTGCGGCACATGAATGCGGTCACGCGGTTCAGCATCAAGTAGGATACGTTCCGATAAAAATTCGTAACGGAATTGTGCCGATAGTAAATGTCTGCAACACGCTTTCAATGCCGATTTTCATAATCGGACTTATACTCGGACTTGGCAGACTGGCAATGGTCGGCGCGATACTTTTCGGTGCGGTGCTTGTATTTCAGCTTGTAACATTGCCGTCTGAAATCAATGCGTCATGACGTGCTTTGAAAACTCTAGATAGTATGTACTTACTTGAGGGTGATGAGCTTACAGGTGCAAGAAAAACACTTACGGCGGCGGCTATGACATATGTTGCGGCGGTTGCGTCAACGGCACTTCAATTTTTAAGACTTGTTTTATTGGCAAATCGTAGGAGAGATTAATGAGTAACGCAAGAGAAATTGCAATGAAAGTAATATACGACGTTGAATTTAACGGAGCATATTCAAATATGGCATTGAAAAAAGCTTTGAAAACGGATATGCCAAAACAGGATAAGGCGTTTATTTCCAATCTTGTTTACGGCGTCACAGACAGAAAATTGACTCTTGATTATGTTATAGGAAAGTTTTCAAAGATAAAATTGAAAAAAATATCGAAGTACATTCTTATAATTTTGAGAATGGGAATATATCAGATAATGTTTATGGATAAAGTGCCGACAAGTGCCGCAGTAAATGAGAGCGTAAAGCTTGCAAGAAGATACGGTCACGGTGCATCGGCAGGATTTGTAAACGGACTTTTGAGAAATGTGTCGAAAACAGAAATCGAATATCCGTCCGATAAAACAGAATATTTGTCTGTCAAATATTCGTTTCCGATGTGGCTTTGTGAAAAGTGGATTGATGAATTCGGATATGATTTTACCGAAAAATTGATTGAAAGTTTCGGCATGGAAAAAAGACTTAATATTCGACCGAACAGATTAAAGATAACGGCAGATGAACTTTGCAAAAAGTTTAACGACAACGGAATAAACGCCGAAGTTTATGACGGTTATATAGTGTCGGACGGATTTGACATTTCGGCGGACAGTTTATATAATGACGGATATTACACAATACAGGATTCAGCAGCAATGCAGACAGCAAAAGTGCTTGCACCGTGTGAGGGTGACACAGTGATTGATATGTGTGCCGCACCGGGCGGAAAGACAACGCATATTGCGGAATTGATGAACAACAAAGGCAAAATATACGCCTTTGACGTACACGAACATAAAATAGAGCTTATAAAAAAGAATGCCGAAAGGCTCGGAATAACGATAATCGAACCTAAACTTTCGGACGGCTGTAAAATAGATGAAAGTATGATAAATACGGCAGATAAAATACTTTGTGATGTTCCGTGTTCTGGTTTGGGAATAATCGGACGAAAGCCCGAAATAAAGTGGAACAGGGCAGAGGATAACGATTTACCGAAAATTCAAAGACAGATACTTGACAATGCGTCAAAATATCTTAAAATAAACGGTGAGATTGTTTATTCAACGTGTACGATTGAAAAAGAAGAAAATGAGGCTGTTACAGACAGCTTTACGGCGGATAACGAAAATTTTGAAAAAGTATTTGAAAAGACATTTTATCCGCATATAGATAACACAGACGGATTTTATATCTGTAAGATGAAAAGGATTAAGTAAATGATTGATTTAAAAGATTTTGAATATGATGAATTAATTGAATATCTTACATCCGTCGGCGAGAAGAAATTCAGAGCCGAGCAGATTTTTTCATGGCTTCATAAAGGCGTGGAAAGCTATGACGAAATGACGAACCTGCCAAAGGCAACAAGGGAAAAACTTGAAAAAGAAACGTATGTTTCAACGCTTAAAATCAGAGAAAAATATGTATCGAAAATAGACGGTACTGTAAAATATCTCTTTGAACTTCCGGACGGAAATTGTATAGAAAGCGTTGTTATGCGTTATCATCACGGACTTACGATTTGTATATCAAGTCAAGTCGGCTGCAGAATGGGTTGTCGTTTTTGTGCATCAACGATAGGCGGACTTTACAGAAGTTTAACGCCGGGTGAAATACTTAATCAAGTTATTTTTGCACAAAAAGACGTCGGCGAGCGTATAAGCAATATTGTTATGATGGGTATAGGCGAGCCGCTTGACAATTTCGATAACGTCATAAAGTTTTTGCACAATGTAAACCATGAAAAAGGACTTAACATAGGATACAGACACATTTCACTGTCAACCTGCGGTGTTGTGCCGGGGATATACGCGTTGGCAAAGGAAAAACTTCCTATAACGCTGACAATATCTCTGCACGCACCTAACAATGAAATTCGTGACAGTATAATGCCTGTAAATCATAAATACGATATTGAAGAATTATTGACGGCTTGCAGAGAATATGTAAAGACGACAAACAGACGTATCAGTTTTGAATATTCTCTTATTCACGGTGTAAATGACAGTATGGCAAATGCAGAGGAACTGGCAAATCTTGTCCGTGACCTGCATGGGCATATAAATCTTATACCTGTAAATAAAGTTGAAGAAAGAAATTTTGAAAAAGGAAGTAATGACGATATAAGAGCGTTCCAAGAAAAATTGACACATCTTGGTATAAATGCGACAGTAAGACGTGAACTCGGCTCAGATATATCAGCTTCCTGTGGACAACTGAGAAAAAAAGTGATATAATATCAAAAACTATAATTCTTTAGTGAAATGAGGTGATTTTCAAAATGCAGTTTGGTGCGGTTACCGATATAGGAATGCACAGAAAAATTAATGAGGACAATTATTACGTAAATGAAAGCGACACGTTCCCTTACGCAGTTGTTGCGGACGGAATGGGCGGTCATCAAGCCGGTGAAGTCGCAAGTATGATGGTTGTCGATATTATAGAAAACCACTTAGAAAAAAATCTTGATACCGAACTCGACTATGTAGAGGCAGGAGAAGTTATACGTCAGGCGTTTATATCGGCGAACAGTATCATATACAATTATGCAAAGAATCATTATAAAGTAATGGGAATGGGAACAACGGCGACGCTTGCAATGATTTATCAAAACAAAATTATTACGGCACACGTCGGAGATTCACGAGCCTATATGATAGGTGACGAAATCAAACAGATAACAAAAGACCATTCCTATGTACAGGAACTTGTATCAAGAGGTGAAATAAGTCCCGAAATGGCAAAAAATCACCCTAAAAAGAACTACATAACGCGTGCTATGGGTGCAGAGGACACCGTAAAAGTAGATATTTCGATTAAACCTTATAACGGTGAAACTCTTGTACTATGCTCTGACGGCCTTACAAATTTCGTAGAGGACGATGAAATCAGAACATATATTAAAAATAAAAGCAACCTTCAGAAAAGTGCGGAAGAACTTGTAGCACTTGCAAATGAACGAGGCGGCGGAGATAATATTACCATTGTGGCTTTGGAAAGGGAGAAATGTGATAATGAACAGTGATAATTTAGTTGGAATAACACTTGGAAATAGATATGATATGCTTGAAAAAATCGGTACCGGCGGTATGGCTACAGTTTATAAGGCGAAAGATACGCTTTTAAACCGATATGTTGCGATAAAAATACTTCGTGATTCGCTTGAGGGTGAAGAACAGGTTGTTTCAAACTTTATAAAAGAGGCTCAGTCATCGGCGAGCTTGGTACACAATAACATTGTGTCTGTTTACGATGTCGGCGAAGAAAACGGGCTTAATTATATGGTTATGGAATACGTTGACGGCATTACACTTAAAGAATACATAAAGCAAAAGGGTGCACTTCCTTGGCAGGAGGCCTGCGACTTTGCTATTCAGATCGGACAAGGTATAAGCGAGGCGCATTCTATTAATATAATACATCGCGATATTAAACCTCAAAATATTCTTATGACAAAGGACAAAACTTTGAAAGTAACGGACTTCGGTATTGCCAGAGCTGTTGCGGGAGAAACTACCGTTGTCGGCGGAAGTGCTTTGGGTTCGGTACATTATATTTCACCTGAACAGGCAAGAGGCGGATTTACGGACGCAAGAAGTGATATATATTCACTTGGTATTGTGCTTTACGAAATGCTTACCGGAAAAGTTCCTTTTGACGGTGATACTCCTGTGAGCGTAGCGCTTATGCACCTTGAAAAAGAACCTGTAAACGTTAAATGCGTAAATCTTGATATACCGACTGATTTGGCATATGTTACAATGAAAGCAATTTCAAAAGAACAAAGTAACAGATACCAAAATGTACAGGAATTTGTTGACGATCTTCATGCTGTACTTGCAGACGAGCCGCTTCCGAGCCGCGATGATGTATATGAAGAAGTCACACCGCAGGAAGATTATGCGTATGACGATGAAAGTGATTTTGACGATAATCTTGATGTGCCGGAAACGGTAGAGGAGGAAGAACCTTATGAAGAGGAACTTCCTGCAAGAGGTCGTACAAAACGTAAAAAAGCAGTAAAGAAAAAGAATAAAAAGCAGAAGAAAGAGGACAGGATTGCTGTTGTTCTTGCAATTTCAACGGCGGCGGTTATTTTGCTTATATTACTCGGAACATTTTTCTTTATAAATATGCGTAAAGAGGCGATTGTGCCTGATCTTAAAAATATGACTGTTGAAGCGGCAACTGCGGAAATTGAAAAGGCAGGACTTCATTTGGCTGATGAAATCGAATATTCGCTTTCGGATACGGTTGCGGAAAACTGCGTAATTTCGCAAGATCCTACAGCCAAAAAGATTGTGGCAAAAAATTCTGATGTAAAACTTATAGTTTCAATAGGTTCATCGGGCGGTGATATTGTAGCACCTGATGTTACGGGAAAACAGTTTGATGAGGCTATTGCGGAAATTCTTGAACTTGAGCTTAACTATACGGTTGTTGAGGAAGAATCTGACGATGTACCGTCGGGATATGTAATTCGTCAGACACCGTTGGGCGGAACAAAGCTTAACAAAGACGATATTATAAATATCCACGTCAGCAAAGGTAAGGGAGAAAGCAGTGCACAAGCTACTCCTGCAACTGAAAGAGTATCAGTTCCGAGCATAATCGGTTTGGGCAGAGAACAGGCAGAGGCAACACTTAAAGCAAATGGCTTAAATCTAGGTAACGTTTCAAGAAAAGCGTCTTCGGCACAAGAGGGAACTGTTATTTCACAAAGTCCTGAACTTGGCAAGACTGCGAATAAAGGCTCATATGTAAGCATTGTACTTTCAAAGGGTGAAGAAGCTCAGGCAGATCAATCAAATCAACAAGCGGAACAAAATAATTCATCACAGACAAAAAATGAACAAAACAATGCAAGCACAAACCAAAACAGTTCAAGCAATTCAAACACATCAAGCAACGACAATTCAAGTTCAAACACATCTGACAGTTCAAACAGTGATTCGGGTTCATCAAACCAAACATCAACAAGAACTTTCACTGTAAAAATCCCGGACACTGCAGATGATTCGGTTGATGTTGAAATTGTAGCAAACGGAAAAACAGTTCATAATGCAGTTCACTCAAAGGACGAAGGCACTGTATCGGTTGAAATTACAGGCTCGGGAACTGCGGAGGTTCAGGCTTATATAGACGGAAGTAAGGTAAGCGACAGAACAATAAACTTTAATTAGAGGTAATTATGGTTGGAACTATAATGAAAGGTATTGGAGGCTTTTACTATGTAAAGGCCTCTGATAGCATATACGAATGTAAAGCAAGGGGAATTTTTCGCAAGGAAAAGATAACACCTATGATTGGCGATAAGGTGAATATTGAAACGGACGGTGAAAAAGGCAGTATTATTGAAATAATGCCGAGAAAATCGTCGCTTATAAGACCGCCGGTTGCAAATGTTGATACAATGATGCTTGTCGTTGCGGCGACGTCACCGGAGCCGAATTTGTTTTTGATAGACAAAATGCTTATAAATGCGGAGATTAATAATATAACTCCTGTTATTTGCATTAATAAAACAGATATAAAAAAACGTGAGGATATAGAAGAAATATATTCAAAAGCCAAATATAAAATATTTTCTGTAAGTGCCGAAAGACAAGACGGCACGGATTTGCTTATGGATTATTTGAAGGATAAGACGACTGCATTTGCGGGACTTTCGGGAGTTGGTAAGTCGAGTCTTTTGAGTATTATCACAAACGGAGAGCTTGAAACGGGAAGTATTTCCGAAAAAATAAGCCGCGGAAAACATACGACGCGTCACGTTGAATTGTTTGAACTTGAAAGCGGAGGTTTTGTACTTGATACACCGGGTTTCAGTTCACTTGAAATTGAAAATATAAAGGCTGACGATTTGTGGCAGTATTTTCCCGAAATGGCTGACTCTCAAAATAAATGCCGTTTCAGAGGATGCTCACATATAAACGAGCCTGATTGCTATATAAAAGAAAAGCTTGAAAACGGAGAAATGGCTCAGTCACGATACGACAGCTATACTCAAATATACAATAAACTAAAATCAGTAAAGGAATGGGAAAAGAAATGATATTATCACCGTCTATATTGTCGGCAGATTTCGGTATACTTGCCGAGCAGGTAAAAAGGGCAGAGAACGCAGGAGCGCAGTGGTTGCATATTGATGTTATGGACGGACATTTTGTTCCGAATATGACTTTTGCAATGCCTGTTATAAAGTCATTACGCAAGTATACAGATATGTTTTTTGATGTACATCTTATGATAGATAAGCCGGAAAGATATATTGATGAATTTATCAATGCCGGTGCGGACGGTGTTACTTTTCATATCGAGGCAACCGATAAGCCGAAAGAATGTATTGAAATGATACAGAAGAGAGGTAAAAAAGCGGCGGTTTCGATTAATCCGAAAACACCTGTATCGGCGATTGAAAAGTACCTTGATAAAGTCGATATGGTGCTTGTTATGAGCGTTGAGCCGGGTTACGGCGGTCAGAAATATATTGAAAGCGTTAATGAAAAGATTGCGTATATTCGTGAAAAAATGGGCAGTGACTTTGATATTGAAGTTGACGGCGGAATTAATGCAAACAATATTGATAATGCAATTAATGCAGGCGCAAATATAATTGTTGCGGGAACGGCTGTGTTTAATGACGATATTGAGGGCTCTGTAAGGAGTCTTATGAGATAATGCGTGCGGTAATAATCGGTAACGGTGATATAAAAGACTATCAATATATAAAAAGCAAAATCAATGACAATGATTTTATAATATGTGCCGACGGCGGCTATAACCATGCGGAAAAAATGGGGATAGTGCCTGATGTGCTTATAGGTGATTTTGATTCGGCAAAGAATTTTGAAAAAGTTAAGGACAGAATTGAATATCCAAAACGCAAGGATTTTACAGACGGTGAACTTGCGGTAGCTTATGCGGTGGATAATGGATATGAAGACATAGTCCTTATCGCCATGACAGGCGACCGTTTTGACCACAGTATAGCGGATATTTTATTGCTTGAAAAGTGTAAAAACGGTGTGCTTATAGACGATAATAATGAAATTTATTTGTTAAAAGATAAATTGTCGTTAAACGGAAAAACAGGACAAACTCTGTCTATAATTCCGATAAAGGATAATGCGGTCGGAATAACGACAGACGGACTTGAATATCCGTTGAATGACGAAACTTTGTATTTCGGCAGCAGCCGCGGCATAAGCAATATTATGCTTGCGGATAAATGCAATATTACAATAAAAAGCGGAATGGCATTGGTAATAAAGGTGGAAAGAGTATGATATATCTTGATAATGCGGCAACAACAGAACCGTCAAAAGCGGCAGTTGATGCAATGATTAAGGCGGCGGAATGTTTCGGTAATCCGTCGTCGCTTCACGGTTTGGGTATTGAGGCTGAAAAACTCATAAACGAAAGCAAAAAAAATATTGCCGATATGCTTGGCGTTGAAAGTAAAAATATTTTGTTTACATCGGGCGGTACCGAGGCAAATAATTTGGCTGTTTTCGGCGTTGCGGCGGCACGTCACAAAATCGGTACAAAAATTGTTACGAGCAAAATCGAACATCCCTCTGTACTTGAGGCATTCAGAAAACTTGAAATTGACGGATTTAATGTTGAGTATCTTGACGTTGACAGTGAAGGCAGAGTAGACCTTGATATGCTTAGAAACGTTCTTGATGATGAAACGATACTTATAAGCGTTATGCACGTCAATAATGAAACAGGCGTTATTCAGCCGATTGAAGAAATAAGAGAAATTATGCTTGAAAAAGCACCTTATGCACATCTTCATACTGACTGTGTGCAGTCGTTTGGTAAAATAGATGTGAAACCGAAAAAAATGGGTGCGGACCTTGTTACGATAAGCAGCCATAAAATTCACGGCTTTAAAGGTACGGGTACATTGTATGTAGCAGATACAAGAATGATACGTCCGATATTGTTCGGCGGTGAACAACAGGGTGAAATAAGACCGGGTACGGAAAATGTAGGCGGTATACTTGCATTCGGTGCGGCGGCTGCTGAATGTGACACCGACCAATCAAAACTTATACATTTGAGAAACACAATGAAAGAAAAACTTCAAGAAATACCGAATATTAAGATAAACGGCTCTGACGAATATAATTCCGGCAGTGTTTTAAACGTATCGTTTATCGGCATAAAGGCTGAAATACTTCTGCATTCGCTTGAGGCACATAAAATATACGTTTCAACAGGTTCGGCTTGTTCAAGCCACAAACCGCAGCCGAGCCATGTACTTACGGCTATGGGACTTGATAAAAAAGAAATTAACGGTGCGGTGAGAATCAGTTTTGACAGATTGACAGAAGAAGCAGATGTTATAAAAGCGGCGGAAATTATTGCAAAAGAGGTTGCGACAATAAGGAGATTTATGTAAATGAAAGAGATTATTCTTGCAAAATACGGAGAAATTATATTAAAGGGCGGTAATCGTCCGAAGTTTGAAAATATACTGATGAACAACATCAGAAATTCACTGAAAAATGTGGCTGAGGTAAAGGCAAGACTTGCACAGGCTACAATTTATGTCGAAGTTTTCGATGAGGATAAAATGGATATTGTAGTGGAAAGATTGTCGAAAATATTCGGTATTGTTTCGATTACAAGAGCGGTTGTTTGTGAAAAGGATATTGAGGATATAAAGGCTAAAGCCAAGGAATATTTGAAGAAAGACTTTAAGGACGGCGTTAAATTTAAGGTTGAGGCAAAGCGTTCTGATAAGCAGTTCCCGCTTAACTCACCTCAAATTTGTATGGAAGTCGGCGGTTATCTTGACGACGAATATCCGAATATAGTCGTTGATGTTCATAATCCCGAAGTTACGGTTAAAGTCGAAGTCAGAGATTTCGGTGCATACGTTTATGCAGATGAAAATAAAGTGCAGGGACAGGGCGGTATGCCGATAGGCACAGGCTCAAAGGCAACATTGCTTTTGTCAGGCGGTATTGACAGCCCTGTTGCAGGTCATATGATTTCAAAACGCGGTGTTGAAATTGATGCGGTAAACTTTTTCTCATTCCCATACACAAGTGAGAGAGCAAAAGAAAAGGTTATTGAACTTGCAAGCATAATCGCACAATATACGTCAAAAATCAATTTGTATATCGTGCCGTTTACGGAAATACAGCTGCAGATTGCAGAAAAGTGCCCTGAAGAACATTTGACGCTTGTTATGCGTAGATTTATGATGCGTATTGCGGAAAGATTGGCACGTAAGCATAAATCACTTGCGCTTGTAACAGGCGAGAGTGTCGGACAGGTTGCAAGTCAAACTCTTGCGGCACTTGACGTTACAAATTCGGCTGTTGATATGCCGGTATTGCAGCCACTTATCGGTATGGATAAGATTGAAATAGTTGACAGAGCACACGAAATCGGTACATTTGAAACATCGATTTTACCGTATGAGGACTGCTGTACAGTGTTTACACCAAAGCACCCTACAACAAATCCAAAACGTGCAAATATTGAAAAGTCTGAAAACAGACTTGACGTTGAAACACTTATTGAGGCTGCTTTGGCAGGCGTTGAAAAGATAGAAGTATATCCTAAATAATAAGGCTTAGGTGATTGATATGAAAGCGGAAGTAAACGGTTTAAACGAAAAAGTTGTAAAAATGCTTGCGGAAAGAAAAATGACTGTTTCGGCGGCTGAAAGCTGCACAGGAGGACTTTTTGCGGCACTTATAACAAATGTTTCGGGTGCGTCGGAGGTTTTGAATGAAAGCTTTGTGACTTATGCAAATTCGGCGAAGATGAAATATCTCGGTGTCAAGGGCGAAACGCTGGAAAAACACGGTGCAGTGAGTTATGAAACCGCTTTTGAAATGGCAGAGGGACTCAGAAAAAACACAGGTGCGGACGTTACTGTCGGCATAACACAAAAAACAACAAATAAAAATGCAAACGGGAAGTAGTTAGGTAAGCCAGGAGGGGCAGAGATGACAGTTATGGCGGAAATTAAGGACGCACCAGGGTTTTTTAAGAG
>ENA-OWNV01000281-OWNV01000281.1-gut-metagenome-genome-assembly--contig:-NODE-281-length-18390-cov-4.208540_pt1 | contig 18390 bp, 17 predicted proteins | sample MGYA00248253_ERZ651784 | MGnify/ENA primary metagenome ERZ651784 (study PRJEB26908, sample SAMEA4031709) | gut metagenome | biome: gut; feature: normal infant; material: stool | place: China | collected 2015...
CATATGGATAAAGAGAAGGACAACAAACCCGTCGTTATTCCATGTGTCTTCAGTGCCATAAACTCAAAACCTGCCGAACGTCCCTTGCCCATTTCCACTTTATTTTCCCAACCGGCAGAAGAACCGAAGAAGCTGACTCCTTCCTTATACTCCAATACATTATACATATCTTTATAATAGCCTTCTACCGAGAATTCCCATCCCTCGATTCCCGTATAGTATCCGCCTAATGAATATTGGTGAGAGCGCATCGGTTTGATTTTTTTAGTCACGGGAACCCATAAGTCCGTAGGCATTGCGATTGGCATGGATGATAACAGATGTACGTATTGGCTCATTTGTGTATAAGAGGCTTTCAGAGTTACGTCTTTTCCTAGTTGATAACGGGCGGAAACTCGTGGCTGCAAAGAAGAATAACTCTGCTTCTGTACCTGAAACAAGGAGAAGTGTAATCCGAGATTCAGACGTAGACGGTCATTCACCTTGATGTTGTCTTCCAGGTAAGCCGATAGCTCATGTCCGTAAATCCGGCTGTTGGCGATGCTGTGGTAAGTGGTGTCGCGATCTACTTTGTCTCCTGTTTTTTCGGAGATTTTGGATGTCATGACCTCCGGACGGAACCGATGATAGATATATCCTGTACCAAATTTAATGTGGTGTGCGGGAGACGGGTTATAATCGAAATCGATCTGATAGCTCCAGTCATTGATTCCCGAACGATAATCGGCTGAATATCGGTTGATTATCGAAGCTCCCATGCTGTTAGCATATTTATTGTTATTGTATGAGTTGACGTCGAATAAATAGTTGTTGTAAGAGACGGTTGTGTTGCTGAACAGACGGTTGTTGAATATATAGTTCCATCTGGCGGAAACAATGGTATTTCCCCAATTCATTGTGCTTCCATCCTTGGAGTCGGTATCTCCATCATAATTGGCGGCAAAATGATCTTTCCCGTTGTAAACGCTTAGATAGATACGGCTCCGGTCGGAGAATTTATGATTGATTTTGGCATTGATGTCATAAAAGTAATAACCATATTCTTCATCATTCGGCATAAATGGCTTGGCGATGAGATCGACATACGAACGTCTGGCGGAAATGTTGAAAGAGGTTTTTCCTTTCACAATCGGGCCTTCCAGATTGATTTTGCTGGTTAGTAATCCGATACTAAGCGTACCGTGGTATTTCTGCATGTCTCCGTCATTGGTGCGGACATCAATGACGGAAGAAAGACGTCCGCCGAAACGTGCCGGAAAGGAGCTTTTGAATAGCGTTACCTTTTTGACAGCCTCCGGAGTAAAAACCGAAAAGAATCCGAACATGTGGTCTACGTTGTATACAGGAGTTCCATCCAGTAGAATAAGATTCTGGTCCGGACTGCCGCCGCGTATATACAGTCCGGCTGAACCGTCTACTCCTGCCTGTACGCCAGGCATCAGCTGGATGGCTTTCATGACATCTGCCTCTCCCAATATGCTCGGCGTATTTTTAATCTGTGTCATCGGAATTTCGATAGAGCCCATCTGGGTAGCTACGGTGCCCGTTTCAGTTTTATCGGAAACGATCACTACCTCCTGCAACTGCGTGTTTCCCTGCATACGGATATTCAGCAATGTATCTTGTGAGAGCGTAAAATGATGCGCTTCTGTGGCATAACCCAGATAGGAGAAACGCAGTTCGGTTTCTCCTTCGGGCAAAGTGATGCTGTAAAAACCGTAAGGATTGGTGGTTGTTCCTTGATTCTGATGACTCTCAATGATATTGGTTCCAATCAACGTCTCGGAAGACGTTCCATCCGTGACATATCCGCTGATAGTGAACTTACGGCCTACGGTTTTTGATTCTTTTTTCTTTTGCAGTAGAATATGGCGGCCGGTGAACTGATAACTGATCTGCTCATTCTTGAATACGAGGTCAAGTATTTCACGCAATGGTTTATCCTTTACCTGCAAATTGATTTTATGTTTGATGATAATTTCCTCGCCATAGATAAAAGAATATCCGGTTGAGTTTTCAATCTGCTTGACGAATTCTTTTAGTGTGGCGTTTCGTAGTGTCAGCGAAAGCCGGGCCTCCGCATTTTGTGCATATATTTGAGTGGTGATAAGGAGTGCCACCCCTATCAGAACAATGGTTCTGACAGGGAAGCGACCTTGGAATATTATATTCATCTTAGTCTGGTTTAGCAGTGATAATAATCTGTTTATTGTTTTGTGAGTAGTTGAAATAACCGGCATTATGTAATACAGATAAAATAGTTGCCAGATCTTCTCCATCGCGGAATCGTGCTGTGATCCGGTAATTTTGCAAAGTTGTATCGGCTATCTGGATCGTCGCTCCGAATGAGTTGGACAGTTCGCGGGCAATCTCTTGTAAAGGCAGGTCGTCGAATATAAACTCTCCTTGTCGCCAGGAAATTTCATCTTCTGCATTCTTTAAAACCTTGCGGGTGAGTTTTTCTTCTACCTTATTATATATAGCAATCTCGTTAGGCTTCAAAACCATACGAACAGATTTACTTTTATTGCTGACTGCTACCGAGCCGGACAATAACGTTGTCTTTATATCCGGATTGTCATGATATGCATCTACATTGAAATGGGTTCCCAGCACCTGAACGTCAATCGTTTCAGTCTGCACGATAAACGGATGCTTTGGGTCCTTGCTTACTTCAAAATAGGCTTCTCCATTTAGCTCCACTTCCCGTTTGTCCGATTGGAACTTTTCCGGATAAGAAAGCGAAGAATAATGGTTGAGCGTGACGGAACTACCATCAGGGAGGCGGACAGAACGTGTCTCTGCCAGAGTGGAAATCGTTTGTATTGCAGCAGGTTGCATATATAAATAAGCTGTCCATACCGATAGGCAAAGTAGAACTACTGCCGCTGCTGCCGAGAAGGTGCGTATCAAAGTCAGATGCCGGGTATGCGACTTCAGTCTTTTTTCTAGTTCCGGGTAACTGGCTGCTGCTGAAAAACGCCCTCGCGGTGAACGCGTGGAAGCAATGAGCTGATTCAGTATTTCTTCTAATTCCGTATCGGTGTGTTTCATATTTTTTCTGTATTACTCTTGATCCATTATTTTCGTTTCAACAGAATGGTCAGTTTGCTGATTCCTCCTTCTTTCCATTGGGGAGTGCAGGATAAAGTGACATTCTGTTTATTCAATACCATCTGTTTGGGATAGATTTTAATGATAGTCGTAGCCGACTTCTTACCCGCTTTGATGATTACTTTCTTTTCCGTCAGTTGTATGACTGCTGCTTGCCCTGTTACCGGAGGAGGTGCGGCAAGTACTACCGTCCGGTCTTCTTTCGCTTTCTCCATCGCCACAATTTTAATTTCCAATTCACACTCTGATTTGTTTCCTTCACATTCTACTGTTTCCTTCGAATGTTCGAACCCTGCATAGTCTTTGGGCAAATTGTCGTTGTCATTGTTGCATGAGAACAGGCACAGGCAAGTTGATAGAAGAACAAGGATTCCAATGTTTGCGTCATTTAGCTTTTTCATTTTTCTGTCTTTTTTAGTGATTGATTTATTTGTTGATAAAGACCGGAGGTTGACAGAAACTCCCTACGCTCTTTTTCTAAATAATTGTTAATCTATTTCTGCCCGGCAAATCATCTCTTTGAGTCGTGTGATTGCTTTCTGAAGTTGTGCGTCCACTGTATTCATGCTGATACCTAATTCTTCCGCTACTTGTGTATAACTTTGTTTTTCTTCGCGGATGCGAATGAATACTTCCCTACAACGTTCCGGAAGCCGGTCGAGTGCCTTTACGTAAAGAGCAAATAATTCTTCACTGATGAGTGATTCTTCCGGTGAATAGCTCTGTTCCTGTGGCTCCGGCAGAGAATCGGGATGAATGTAAGTGTGTTTTGATTCTTTTTCCAGATAATTGAGCGAAGCATTCTTGACGAGAATGAAACAATAATCTTCAATGTTTCTCACATCAAGTAAATTGCTACGCTGTTTCCATAGTTTCAGAAATACGTCGAGAACGATTTCCTGCGACCATTCTTCCTGCTTCACATAGTAGTAGGCTATGCGGAAGAGGCGATCGTAAGTCATGTTGTAAAAGTCCCGGAAAGCAGTTTGCGAATCCAGTTCTTTCATTTGCCGCAATAACTTTCTAACTTCTGATTCGGTCATCGGCTTGCTGTTTGTTTTGTTAATCTACCCAAAGTAAATCACTCATTATACTGTCGGAGATGAAAATACCTTCACGAGTCAAGCGTAAGGCTCCATCGTGTTCTTCCAGTTTCCCATTTTTCAGATAAGGCGCAGCCATTCTCTGGCAATACTCCCACATCTCATTGCCGAACATCTGTTTCAGCTTTTCTATAGGTGTTCCCCATACAGTACGTATGGTAGTGATAATAAATTCATTGTAGCGGGTCGTCTGATCCAGATACTCTATTTCGAAAGCACGGCTGTTTTCCTCTATACCTTTTATATATGTATCGATGGAAGAAACATTCCATTCCCGTGTCATCCCGTCAAAGGAATGTGCCGACGGTCCGCACCCCAGATAAGGTATTCCTTTCCAGTAGGAACTGTTGTGACGAGAGTACTTGCCCGGACGGCAGAAATTCGAAATTTCATAATGTTCAAATCCCGCTTTCTGCAGATGCTCTATCAGTAACGTGAAAAAATCTAAACTGGAATCTTCGTCCACCTCCGATATCTGATGTTGTTTTAACATATTATATATAGGTGTATCTTCCTCGTAAATCAGATGATAAGCGGAAATATGTTCCACGTTCAGACTGATAGCCTGACGAAGATCGTTTTCCCATCGTTCCTTGTTTTCTCCCGGTAATCCGTAGATAAGATCGATGCTTATATTTTGAAAACCGGCTTCCCGACATCTGTGAACAGCTTCGATAGCTGTATGGGCATTGTGACGGCGTTTCAATAGTTTGAGAGTGGGATCGTCAAAAGTCTGTATTCCCATGCTGATACGATTGAAAGGGAGCGAAGAAAGCATTTTCAGATATTCACTTGTCAGGTCGTCGGGATTGGCTTCCAATGTGATTTCCTGGCAATGGCTTAATCCGTAATGTGTCCGGATCGTATCAAATATCTGTTCGAAATCTTCTTTTTCCAATTGAGACGGGGTTCCGCCACCGAAATAAACGGTTTCTATATCTTCTCCTTTCAGGTAGTCTTTCCGCATGGCTAACTCCCGGCAAAGTGCTCGTACATAACGGGTTTTGAGCTCGCTACGGGTGGTCGAGTAGAAATCGCAGTAGATGCACCGTGTTTTACAAAAAGGAATATGAAGATAGATACCTGCCATAGTTGTGCCGTTTGAGTTTAGTGGCTGTAAAAGTAAGATTATTATCAGATATAACAAAAAATCTTATTGACTGAAATCATTCTTATGAGGCGTTGCATAGATAAGTTGTCTGACACCCGGGTGTCGGTATGCCTGAGACCCGGGTGTTGGACAATCCGTTTGTGCAGTCTAAATATTATATGCATTTATACTATTGAATGGCGGTTCGTATAGAAATTAAATTATGAGCAAGCAAAAAATGTTTATGTTAAAGATGTGTTACATAACATTGTTTAGTAACACCGTCATAAGTGTTGCTTTTCCCCCAATTAATCCCTAATTTGCGCATCACAAAATTAATGGTATGTGAGAAACATACTGAGTAATTACTAAAATCTTATATATTATGAAAGTATATCAGACTAATGAAATCAAGAACATTGCCTTGTTGGGAAGTTCTGGCTCTGGGAAAACCACTCTCGTGGAAGCGATGCTTTTCGAGAGTGGTGTTATAAAACGTCGCGGATCTGTTGCCGCAAAGAATACTGTTAGCGATTATTTCCCTGTTGAACAAGAGTATGGTTACTCCGTTTTCTCCACCGTTCTCCATGTAGAATGGAATAACAAAAAACTTAATATTATTGACTGTCCGGGATCGGACGACTTCGTAGGCAGTACAGTAACTGCACTAAATGTGACCGACACAGCAATCATTCTTCTTAATGGCCAATACGGCGTCGAAGTCGGTACACAAAATCACTTCCGTTATACAGAAAAGCTGAATAAACCTGTTATTTTTCTAGTCAACCAGCTTGATAATGAAAAATGCGATTATGATAATATCCTCGAACAGTTGAAAGAAGCTTATGGCTCTAAGGTTGTTCCTATCCAATATCCAATAGCTACCGGTCCGGGCTTTAATGCACTGATTGACGTGCTGTTGATGAAGAAATATTCGTGGAAACCCGAAGGAGGGGCTCCGACTATCGAAGATATTCCGGCAGAAGAAATGGATAAGGCTATGGAGATGCACAAAGCATTGGTAGAAGCTGCTGCCGAGAATGATGAAAATCTGATGGAGAAATTCTTTGAACAAGATTCTCTTACAGAAGATGAAATGCGCGAAGGTATCCGTAAGGGATTGATCGCCAGAGGTATGTTCCCCGTATTCTGCGTTTGTGGAGGTAAGGATATGGGCGTTCGCCGCTTGATGGAATTCTTGGGTAACGTTGTTCCTTTTGTTTCTGAAATGCCGAAGGTACAGAATACCGAAGGTAAAGAAGTGGCTCCGGATACTAACGGACCGGAATCCCTTTATTTCTTCAAGACTAGCGTGGAGCCGCATATCGGTGAAGTTTCCTATTTCAAAGTGATGAGCGGTAAAGTTCATGAAGGAGACGACTTGCTGAATGCCGACCGTGGTTCGAAGGAACGTATTGCGCAGATTTATGTGGTAGCCGGTGGTAACCGCGTCAAGGTGGAAGAACTGCAAGCCGGTGATATCGGTGCTGCTGTGAAACTGAAAGATGTGAAAACCGGTAATACGCTGAACGGTAAGGATTGCGACTATAAATTCAACTTTATCAAATATCCGAATTCTAAATATACCCGTGCTATCAAGCCAGTGAATGAAGCGGATGTGGAAAAGATGATGAGTATTCTGAACCGTATGCGTGAGGAAGATCCTACCTGGGTGATCGAACAGTCAAAGGAGTTGAAACAGACTTTGGTACACGGACAGGGAGAATTCCATCTTCGTACATTGAAATGGCGTTTGGAAAATAACGAAAAACTGCCGGTGAAGTACGAAGAACCGAAGATTCCGTATCGTGAAACGATTACAAAAGCCGCTCGCGCCGATTATCGTCATAAGAAACAATCCGGTGGTGCCGGTCAGTTTGGTGAAGTTCACCTGATTGTAGAACCTTATAAAGAAGGTATGCCTGTGCCCGATACGTATAAGTTCAATGGACAGGAATTTAAGATTACCGTGAGAGGTACGGAAGAAATACCATTGGAATGGGGTGGTAAACTGGTGTTTATCAACAGTATCGTCGGTGGTTCTATCGATGCGCGCTTCCTGCCTGCTATTATGAAAGGTATTATGTCTCGTATGGAGCAAGGTCCGTTGACGGGTTCGTATGCTCGTGACGTGCGTGTCATTGTTTACGATGGTAAGATGCACCCGGTAGATTCTAATGAAATCTCCTTTATGCTTGCCGGACGTAACGCCTTTAGTGAAGCCTTCAAGAACGCCGGTCCGAAAATTCTGGAACCGATTTATGATGTGGAAGTGTTTGTTCCGTCTGATAGGATGGGAGATGTGATGGGAGATCTTCAGGGACGTCGTGCCATGATTATGGGTATGAGTAGCGAAAAAGGTTTTGAGAAACTGGTTGCTAAAGTTCCTTTGAAAGAAATGTCGTCCTACTCTACAGCTCTTAGCTCACTCACCGGCGGACGTGCTTCGTTTATTATGAAGTTCTCTAGTTATGAGCTTGTTCCGGCAGATGTTCAGGATAAGTTGATGAAAGACTTTGAGGCTAAGCAAGTAGAAGAATAAAGATAAATGATAGTTGATAAATGATATGTGATAGTTGATTGAAAATTCGCTATTTACTATCTGTTGGTTATAAACTATCAACTTAAACGTTAAAACTGTTCCCTTTTTTAAGTAAAAGGGGACAGTTTTTGTTTAACTATGATTAATAAAGATAGAAAAATGCAAGGAAAAGATTTAATTTTTTATTAAATTTGCAAACCAAAGGAGGGGGTTTGTTGTTGTAGTAATCAGAATACAACCTAAATAGCTCCTTACGGTTAATTTCCGGGAAGTTCCGGTTAAATCAAGTTAATGCATTAGGAGTGTTAATTAGGGAGTGTTAATTTTGTTGCTATGAAGAAGTCAACAATTTGGATATTAGGTATTGTAATGGGGCTTTCCTTCCTTAGCCTGCTGTATTTGCAGGTTAGTTATATTGAGGAAATGATGAAAACCCGTAAGGAACAGTTTGATTCGGCTGTACGCAATAGCCTGGATTAGGTTTCCTAGGTTGTGGAATATGCAGAGTCCAGACGTTGGTTGATCGATGATATTTCAGAAGCGGTTTGATTAGCTCTGATTGCGATTAACGCTTCCATACAACAAGACAACTTGATTCAGCAAACGCAACGGTTCACGGTGAAGTCTAAGGATGGAAAGGTATATTCGGATTTTGAGCTGAAAGTGATGACCACCAAGCCCTCCGAGCTTCCAAAGGCTATGATTTCTCCTTACAGGGGAACAAAGACTATTCCGGAAACTTCGCGTTCATTAGTGGAAGCCATCAAGAATCGGTATATGTATCAACGGGCGTTACTCGATGAAGTGGCCTGGCAGATGATTTATCGGGGAAGTGACAAATCGATTGGAGACAGAGTACGGTTCAAAGAACTGGATGACTATCTGAAATCGAGCTTATATAATAATAGTATAGACTTGCCTTATCACTTTACGGTGATTGACAAAGACGGTAGGGAAGTCTATCGTTGTGCGGATTATGAGGCAAAGGGAAGTGAGGACGCTTATCAACAGGCATTGTTCAAGAATGATCCGCCTGCAAAAATGAGCATATTGAAAGTGCACTTTCCTGGTAAGAAAGATTATATCTTTGACTCAATTAGTTTCATGATTCCGTCGTTGATATTTACGCTGGTATTGTTAGTGACATTCATCTTTACGATTTATATCGTATTCCGGCAAAAGAAACTGACGGAAATGAAGAATGACTTTATCAATAATATGACGCACGAATTTAAAACACCGATATCTACCATTTCATTGGCAGCGCAGATGTTGAAAGATCCCGCGGTAGGAAAATCACCGCAGATGTTCCAGCATATATCGGGAGTGATAAATGATGAAACCAAGCGCTTGCGCTTCCAGGTGGAAAAGGTGCTCCAGATGTCGATGTTCGAACGTCAGAAGGCCACTTTGAAGATGAAGGAGATTGATGCGAATGAATTAATTTCAGGAGTTGTCAATACCTTTGCGCTGAAAGTGGAACGGTATAATGGTAAGATAACATCGAACCTTGAGGCCACCGATCCTGTTATATTTGCAGATGAGATGCATATCACGAATGTAATCTTTAATCTGATGGATAACGCGGTGAAATATAAGAAACCGGAAGAGGATCTGGAACTGAAAGTGAGAACGTGGAATGAGTCGGGTAAACTGATGATTTCGATACAGGATAACGGTATTGGTATCAAAAAGGAGAACCTGAAAAAGATATTTGAAAAGTTCTATCGTGTACATACGGGTAATCTGCACGATGTGAAGGGCTTTGGACTGGGATTGGCTTATGTGAGAAAAATTATATTGGATCATAAGGGAACCATCCGGGCGGAAAGCGACCTGAACGTGGGAACTAAATTTATTATTGCATTACCTTTATTAAAAAATAATTGATATGGACGAGAAACTGCGTATTTTATTATGCGAGGATGACGAAAATCTTGGCATGCTTTTAAGAGAATATCTACAGGCAAAAGGTTATTCTGCTGAGTTATATCCTGATGGAGAAGCCGGTTATAAGGCTTTCTTGAAGAATAAATATGACTTGTGCGTGTTTGACGTAATGATGCCTAAAAAAGACGGCTTCACACTGGCACAGGATGTCCGTGCAGCAAATGCTGAAATTCCTATTATCTTCCTGACTGCTAAAACGCTGAAAGAAGATATCCTGGAAGGATTTAAAATCGGTGCGGATGATTATATCACCAAACCGTTTAGTATGGAAGAATTGACGTTCAGAATTGAAGCAATCTTGAGACGTGTTCGTGGAAAGAAGAACAAAGAAAGCAATATCTATAAGATTGGTAAGTTTACTTTCGATACACAGAAACAAATTCTGTCGTCAGAAGGCAAACAGACTAAACTGACTACCAAAGAATCTGAACTGCTCGGATTGCTTTGTGCGCATGCAAATGAGATTTTGCAACGTGACTTTGCTTTGAAAACGATCTGGATCGACGATAACTATTTCAATGCCCGTAGTATGGACGTGTATATCACGAAACTACGTAAGCATCTGAAAGAAGATGATTCTATCGAGATTATCAATATCCACGGAAAAGGCTATAAGCTGATTACCCCGGAAGTTGAATCTTAATAATCGCATTTGAGATGACTACAAATAAAAAATCCCGGAAACATTCGTTTCCGGGATTTTTTATTGATTTTTGCGAAATTAATCAGCGATCTTCTTATTAATAACAATATAAGAAATGAGTCCCAGTACTACAAGTACTACAGAAGTACCCAGAATGGCGTTGTTATTTACATTACCTGTAAATGAACAACCCAACAGGATGACTACTCCGGCCAAGATTAATATCAATCCTAAGTTCTTTAATAAGCCTTTCATGCGTGTGTATTTTAATAGATTATAATATTCCAGTCACAAATTAAAGCATAATTCTTTAACGGGCGAAATTATTTGGATAAAAATTCCATTATAAATGCACGATTTAGTGGATTTTATGATTTTAAGATCTGTTCTTCTGCTTAATCTTTCGTATTATAGAATACCTTTTTCAGTACCTCCTGCCCAATGCTCAATTCGTCGAGGGTGATGCCATGAAGAGCCTCTTTCAGAGTCTGGCCGGCAATGACGCGCGCTTTTTCTTCCAGTTCTTTTCCGTCTTTAGTCAGGTGGATCAAATTGGTACGGCGGTCTTTTTTATCGGAAATGCGCACAACGAGATGCTGCCGTTCCATATTGTCTATCAAGCGGGTCATGCTGGGTTTGTCTTTAAAAGTTGCATTACACAACTCTTGTTGTGTAACACCGTCTTTTTCCCACAAAAAAATGAGTACCGTCCATTGTTCCGGACTGATTTCCAGCCCGTTCTGACGGAAGTTACGGTACAGCTTACGGTTGATTGCCGCGGAAACTTTGCCATTTAATATGGCGAATATAAGCCGGATATCGAAATTGAATTGCTCTATCATGAAATTATAGTTTAAACAACTTTGCAAAGGTAAGTCACTTCCCGGATAAATCCTATCTTCGGATACAAAAAAAGATTAAATATTTGTAGTTCAAAATAAAATGTCTAACTTTGCACCCGCATTTAAAATCAAATAATTTATTTATTTAATTAAACGAAGTATGAATCAATACGAAACCGTTTTCATTTTAACTCCCGTTTTATCTGATGTTCAGATGAAGGAAGCGGTAGAAAAATTCAAAGGCGTTCTTCAAGCTGAAGGTGCTGAGATTATTAATGAAGAAAACTGGGGACTGAAGAAATTGGCTTACCCAATTCAGAAGAAGTCTACAGGTTTTTATCAACTGATTGAGTTCAATGCAGATCCTACTGTAATTGACAAGCTGGAAATTAATTTCCGTCGTGATGAACGCGTAATCCGTTTCTTGACTTTCAAGATGGATAAGTATGCTGCTGAATACGCTGCAAAAAGAAGAAGTGTTAAATCAAACAAAAAGGAGGATTAATCATGGCACAACAAGTTCAATCAGAAATCAGATATTTGACTCCGCCGTCAGTAGATGTTAAGAAGAAAAAATACTGCCGTTTCAAAAAGAGTGGTATTAGGTATATCGATTACAAAGATCCTGAATTCTTGAAGAAATTCTTGAATGAACAAGGAAAAATTCTTCCGCGTCGTATTACAGGTACTTCTTTGAAGTTACAACGTCGTATCGCGCAGGCTGTGAAGAGAGCTCGTCACTTGGCATTGCTGCCTTATGTAACTGACATGATGAAATAAGAAGGAGGAAAAGTATGGAAATTATATTGAAAGAAGACGTAGTAAACTTGGGTTATAAGAACGATATCGTAAACGTGAAATCCGGATACGGTCGTAATTATCTGATCCCGACTGGAAAAGCTGTCATCGCTTCTCCTTCTGCAAAGAAAATGTTGGCTGAAGAACTGAAACAGCGCGCTCACAAACTTGAGAAAATCAAGAAAGATGCTGAGGCTATGGCGGCTAAGCTGGAAGGCGTTTCTTTGACTATTGCAACTAAAGTTAGCTCAACCGGTACTATCTTCGGTTCTGTTGGTAACATCCAGATCGCTGAGGCTTTGTCTAAGCTGGGTCATGAAGTTGACAGAAAGATCATCGTTGTAAAAGACGCTGTAAAAGAAGTTGGTAGTTACAAGGCTATCGTTAAGCTTCACAAGGAAGTTTCAGTAGAGATTCCTTTCGAGGTAGTTGCTGAATAAGAGCAAATTTACTTCATATACAAAAAGCGATTTGTTCTGAATGGATGAATCGCTTTTTTTGTTATCTTTGCTATTACTATTATGAAATTCAACTGTTGTTTGCTAAAGAAGAGGTTTTTGCTTCTGCTGATTGCTTTGGGAATTGGCAGTGCTCTTTATGCGAATGATGAGTTGAAACTATTGACTGATTCTTTACGTAGAGTGATAGATGAAAAGCATGTCTTTGTTAAAGAGAAAGAGGATCGGATAAACCGGATAAAATGTATGTTGAAAAGTCCTGGTTTGACTCTTGAAGGAGAATATAGAATCAATCTACGGTTATATAACGAATATAAAAAATTTCATATTGATTCCGCTATTCATTATGTTGATCGCAATATTGAGATTTCCCGTCAGTTGAATAGACCTTATTTCACCAACCAGTCGTCTTTACATCTTAGTCTTTTATATTCGATGTGTGGCAGGTTCCGTGAAGCGGAGATTATTTTGAAAAGTATAAAGACTTCAGAACTTCCCAGAGATTTATTAATAAACTATTATCAAACTTATTCCAGTTTTTGGGGACACTATTCGATTTCTGTCGCCAACAATCTGTATGGTAAGCAGCAGGCTGCATATCAGGATTCGCTTTTTGCCCTCATTGACCACACTTCTTGGGATTATCGAATGTCCCAGGCTTCTTATTATATTTGGCGTGATACGTTGAAATCGAAAGAGATTTTTAAAGAACTACTGGAAATAGAAGAAGTGGGGACGCCTAATTATGCCATGATAACTCATTCGTATTCCAGGTTATGCCACCATCAGAAAAAGTATGATGAGGAAAAAAAATATCTGATGTTGTCAGCAATAGCCGATACACGGAATGCTACGCGGGAAAATGCATCCCTGCAATCTCTTGCATTGATAGCCTATGATGAACAGAATTTAGCCGATGCCTTTAAATTTACGCAGTCCGCTATCGATGACGTTATTTCTTCTGGTATTCATTTCCGGGCCATCGAAATTTATAAATTCAATTCTATTATTAATACTGCTTATCAGGCAGAGCAGGCCAGATCACGGTCGCATTTGACTACTTTCCTTATTTCTACGAGTATTATCCTTTTTCTTTTACTCTTGTTGGTGCTTTTCATCTATATTCAGATGAAAAAGACGTTGAAAATAAAACAGGCATTAGCGCAGAGTAATGAGGAGCTTTTGCGATTGAACAATAAGCTGAATAGCATGAACAGCCAGCTGAATGATACAAATAATCAGTTGTGCGAAATTAATAGTATAAAGGAGTATTATATAGCCGAATTCTTTGATGTATGCTTTAGCTATATCCATAAAATGGAGAAATATCAGAATATGCTGTATAAAATAGCTATTAATAAATACTATGATGAACTGATTAAGAAGCTAAAATCATCCGCGCTTATCGACGAAGAGCTTAGCGCTTTATACACTCGTTTTGATAAGGTCTTCTTGGGGTTGTATCCCACTTTTGTTTCTGATTTTAACGCCCTGTTGAAAGATGAAGAGAAAATTATTTTAAAACCGGATGCTTTATTGAACAGAGAACTTCGTATTTATGCTTTATTACGCTTGGGTATTACGGATAGTGGGAAGATAGCGAACTTCCTCCGTTGCTCTACAAGTACGGTTTATAATTATCGCACGAAGATGAGAAATAAGGCAGCTGTCGACAGAGATGAATTTGAGAATGAAATTATGAAAATTAGTTCAACACAAGAGACATAAGTGCTATTTTAGTGTTGGAGACTGTTCCAAATCATCTACATTTTTTGGATGCTTTGAAAGTATTAATTGCTTGATTAATAGTGTAAAAGAATGAATTTCTATCTACATAAAGTTGTGTAAGTCAAATAAGCCGTTATTTATTTGGCTAGTTTTGCATTATCGGTTTTCTACTCATCTGCTGAGGGTGAAAATCGATACTTTACCTATTATTTGTACTTAAATTCACTATGCTTAATTATGAACACGCAATCTTCAGTAGACACGAGAATTAAAGTTGGAATTATCGGTTTCGGTAGGATGGGAAGATTCTATTGGGAAGCGATGACAAAAAGTGATCGGTGGAATATTGCTTATATTTGTGATACCGATCCGGAATCACGTCAATTAGCCAAGGAGTTAGCTCCTGGATCTCTTATAGTAGAAGATAATCAAAAGATTTTCGAGGATGAAAGTGTGCAGGTAGTCGGGCTTTTTACTTTAGCTGACTCGAGGATGGGACAAATAGAAAAAGCTATTCGTTACGGCAAACACATTATTTCAGAGAAACCAATTGCAGATACAATGGAAAATGAGTGGAAGGTTGTAGAAATGACGGAAAACACAAACCTCATTTCTACAGTAAACTTGTATCTGCGGAATTCCTGGTATCATAATTTGATGAAAGAATATATCCAGCAAGGGGAGATTGGAGAGCTGGCTATTATCCGTATTTGTCATATGACTCCCGGCTTGGCACCGGGTGAAGGTCATGAGTATGAGGGACCTGCTTTCCATGATTGTGGAATGCATTATGTAGATATTACCCGTTGGTATGCAGGTTGTGATTACAGAACATGGAATGCCCAGGGGGTGAATATGTGGAACTACAAAGATCCTTGGTGGGTACAATGTCACGGAACTTTTCAAAATGGTGTAGTTTTTGATATTACCCAAGGGTTTGTTTATGGGCAATTATCTAAAGACCAGACACATAATTCGTATGTAGATATTATAGGTACAAAAGGAGTTGTGCGTATGACGCATGACTTCAATACTGCTGTTGTCGACCTGCACGGTGTCAATCAGACCATCCGTGTAGAGAAGCCTTTCGGTGGCAAGAATATAGACGTATTGTGTGACCTGTTTGCTGATTCGGTAGAAACCGGAAAGCGCAGTTCTCGCTTACCGTCCATGCGCGATTCGGCCATTGCATCCGAATATGCGTGGACATTCTTAAAAGATACCCGCAAACACGATTTGCCTGCTATTGGTAATTTGCGCACTTTGGAGCAAATACGCGAGCGAAGAAAAAACATGAAAAATGGATATGGATTGTTGCATGGCAACCTTCCAAAGATTATTAACCCTTAAACAAATAAAATCATGTCAAACATTTCGAGGAGAAAGTTTCTCAAAACGGGAGCCGCTGCTTTAGCAGGTATAACCATTGCTCCCAGTACAATTTTAGGTATGAGTCACGGGCATGTTTCGCCTACTGACAAATTAAATCTTGCAGCTGTGGGTATTGGCGGTATGGGACATGCCAACATTAATCACGTAAAGGGCACTGAAAATATTGTGGCTCTTTGTGATGTGGATTGGAAGTATGCAAAAGGTGTGTTCGACGAATTCCCCAAGGCTAAAAAATACTGGGATTATCGTAAAATGTATGATGAAATGGGTAAATCTATTGACGGTGTAATTGTTGCAACTGCCGACCATACTCATGCTATCATCACTGCTGATGCAATGACAATGGGAAAACACGTGTACTGTCAGAAGCCGTTGACCCACTCTGTTTATGAATCTCGTTTATTGACAAAATTAGCTGCCTCAACAGGTGTTGTTACTCAGATGGGTAATCAGGGTTCATCGGATGAAGGTACGGATTTGGTATGCGAATGGATTTGGAATGGTGAAATCGGTGATATAACTAAGGTGGAATGTGCGACAGACCGTCCTATTTGGCCGCAAGGATTGAATGTTCCTGAAAAGGTTGATAAAATTCCTAGCACATTGAATTGGGATTTGTTTACAGGTCCTGCTAAAATGAATCCTTACAATGCTATTTATCATCCTTGGAACTGGCGTGGATGGTGGGATTATGGAACAGGTGCATTAGGCGATATGGCTTGCCATATTTTGCATCAGCCGTTTAGAGCATTGAAATTGCAATATCCAACTAAAGTGGAAGGGTCATCTACTTTATTGTTGAATGCTTGTGCTCCGCAGGCACAGCATGTGAAAATGATTTTCCCTGCTCGTGAAAATATGCCGAAAGTAGCTATGCCTGAAGTGGAAGTACATTGGTATGATGGCGGTATGATGCCTGAACGTCCGAAAGGATTCCCGGAAGGAAAACAACTGATGCAGAGTGGTGGTGGTTTGACTATTTTCCACGGAACGAAAGATACTTTGATTTGCGGATGTTATGGACAGAATCCTTGGTTGCTTTCTGGTCGTAAACCAAATGCGCCAAAGGTTTGTCGTCGTGTTCCCAATGCTATGAACGGTGGTCACGAGATGGACTGGGTACGTGCATGTAAAGAAAATAAATCTAACCGTATCATGACTAAGTCTGATTTCTCAGAAGCCGGACCAATGAATGAAATGGTGGCAATGGGTGTATTGGCTATTCGTTTGCAAGCGCTGAATAAGACTCTTGAATGGGATGGAGCTAACATGTGCTTTACGAATATCGGTGATAACGAAACGATCCGTACCGTTATCAAAGACGGATTCAAGATTCATGATGGTCATCCGACATTTGACAAGACATGGACTGATCCGATTAATGCGAAACAGTTTGCTGCTGAATTAGTGAAACATACTTATCGTGACGGCTGGAGACTGCCTGATATGCCGAGATAAATTAGAAATTAAAGATAAAAAATTAAATCGTTATTATCATGAAAAAAGTATTTTATCCATTAGCTTGTTGTTGTCTTGCTGCAGGAGTTTTTGCTTCTTGCGGTGGTCAGAAAAAAGCAAATGCTCAGGAAGAACCGAGCAAAGTTGCATTGTCTTACTCTAAATCATTGAAAGCACCGGAAACTGATAGTTTGAATCTGCCTGTTGACGAAAATGGTTATATCACAATCTTTGATGGTGAAACATTTAACGGGTGGCGTGGTTATGGAAAAGACCGTGTTCCTACTAAATGGACAATCGAAGATGGCTGTATCAAATTCAACGGTTCTGGCGGCGGTGAAGCTCAAGACGGTGATGGTGGTGACTTGATCTTTGCTCACAAATTTAAAAACTTCGAGTTGGAATTGGAATGGAAGGTTGCTAAAGGTAGCAATTCAGGTATTCTGTATTTAGCTCAGGAAGTTACTTCTAAAGACAAAGATGGTAATGATGTGCTTGAACCTATTTATATTTCCGCACCTGAATATCAGATCTTGGATAATGCCAATCATCCGGATGCTAAATTGGGTAAAGATAACAATCGTCAGTCGGCTTCTTTGTATGACATGATTCCGGCAGTTCCTCAAAACTCTAAACCGTTTGGCGAATGGAACAAGGCTAAGATTATGGTTTATAAAGGTACAGTGGTTCATGGACAAAACGATGAAAACGTACTTGAATATCATTTGTGGACAAAACAATGGACTGATATGTTGCAGGCAAGTAAGTTCAGCGAAGATAAATGGCCTTTGGCATTTGAATTGCTGAATAACTGTGGTGGCGAAAATCACGAAGGTTTCATCGGTTTGCAAGATCACGGTGATGATGTTTGGTTCCGCAACATCCGCGTGAAGGTTTTGGACTAATCAAATAGTAATAAGAAGGCACGGGTTACACGTATTTCACGTTTTTTTGAATGGCGATTGCCATAGAGTAACCGTGAGGTCTGTGTAATCCGTGCCTGTTTTTTCTATATAAATCTAATAATTGTAATCCCCTGATATCTATTATATGAAAACAAAAATTTATTTATGTGCGTTGGCTGCTCTTTTCATGATTCCACAGGCAATGACGGCACAAACTAAGAAGAAAGCTAAAAAAGAAGTAGCTATTCAACTCTATTCTGTCAGAGATATATTGAATAAGGTAGACAATAAAAATGGTAAGTGTGACCCCACTTATACTGCTCTTCTGAAGAAATTGGCAAACATGGGATATACCGGTGTTGAAGCT
>ENA-OWNV01000303-OWNV01000303.1-gut-metagenome-genome-assembly--contig:-NODE-303-length-17353-cov-3.852339_pt1 | contig 17353 bp, 15 predicted proteins | sample MGYA00248253_ERZ651784 | MGnify/ENA primary metagenome ERZ651784 (study PRJEB26908, sample SAMEA4031709) | gut metagenome | biome: gut; feature: normal infant; material: stool | place: China | collected 2015...
ATGCCCTCTTGCGCAAGCACGTGCTTATCTGTTCCGTCGGCACACACAATATCCGCTTTCGGCAAATGCTCGGTCAATTCCTTACATCTGTTCATATTGTGTTCTATAATTTTAACCCTTATGCCGCTTTCAAGAAGCTGTTTCGCAAGATAAAACGATATTCTTCCGCCGCCGATTATAATTGCGGTTTTAACCTTTGTGTTTATAACACCTATCTCATGCATAAATTTCGCAACATCTCTGTGAGATGCGGTTATGTGAAGTTTATCTCCGCTTTCGATAACAAAATCACCGTTCGGAATATACACCTCATTACCGCGTTGCACCGCACATATAAGAAGTTTTATCTTAAACTTTTTGTATATCTCAAAAATAGCTTTTCCGCAAAGTGCGTTATCCGAACTGATGTTAAATTCAATAAGTTCAATTCTGCCTTTTGCGAAAGTTTCTGTTTTGATTGCGGCAGGAAAACGAAGTATTCTCGATATTTCGCAAGCAGTTGCGTATTCGGGATTTACTATAAGATTTATTCCGAGGGCGTTACGCATAAAATCAAGCTGTTTAAAATATTCTCTGTTTCTCACTCTTGCAACACATCTGTCCGCACCAAGTTTTTTAGCCATAACGGTGCAAAGTGCGTTAAATTCATCATTTTCCGTAACGGCAATAAATATGTCCGCCTTGTTAGCCTCCGCCTCGCGCAAAGTTTCAAGGTCAGTACCGCTCCCGCATACGCACCTTACATCATAATCATCTTGAATTCGGTCGCAGATTTTACTTTTAATATCAATAAGAACTACATCGTCGCCCTCATAATTAAAATCCTCTACAAGCTTTCTTCCGACCTTACCGCCGCCTACTACGATTACATTCATTTTTCTTCTCTTTTCTCCCGCGTCATAAGCAATAATACCGCTTCTCTTGCATTTCTGCCATTGTACAAAATATTATAAGCTTCTTCAACAATAGGCATTTCAACATTATATTTGTGTGCCATTTCATATGCCGCCGTTGCGGTGTTTACACCCTCAACAACCATATGAACGCTTTCCAAAGTTTCCTTTAAACTCTTGCCTTGACCCAAAAGTATTCCGGCACGTCTGTTTCTCGAATGCATACTTGTGCAAGTAACAATCAAATCACCTACACCGCTAAGTCCCATAAATGTCTTTTCATTTGCACCCATAGCCTTGCCGAGTCTTGCAATTTCAGCAAGACCTCTTGTCATAAGTGCCGCTTTTGTATTGTCGCCGTAACCAAGTCCGTCACTTATTCCCGCACAAAGTGCGATAACGTTTTTAAGCGCTCCGCCAAGTTCAACACCTATTATATCGGTTGAAGTGTACACTCTGAACATATCTCCCATAAACACGTCTTGAATAAATTTAGCCGTATCAATATGCTCCGACGCAACAACATTCGTTGTAGGAAGTCCTCTTGAAACCTCCTCTGCGTGTGACGGACCGCTCATAACAGATATATCCGCCTGCGGAATTTCTTCTTTATACACCTGTGAAAGACGTAAAAGTGTACCTTCTTCAAGTCCCTTTGATATATTTACTATTTTCTGTCCCTCTTTAACGTGCGGCGAAAGCTGTTTCGCCGTTGTTCTCGTTGCCGGTGACGGTGCGGCTGTTATAATAAGCTCCGCTCCGTCTGTACATTCAGCCATATCGTGACTGCAATAAATTGTATCCGGAAATTTCACTCCCGGCAAAAATTCTTTGTTTTCTCTGTCTTTTTTCAGTCTGTCCGTTTCTTCCTGTATCCACGACCATAAATATACATTATGTCCTCTTGAAGATAAAAGTATCGCTATGGCAGTTCCCCAACCGCCTGAGCCAATTACTGCAATTTTCATTTTACTTCTCCTTTTTTTGCTCCAAGTTTGTTTTCCGTACCGCTAAGTAATCTCTTTATATTTGCATGATGTCTTGCTATTAAAAGTCCGCCGATAATAACAACGCACACAAGCTGAATTACATCAACGTTCTTTGTAACAATCATTTTAACGATTTCTATAACTATGTACATTGCACCGCCCAAGATTGAACCGAGCGATACATATCTTGTTACTGCCATAACCGCTATTGCAACAACAGCCACAATAAGTCCGACTTTCCAGTCAAGCATTAACACAACGCCCAGCGAAGTCGCAACGCCTTTGCCGCCTTTAAATCCGAAGTAAAGCGGGAAATTATGACCGAGAATTACGCATACACCTGCGATATAGCTTATAACAGGATATATTTCATCTGTACCCGCAATATTTTTTACAAGTCTTGATAAAAGTATCACGACTATGCCTTTTAACACGTCAAGCAACAGTGTTATAACACCCATTTTCTTGCCGTATGTTCTTAGCATATTCGTTGCACCCGCATTTCCCGAACCGCTTTCACGGATATCCTTACCGCTCAGCATTTTTGAAAGCAGTATAGAAAAATTAACCGAACCGATTAAATATGATACTATTGCCGTCAGGGCAATTATTAAATATGTCATAACTATCTCCCATTACATTTTCTTTTCATTTTTCTCTCTTACAATAAACTTTATAGGTGTTCCCTCAAAACCAAATGCCTCACGCACTTGATTTTCGATAAATCTCAAATATGAATAGTGGAACAAATCCTTTGAATTTGCGAATAAAATAAATGTCGGCGGTGCTGTTGCAGCCTGTGTACCGTAGTAAACCTTTAAACGTCTGCCCTTGTCTGACGGCGGCTGTTGCTTTGCCATTGCTTCGTTTAAGACGTCGTTAAGCATACCGGTTGTAATTCTTCTCTTGTGCTGCTCATTTACTTTCTTGATAAGTTCCAAAAGCTTGTCAACTCTCTGACCTGTCTTTGCACTGATGAATATAATTTCCGCATAAGACATAAACGCAAATTCTTCACGCACACGCATTGTAAAGTTTTTCATAGTCTTTGTGTCTTTAGAAACAATATCCCACTTATTAACAGCAAAAATACAAGCCTTACCCTGCTCGTGAGCATAGCCGGCAACCTTTGTGTCCTGTTCTGTAATACCCTCGTTTGCGTCAATCATAATAACGCACACGTCACTTCTGTCAACAGCCGCAAGCGAACGTACAACACTGTAACGCTCTACGTTTTCGTCAATCTTACCGCGTTTTCTCATACCGGCGGTATCGATAAACAGATACTTGTCGCCGTTCTTTTCGTAATGTGAGTCGATTGCGTCACGCGTTGTTCCTGCGATGTTACTTACAATAACTCTGTCCTCACCCAAAATTTTATTTATAAGCGACGATTTACCTGCATTCGGTTTACCGATTACCGCAACTTTAATTTCGTCCTCGTCATCTGACGTATCTGCGTCCTCAGGGAACAAGTGAGTAACTTCGTCAAGCAAATCACCTACGCCCAAACCGTGAGTTGATGAAATAGCAATCGGATCGCCAAGTCCCAAATTATAAAATTCATAAAATTCAAACGGCGGATCGCCTGTATTGTCAACCTTGTTTACGGCAAGCACAATCTTTTTCTTCGCCTTTAAAAGCATTTGTGCAACGTCCTGGTCATTTGCCGTAACACCGTCTTTTACGTTTGTCATAAGCACAACAACGTCTGCCATTTCAATGGCAAGTTGTGCCTGACGGCGCATTTGTACAAGGATTTCGTCCTTTGACGCAGGCTCGATACCGCCTGTATCGATAAGCGTAAAGTGCTTGTCAAGCCACACTGCGTCAGAATAAATTCTGTCACGCGTTACACCCGGTGTGTCCTCTACTATACTTATTCTCTTTCCTGTTATCTTATTAAACAAAGTCGATTTTCCGACGTTCGGTCTGCCGACTATCGCTACCAATGGTTTCATATTCTTCTCCTTTAAAATTCAAGTTCTTCTCCCAAGATTTTCTCAATAAATTCATATCCGTCATTTATGACAGGCTCTATCTTCACATTCAACGCTTTTTCAACGTCTGATACAGTAAGATCATCAAGGAAAATCCCGTCTTCATCTCTCAGCATACTGTGCGGAATAAGCATAATATCCCCTATAGGCTTGTCTTTAAGCTGGTCGATTATATCTCCGCCCGTGACAAGTCCCGAAACGTTTACGCCTCCGCCGAAAAAGTTATTTTTTATCGCATAAACAGTTATCTTTACGTCTGTCTTTTCCATAAGACGTTCCGACAAACCCGTTATAAAAGATGCCGCCGCCTCACCCGTTACAAGAGTTACATTTCTGTCATACTTTTTGTTTTTCACAAGTTTAATTGCCGAATCAAATTCTTCTGCCATACTGGCAATCAATCCTACACCGTTTTCAAGCTGCGGAAAACCCTCATACACTTCTGCGTCAGGTATAGGCAATTCCGCATTCAAATAAAATTCGTCAGAAAGATAAATTAGCCTTGTTCCAAGTTTATCATACAGTTTTTTCTGCCAAGTCTCAACTTGTTTTATTGTTTGTGCGGAAGTTTCCTTTGTAAACGGTTTCAGCGGATAAAGTCCGTCACGATAGCGTGTAAGACCGACAGGAACGATTGATACACTGTTTACATTCGGGAACAGTGCCGCCAGTTCGGATATTGACCTGTCAAGTTCCTTGCCGTCATTAATTTCGGGACAAAGCACTATCTGACAGTTCATATAAATATTATTAGCCGCAAACTTTTTCATTATGTCATAGCACTTACCCGCAAAACGATTATTCAGCATTTTACATCTAAGTTCGGGATTGGTTGCCTGAACCGATACGTTAATCGGCGAGACACGCATTTTTATAAGTCTGTCTATTTCTTCGTCTGACATATTCGTAAGCGTTACATAGTTTCCCTGCAAAAACGATAATCTCGTATCATCATCTTTAAAATAAACCGTTTCACGCATACCTTTAGGCAACTGATCTATAAAACAGAATATACACTTATTTCGACAACTTTGTGCCTCGTCAATAAGTCCCTCTTCAAATTCAATACCTATATCGTCGTAATCATTTTCAACCGTTATAACTTCGGTAGTACCGTCCTTTTTCAGTATTTCAAGAGTAACTTCATATTCGGCTGTAAGATATCGATATTCAAGTATATCGTGAAAATCGTGTCCGTTAATGCTTATCAGCTTGTCCCCGACTTCAATTCCGGCATCTTCCGCGATTGAATACGGTTCTATATATTTAATTGTGGTATTAACTTTTCTCATATTTTTATCTCCGCATTATTATCCAATATGTATTATTACACAAACGCAGAAAAAAATCAAGGCATTTGGCAAAAATAAAGACAACCAATGTAATCAGAGGTTGTCTTATCTAATGTTTATTTATAAATTATCCATACTTTTCTGCCAATACCACACCCAAAATTATCAAACCACCGCCGATATACTGCACCAATCCCATTGTTTCGCCCAAGAATATCGCACCGAGTATTATTGAAGTAATCGGCTCAAATGCTGATACTATTCCTGCGGTTGACGCACCCTCACAGCGTACTCCCACTTGAAAAAGCGGCACTGCTCCAAGCGTTATAATAAGTGATATAGCCACCGACAGTATCCATGCTTTATAATCCATTTCCGCAAACACCAAGCTATCAGTTGTCAAACCGAAAATATATGTGCCGATACTCATAATAATCATAAGATAAAACGTAAGTTTTATATAGTCCATTTCGTCAAGTTTGGAACGATACATATAAACAACATAAAAGCTATAAAATATCCCCGACAAAATCGCAAGTATCACGCCGATTTTATCGGCTGTATTATTAAGGTCAACAAACATAAACATTCCGAGCGTGACAAGCATAACCGCAAGAAGTTTTATCTTCTTGATTTTTTCTTTGTAAACCACCGCCGACGTTATTACGATTATAAGCGGATATATAAAATGGAGCGTTGTTGCGAGTCCGGTTGAGATATAGTCATATGCGGCATAAAGTGAAATCATTGAAAATGAGCCGCCCACCACACCAAGTAAAATTATATCTATAAGTTCCTTTTTCGTAAGTTTAAACGACACTTTTCTGAAAATCATTATAAAAAATAAAAGCGGCAGCATTAGGAATGTACGCAAAAAAGTAAGCGTAATTCCATTTGCTCCGCTTTTGTATGCAAATTTAGCCAGTATCGGTGCAAATCCGTAAATAAATGCCGATAAAATTAAACAAACTTTACTCTTTGACACCGAAATCCCTCCATAGAATAGGGCGTTAAAGTGTTTCGAGTTCCTTCGCCCAAATTTGATATGAGGCGTCGGACGGCATTCGCCAATCGCCTCTCGGAGAAAGAGCAACACTTCCTACTTTCGGACCGTCAGGCAGGCACGAACGTTTGAATTGCTGTGCAAAAAATCTTCTGTAAAATACCTTTAACCATTCAAGTATAACTTCTCTGTCATATATCCCCTCAAACGCAACTTCAGCCAATCTCAGTATCTTTGACGGTTTTGAACCAAAACGCATAAGATAATACAAAAAGAAATCGTGAAGTTCATACGGACCGACAATATGTTCGGTCTTTTGAGATATTTTCCCGTCTTTCGGCGGAAGAAGTTCGGGACTTACAGGTGTATCCAATATATCCTGTAATGTTTTCTTCAATATATCGTTATTTGTACGTTTCGCTTCGTAATCAACAAGGTAGCGAATGAGTGTTTTCGGAACACCTGCATTAACGCCGTACATCGACATATGGTCGCCGTTATACGTTGCCCAGCCAAGTGCAAGCTCGGACATATCACCGGTACCGATTACCAAGCCGCCGTTTTTGTTTGCAACGTCCATAAGAATTTGAGTTCTTTCTCTCGCCTGAGAATTTTCATATGTGACGTCATAGACATTCGGATCGTGTTCTATATCCGCAAAATGCTGATTTACTGCCGCTTTGATATTTACTTCTTTCAAAGTAACACCAAGCGAATTTGCAAAATTAACCGCATTGTTATACGTTCTGTCCGTTGTACCGAAACACGGCATTGTTACCGCGATTATATTCTTTCTGTCAAGATTAAGACTGTCAAATGCACGCACGGTTACCAAAAGTGCAAGTGTCGAGTCAAGTCCTCCGCTTACACCCACAACAGCCGTTTTGGCATGTGTATGATCAAGTCGCTTTTTAAGTCCCAGCGACTGAATTGAAAGGATTTCTTCACTGCGTTTTTCACGCTTTTTGTCGTCTGACGGAACGAACGGCTGTTTATCGACATATCGTGTTATTTTAGTGTCCCCGATATTCATATCAAGTTTTACACTCACATATTTTTCACTGCCGACTATATTATAGGTATTGCTCTTTTTTCTCTCACCTACAAGTCTTTCCAAATCAAGCTCGGTATATACACATTCGTTGTTAAATCTTTTACTTCTTGCCAAAATCGTGCCGTTTTCGGCAATCATATTGTCACCTGCAAATACAAGGTCAGTCGTTGATTCGCCGTATCCCGCGTCGGAATAAATATAACCGCAGTAAAGTTTTGCAGACTGACTTTTTACAAGCATTTCGCGGTATTCATCTTTTGCAATAACTTCATTGCTCGCAGAAAGATTTGCTATAATCGTTGCACCTGCAAGCGCGTGGTTGACCGACGGAGGCATAGCCGTCCACAAATCCTCGCAAATTTCAACCGCAAGAACAAAATCTTCACACGCATCTGTTTTAAATAATATATTCGCACCGAACGGTATTTCTTCACCGTTTATATTCACATATGTCACTTCATTTTTACCGGCCGTAAAATGTCTTACCTCATAAAATTCGGCATAGTTTGGAATATTGAGTTTCGGAACAAGACCTTTTATGTGTCCCCCGTTTACCACTGCGGCACAATTATAAAGCGTCTGCTCCGCAACGTACGGAAGTCCGACAACGGCGGTTATATCAAGATTTTCCGTTGCTTTTGCTATTTTGATTAAGCTGTCTTTTGCACTGTCAATCAATATTTTCTGCAAAAACAAATCACCGCAAGTATATCCCGTTATGCAAAGTTCCGGAAATACTATAAGCTTTATATCATTTTGAGCCGCGTCCTTGATTGCCTCTATTATATTTGATGTATTATAATCGGTGTCCGCAACCTTTATATCAACAGTTGCGCTTGCACATCTTACAAATCCGTCTTTCATAAATCAATTTCCTTTCTTTATTCTGTCCCAATAAGCTTTTGCCGACTGTTCGGTTTTATTGTCCCCAAAATCGTAATATTTAGTGTCCCTAATGTTATTGGGCAAATACTGCTGTTTGACATAATGATTTTCATAACTGTGCGGATATTTATACTCTGTTCCGTGACCGAGTTTTTTTGCTCCGCCGTAATGCGAATCTTTCAGATGTTCCGGTATATCGCCCGTATCCATACCCTCAATATCACTCAACGCACTGTCTATCGCCGTTATTGCCGAATTTGATTTTGGTGCAGTTGCAAGTAAAATAACCGCTTCCGCAAGCGGTATTCTCGCCTCCGGGAAACCAAGCTGCATGGCACTGTCAACACAAGCTTTCACGACCGATATAGCCTGTGGATATGCAAGTCCTATATCCTCTGCCGAAATAACCAAAAGTCTGCGGCAAATGCTCGGCAAATCACCTGCCGAAACAAGTCTTGCAAGATAATGAACTGCCGCATCCGGATCTGAACCTCTTATTGACTTTTGAAACGCACTTAAAATATCATAATGACTGTCACCGTCACGGTCGTAACGCATAGCCTTTTTTTGCGTTGCCTGTACCGCCGTGTCAAGCGATATGTGTATTTTTTTATCTTTGTTTGGCGGTGTTGCAATAAATGCAACTTCAAGCGAATTTAAAGCTTTTCTCGCATCTCCGTTTGAAACGTGTGCCATATGCCGTATTGCATCTTTGTCAACGGTTACGTCAAAGCCTTTATAATCCGATTGCTTTAATTCTTCAACCGCTCTTTCAAGTGCCTTTTCAATCTCGCTCGGCTCAATCTGTTTAAATTCAAACACAACACTTCTCGAAAGCACCGCATTATACACATAAAAATACGGATTTTCCGTTGTACTTGCGATAAGCGTTATCTTGCCGTTTTCCATAAATTCAAGCAAAGACTGTTGTTGTTTCTTATTAAAATGCTGTATTTCGTCAAGGTACAGCAATACTCCGTCCATTGCCAAAAAGCTGTCAAGCGTTGATACAATATTTTTTATGTCAGCAACGGACGCAGTTGTCGCATTAAGTCTATGCAAAGTTTTACCCGTTTTTTGAGCGATTATGTTTGCAATGGTAGTTTTACCGACTCCGCTCGGACCGTAAAATATCATATTCGGTACTTCGTCATTTTCGATTATGTTTCTTAAAATTTTTCCTTCACCTATAAGGTGCTTTTGTCCGACAACTTCATCAAGCGTCTTTGGACGTATTCTATCAGCCAATGGTGTTTTCATTGTGATTCTTTACCTCTTGTATAAGCTTATTAACTTCTTCCTCCGTAACCGTTGTCATTCCCGAACGCTTACATTCTTTCAACTTTTCGGCATATTCTGCGGCTTTATCGTACTTGTTAAGTTTCATTGCAATCTGTATGCCGTGATAAAAACCCTCAACAAAGTTAGGTGCCGACCCGACAAGTTCATCAGATATTTTTTCTGCTTTTTCATATTCGCCTTTTCTGAAATAACAAATTGAAAGATTATCTTTTATGTCCCTGTCATCACTGTTGTAATCATAAGCTTCTTCACAAAGTTTTGTTGTTTCGTCAAGGTCATCGTTTCTAAGCAATTTAAAATAGCCAAGCATACCGTAAATACTTGAATTTCTGTAACCTTCGTTCATCATTGACTGTGCATCCTCAATCGCCTCGTCAAGTCTGCCCTGCTTATAGTAAACCATACATCTTTGTTGCTTTGCCAAATTCTTTTTTTCCGGTGCAAGCCCTTTTACTCTTATAATCGGATCAAGAACTTTTTCCGCCTCGTCGGCATAACCTGTACGTAAAAGCACATATGCATAAGACGATTTCAACTTTACATTTGCTCTGCCCGTTTCACACGCCTTTTTATACCACTCTCTCGCACGGTCCTCGTCACCGATTTCAAATGCTTTGTTGCCGTTTATCGCATAATAGGTCGGCAAAAAATTATATATTCCCACACCTATAGCCACAATCGCAACGGCTATTCCAAGAAATACATTAAACTTAAACGCTACAATAATTATAGCAAGTGCAATAAGAACTGCAATTAAATTCATAAAAATCGTACCTTTCTTTATAAAAATCAAGAGGCTGCAAGCAGCCTCTTAAAATAGTAGTCAAAACCGCTATAGTTTTGTCTTGATTAATATTCGGCAGTACCGACTGTTCTTGGGAACGGAAGTACGTCACGAATGTTAGAAACACCTGTAATATACATAACAGCTCTTTCAAAGCCAAGACCGAAACCTGCGTGTTTGTTTGTTCCGTATCTGCGAAGGTCAAGATAGAAATTATAATCTTCTTCCTTAAGGCCAAGTTCTTTCATTCTTTCAACAAGTACGTCGTAATTTTCTTCTCTCTGGCTTCCGCCGATGATTTCTCCGACGCCCGGAACAAGCAAGTCCATAGCCGCAACCGTCTTTTGGTCATCGTTAAGTTTCATATAGAAAGCTTTGATTTCCTTCGGATAATCTGTTACAAACAACGGACGCTTAAATACCTGTTCTGTAAGGTATCTTTCGTGTTCTGTCTGTAAATCGCAGCCCCATTCCACCTTATTGTCAAACTTAACCTTACCGGCTTTTGAATCTTCGATAAGTATATTTACAGCCTCTGTATATGTTACGTGAGCAAACTCACTGTTTACAACGTGGTTTAGACGGTCAAGAAGTTCCTTGTCGATAAATTGATTGAAAAACTGCATTTCTTCGGGAGCATTTTCAAGACAATAGTTAATGATATACTTTAGCATATCCTCTGCAAGTTCCATATCGTCTTTTAGGTCTGCGAATGCGATTTCAGGCTCAATCATCCAAAATTCAGCCGCATGACGTGTTGTATTTGAATTTTCGGCTCTGAATGTAGGACCGAATGTGTAAACATTTCTAAATGCCATACAGTATGTTTCAACATTAAGCTGACCGCTTACCGTAAGGTTTGCCTGTTTGCCGAAGAAGTCCTGTGAATAATCAACAGTTCCGTCATCATTCTTAGGGACGTTGTTCAAATCAAGTGTTGTAACTTGGAACATTTCGCCCGCACCCTCGCAGTCACTTGCAGTGATAATCGGAGTATGAACGTATACAAATCCTCTCTCCTGGAAGAATTGGTGAATTGCATACGCAATCATTGAACGCACTCTGAATACTGCCGAGAATGTATTTGTACGCGGTCTTAAATGAGCGACTGTACGCAAATATTCAAAGCTGTGTCTTTTCTTCTGTAACGGATAATCCGGTGTAGATTCACCGTCGATTACAACGTTTTCAGCCTTTAATTCAAACGGCTGTTTTGCGTCCGGTGTAAGTACAAGTGTACCTGTTGCCGTAATTGCAGCTGCAATGTTTAGCTTTGAAAGTTCCGCAAAGTTATCAAGTTTATCCGGCTCAATTACTATCTGCAAATTCTTAAAAAATGTACCGTCATTTAATTCGATAAAACCGAAATTCTTTGAAATTCTTATGTTTCTTATCCAACCCGATACTGTTATTTCTTTTCCCCCAAACTCATCCTGTTTTCTGAACAAGTCTTTTACAACTGTTTTCATAATCTAAATAATAATCCTTTCAATAGTTATTAAATATAGTAGCTCTGTGCCACCGCTTCGCCTTTTAGGCACCTCCCCTTAAGGAGAGGCTTATTATAGTAGCTTTATTCCTTTTTCTTCGCAAGTCTTACGCATATCGTCCGGCCATACAGATGCCTGTACTTCGCCGATATGAGCCTTACCAAGCATATACATACACAATCTTGACTGACCGATACCGCCGCCGATTGTATAAGGAAGTTCCTTATTAAGAAGTTTCTTATGGAAATCAAGTTCAAGTCTGTCCTCACAACCTGCAATCTTAATTTGCGAAAGAAGTGAATCTTCGTCAACTCTGATACCCATGCTTGAAAGTTCGTAAGCCATATCAAGAACAGGATAATAAACAAGAATATCACCGTTAAGCTCCCAATCGTCATAATCCGGTGCTCTGCCGTCGTGTCTTTGACCCGACTTCAATTCTTTACCGATTTGCATTAGGAATACCGCTTTCTTTTCGCGAAGAAGTTTATTTTCTCTTTCTTTCGGTTCAAGATCAGGGTACATATCCTCAAGTTCTTGCGTTGTTATAAACGTAATTTCCTCAGGGAAATTATTTTCAATACCGCTGAACTTTTGGCATACTCTGCTTTGAGTCGACTTCATAGCGGTATATATACGTTCTACAAAACTCTTTAAAGTTTCAACAGTTCTGTCTGACTTATTTATAACAGCCTCCCAGTCCCATTGGTCAACGTACATAGAGTGAAGATTGTCCACTTCCTCATCACGTCTTATGGCGTTCATATCTGTATACAAGCCCTCACCCGGATTAAAACCGTATCTGCCGAGAGTCATTCTCTTCCACTTTGCAAGTGAATGAACAATTTCAAGTGTAGCACCGCCGATACAAGGTGCATCAAAACTTACAGGACGTTCAACTCCGTTAAGATTATCGTTAAGACCTGTTTCTGGACGTACAAATAACGGTGCAGAAATTCTCTGCAAATTAAGTGCAGAAATTATTTCATGCTGAAATGTATCCTTTATAAATTTAATTGCTTTTTCCGTTTCGCGTCCGTTAAGATTTGATTTATAGTTTTCGGGAATTATTAGTGACATTTTTTATTCTCCTTTATCAATTATTTCAATGTTGTCAAGCGTCTGTTTGAAATTCTGACGTATGGCATTAAGATATTCTTCACGGAGCTTTGCACGCTCCGTCATTTCCTCAGGCGTCAACCCATCGGAACTTCTTGCCTTTTTCGCAAGTTCATTTATTCTGTCAATTTTCTTCTTATCCAAAAGATTTACCTCCCCAAGAAAATATCACTACTACTATTCTAACCCATTTTGAAGAAAAATTCAAGTAAAATATGGGACAATGTGCAAAATTAATAGATTAGTCATAATATATATTACAAAACATTGAAAGGAGGCACTCACAATGGGCGAATGTTGTGGAAACGGTTGTCAAAGAGGCGGTTGCGATTTTGATCTTGATATGATTATTTGGGTTCTTATTATTATCGTTATCGTTACTTGTATGTGCAACAACTAATCTTACATTAACTCCACTTTCAAAATATTAGTGGCAAACAGCGGTGCTTTTTCGGAAGTGCCGCTGTTTTGCGGTGTAAAAACATATTTTTAAGTATTATTTTTATTTTTTGAATAAAACTATTGACAAATGATATAGTATACCGTATAATGAATATATGAACAGTTATTCATATATTCAAGTATGGAGGTGTAGATATGAAAAAGAATAACGATAGTAATATTTCAGAAAAAAATAAAGATGTCTGTTGTGAAAAACATGAACATCATCATAAACATAAGGATCATTGCAGTTGCGGTCACGATCACGAGGCTCATTGTGGCTGCGGACATGAAAATCATCATGAGCATGATGAACACTGAGGTTGTGGTCACGACCATCATCACGAACACGAGCATGAAGACCATTGCGGTTGTGGTCACGATCACAATCATCACGAAAATGGCTGTGGCTGCGGATGTGGTTGCGGTTGCGAACATGGAGAGGAAGATGAAAAAGTTCTTACTATAAGACTTATAGCCGGTGCAATACTTTTTGCGGCAGGTATCGTAACAGAAAACGTACTTTCTTCCCCATTGATATCTGATATTTTATTTGTAGTCGCTTATATTGTTCTTGGCTATGATATAGTTTGGAATGCGATTAAAAACATATTCAAAGGACACTTATTCAACGAAAACTTCTTAATGAGTATAGCAAGTATCGGTGCATTTGCAGTCGGCGAACACCCTGAGGCAGTTGCCGTAATGCTGTTCTATCAAGTCGGCGAGGCATTGCAGGAACGTGCGGCACAAAAGAGCCGTAATTCAATTACGGAACTTATGGATATTCGTCCCGACTATGCCAATACAGAAGTAAACGGCACGATTACAAAAGTTTCTCCGTCTGAAATTTCAATCGGAGATATTATAATTGTAAAACCCGGCGAAAAAATTCCTCTTGACGGTACAATAACTTCGGGCGAAACATATCTTGATACAAAAGCACTTACAGGCGAAAGCGTACCGCGTAAGGCTGTTACGGGTGATACTGTATTGAGCGGAAGTTTGAATACAGGCTCACCTATATATATTAAAGTAGAAAAAACATACGGCGAAAGTACCGTTTCAAAAATTCTTGATATGGTTGAACACGCTCAAAGCAAAAAAGCAAAATCGGAAAAATTTATTTCCGTATTTGCTAAATACTATACACCGATTGTCGTTGCACTTGCGTTAATAGTTATGTTCGTTCCTCCCCTGTTTCTCGGAGATTTCAAAACTTGGATATATCGCGGACTTATGTTCCTTGTGGTTTCTTGCCCTTGTGCATTGGTTGTATCAATTCCGCTTGGTTTCTTTGCCGGTATCGGTTGTGCGTCAAAGAACGGTATTCTTGTTAAGGGCAGTAACTTCATCGAAAAGCTTGCTAAACTTGATACTGTCGTATTTGACAAAACAGGTACTCTTACAAAAGGTGTATTCGCCGTAAAAGACGTATACTCGGTTATCGACAAAGACGAGCTTATTAAATATGCCGCTTATGCTGAATTTTACTCAACACACCCTATCGCAGTATCGGTTAAAAATGCTTACAAAAACACCGTTGACACTGCAAAAATCTCAAACTACACAGAAATTTCCGGTATGGGTATCAGTGCAGATATAGACGGTCATAAAGTTTTAGCCGGTAACGGCAGACTTCTTGAGAGCAACAATATCTCTCACGAAAAAGCAAAATCACACATCGGAAGTATTATATACATTGCAGTTGACGGAAAATTTGCCGGATATATCGTTATATCTGATGAAATCAAAGCTGACAGTAAAGCTGCAATTTCAGCATTGAAACAGCTTAATATCAAATCTGTTATGCTCACAGGCGACGTAAAGAGAAACGCCGACTATACCGCAGAGCAGATTGGTATTGATAAAGTTTATTCGCAGTTGTTGCCACAGGATAAGGTTTCAAAACTTGAAGAAATCCTTTCTTCTAAAAATCCTAAAAAGAATGTTGCATTCGTCGGTGACGGAATTAACGACGCACCCGTACTTATGCGTTCGGACGTCGGTATTGCTATGGGCGGTATCGGTTCGGACAGTGCAATCGAGGCGGCTGACGTTGTTCTTATGACTGATGAACCTTCCAAAATTGCCAAAGCATCTAAAATCTCCGCAAAAACTATGTCAGTTATAATCCAAAACATTGTATTTGCTATCGGAGTTAAAGTTCTTGTTATGATTTTAAGCGTACTTGGCATAAGCACAATGTGGCTTGCAATTTTCGCTGATGTAGGTGTATCATTGCTTGCGATTTTAAACTCACTTCGAGCATTATATTACAAAGATTAATCACATATCCCCATATAAGAGATGTCAAAACAAAAAGTTTTGACATCTTTTTTTGTTGTATTTTACAGTATTTACGGCATTAAAAAAATATATTTTAAATTTTTTTGGAATTTTTTTGAAAAATCTCTTGATTTTATTAACATTTTATGGTAATATACTTTACGTAATGGAAAACATTTACAAATAGTAAACATCATATTAACATTATACAATAGGAGGACTTACTTATGAACAACAATATCTCTGTACTAATAGCAGATGACAACGAAGATTTAGCAAGGGAATTATCATCATACATAGGTGCAAAGCCTAATATGACAGTAACGGCTATTGCAACAGACGGTGAAGAGGCTTACACTCTTATTTCTCAAACCAGACCAGACATTATAATTCTTGACCTTGTAATGCCGAAACTGGACGGTATCGGTGTTTTAAAGCGTATGCAGACTTTGACATTTGATAAAAAGCCTAAAATCATAGTTTATTCCGTTTCATCAATAGCAATTAAAATGGCTGCGTCAGTAAGTCCTTTAATAGACTACTGTCTTTTAAAACCGCAAAGCAACGAACGTGTATACGAAGTTATTCAAGATTTAACATCTGTTCCTATGGTTAGCGCAATACCGCTTTCACACAATATAACAGCTCAAAAAGCCGAAGAAACAGACCTTGAAACTATCGTTACAGACTTCATTCACGAGCTTGGTGTTCCGGCACATATTAAGGGTTATCAATATATCCGAAGTGCAATAATGATGGTTGTTGAAAATATGGACCTGTTAAACTTCATCACTAAACAACTTTATCCCGAAATTGCAAAGGCATATAATACAACCGCCAGCCGTGTCGAACGTGCAATCCGTCACTCAATAGAAGTCGCTTGGAGCAGAGGTAAGCCTGAAGTTATGAATGAAATTTTCGGCTACACCATCCACACAGGCAAAGGCAAGCCGACAAATTCAGAATTTATCGCAATGGTTGCCGACAGAATCAGACTTCAATTAAAATAATAAAATATATCTTCTCTCAAAAAAAGTATCCTCTGTTGAGGATACTTTTTTGTTAATTTTCTTGAACTGTTGTTTCTCCGCCGTCTGTTTCGGGAATGTCTGTTTCCTCTGTTGTCGGTACTTCTGTCGGCTCAGGTGTCGGAGCTAAAGTTGGCGTTGGTGTTGATTTAGGTTTATTCTGCAAATCGTATAATCTCATAATAGTTGAGATTGACTGTTCATTTGTATAATTTGATTTAGGTGAGAACATATCGTCGCCCATACCTGTCATTATCTCGGCTTTGTTCATCTGATAAACAGCCTCTTTTGCCCACTCGCCTATTTCTTCATCATCGGCATACTTATAATCCGACAATTTGTAATCCTCATAGAAATCGTTATACCCCATATACTGTGCTGTCTTATACAAAAGCATCGACGCCTCTTCACGCGTAATCGAATTATTAGGTTTAAACGTACCGTCCTCATAACCGCTTATAATTCCTACCGTACCCAAAAGCGAAACTTCTTCTCTTGTTGTATCGCTGAATTTGACATTCTGCTCTGTCGGCAATTTATCCTTTGCCTTTAGCATATTTGCAAGGATTATGCAGAACTTTTCACGCGTCATATTGTCCGTATACACAAGTGTATCTTTGTATCTGTACGGTGCAACATCAAGCGAATACGCTCTCTTAACTTCTTTTTCTGCCCACTTTGACGGCTTTGATTTATTGAATGTTATATGCATGAACTGTTGAAAATCTTTGCGAAAGGCGATACCATTCTTTTCTCACAGATAGACTTGAAACTGATAGAATCA
>ENA-OWNV01000313-OWNV01000313.1-gut-metagenome-genome-assembly--contig:-NODE-313-length-16903-cov-4.082313_pt1 | contig 16903 bp, 6 predicted proteins | sample MGYA00248253_ERZ651784 | MGnify/ENA primary metagenome ERZ651784 (study PRJEB26908, sample SAMEA4031709) | gut metagenome | biome: gut; feature: normal infant; material: stool | place: China | collected 2015 ...
AAGACCAGTAAGTATCAGGTTATTTATACGTTTGGCTGGTATCTTCGGAAGTTCATCATGGACGTTCAGGAGAAAGGCGCCATTCCCATCGTTTTAAGCCATACTCCACGCAACAAATGGAAAGAGGGAAAGATAGAACGCAACACAGAGTCTTTCGGTAAATGGACACGTGAAGCAGCTGAAGCTACCGGGGCTTATTTCATTGATTTAAATAAAATTAGTGCCGATAAATTGGAAAAGGTTGGTATCAAGAAAGCGATTACCTACTATAATCATGATCATACGCACACTTCCTTGAAAGGAGCGCACATGAATGCGAAAAGCATTGCTAAAGGGTTGAAAAAGACCGATTGTCCATTAAAAGAGTATTTGAAATAATACGAAAGAGAATCCTGTAAAGATAGCAAAGGACTAAAGGGAAATATAGACTATCCGGACTGTTTAAATATTCTATCTTAAAAAAGGAATATTTAAGCAGTGCAGAATGGAGAAAACAGCATAGCAGATGAAGAAGAATAAAAAAGCTCCGACATTTGTCAACACGCAAATCCTCATTCTTATCATTTATAGAGTTTATCTAGCATTTCACACCTATTTTATCCTACAACACTTGCAAGTCGATATCGATTCAGGGATTAATCTTCCATTATGTTATTATTTTCTTATTCAAAAGTCCAGGTAAATCAGAGAAAAACTAGCTTAAAAAAGCACATTTATATCTTCCTCACCGATGAAGGACAAGTTCATCGGTGAGGAAGATAGCGTTCATCGGTGAGGATCACCCTGTTGGTTTAAACCTAACGAACTCTTTTTCCGTTAGAAAAGACGCATATTCTGTCTGATATTATTCACTTTTCGCCTATATTTCTGCATATTATTGCACTTATTTATGCAGTTTTTTCTCTGATTCATCAATTTCGCAACGGTTATTTTCTAATATAATCTTAAAAACAGAACATCTGGACAGGATATGTTCATCCCCATTCAAGGGAAAAATGAATGTTCGTATCCAACATAATACAGTCGCAAATCATTGATTTATTCCACGGAATAGATTAACTTTGCCTGTACAAATTAAAAGCCTGCCAATATGAGCCAAGTGAAAGGAATACCATACGGAATATCCGACTTCAACCGGATGCGGAACGAAAACTTCTATTTCGTCGATAAAACCATGTATCTGCCCCTTATCGAGGAAATGCCCAGTTACCTTTTCCTTATTCGTCCGAGACGTTTCGGAAAAAGCTTATTCCTAAGCATGATGCGTACTTATTACGACATAATACAGAAGGATAACTTCGACAAGTATTTCGGTGACTTATGGATAGGAAGCCGTCCAACCAAACAACATAACAGTTTCCAAGTCCTTTTCTTCGACTTCTCAAAAGCAGGCTGCTCACTGCCGGGAGCAGATTTGATGAGTAGCTTTAATGAATATTGCAGTATCATCATCAACCAGTTTGCCCATGCATACGCATCTTATTATGATGAAGATTTCAAGTCAACAGTAGAAAGCATTGAAAGCGCTAAAGCAAAATTATCATATATAGAAGTAAAGGCTAAAGAAAAAGGATATCCTCTCTATCTGATAATTGACGAATATGACAACTTTACCAACGTCATATTGAGCGAACACGGACAGAAAATGTTCCATGACCTGACTCATGCCAGCGGCTTCTACCGTGAATACTTCAAGCAGTTCAAAGGTATGTTTGACCGAATTTTCCTAATGGGAGTCAGCCCTATCACACTGGATGATTTATCTAGCGGGTATAATATTGACTGGAATATATCGACTGATTCCCGTTTTAATGCCATGATAGGATTTGATGAAACTGAAGTACGTGAAATGCTCCGTTATTACCAACAAAATGGAAAGCTGGTCGGTGATGTAGAAGCGATGATTACAGAAATGAAACCGTGGTATGACAATTATTGCTTCGCCAGAACATCTTTGGACAACGACCGTGTGTTTAATTGCGATATGACTTTATACTATTTACGTAACCAAATTGATTTTCACCGTCCACCCGAAAATATGGTAGACAAGAATATCCGTACGGATTACAGTAAACTGAAAATGCTGGCACGCATTGACCACGACAACACCCATGAGGGAAGCCGCATGAGTACTATCGAAGAAATTGCGGCAAAAGGTGAAATACTGGTAGACTTACATACTTCGTTCCCGTCAGAAAAGATAGCAGATATAGAGAACTTCCGAAGCCTGCTCTATTATTATGGTTTACTTACCATGTGCGGCACCCGTGGCGACCGTCTGAAAATGTGCATACCTAACAATTGTGTGCGCGAGCAGTACCTTGGATTCTTGCGCGACTACTATCAACAGGCCCATACCCTGAATCTTTCACATCTGAAAGACTTGATAGATGATTTCGCCTTCGATGGTCATTGGCAACCATTCTTCGAAACCATCGCCCGTGCCTATCGGGAGAACTCTTCCATACGTGATGCGATAGAAGGGGAAAGAAACCTGCAAGGTTTCCTAAAAGCCTATCTTGCCATTGCTTCTTATTATCTCGTACAGCCGGAACTGGAAATGAACTATGGCTATTGTGACTTCTTCCTATTGCCGGACAAAATGCGTTATTCCGATATAGAACACAGCTATATCCTGGAGTTGAAATACGCTACACGTACAGCTACCAATGCTGAACTTGAAGCCCAAGCAGAAGAAGGAAGACAGCAACTGTTGCGATACAGTAAGGATAAAGTTGTGCAGAAACTGGCTACTGGAACGACACTTCACCTATTATTAATTCAGTTCCAAGGTTGGGATATGGTGAAATGTGAAGAAATAAATGCTTCTGCTATTCATCCTTCGGAATAACTTCCTGCATATAAATAGCATCCAAGCTCCAAAGAGCAGCATCATTCGTGCTAATGCTCGTACATTCATCTAATGGAGACGGTACTTCCGGCGGAAGTATGGTAGTGATGCGGAAAGGCGGTGCAGGTGTATGTTCCAACCGGGTAAACAAATCTTTCCAGGCTTCTTCAGCCATTTGGGTATTGCGCAAGTGATAAGCTGCGTAAGCCATCAGACGGGAGACACGAAAACGGCTATGGCTAAGTTCCCATGCTTTCTTCTTGTAACGTGCAGCATGATCAAGCCAGGCGTCTTTCCATTCGGGTATATCAATCATACGCATCATTTCATTGGCTATCTCAAATCCGCCCATGATCGTCATTAAATGGTTGGTTGTTTCCAATTTGGGGTCACATTCGGTTGTGATGATTCCTGTTGACGGATCAAATCCTAGAGCTTTGGGGCCGGTAAAGAGGCGGTTAGGCAGGACGGCAATGCTTTTCATTCCTGCTATTATTTTATCACGATAAGCAGTGTTACCTGTGCGCTCCCATTCTGTCATCCAATTACCGGCATAAGCCAGCCAGTCGGGACCGATACGCAAACGGGCGGGAGCGGTACAAGGATATTCACTGCGAGGTTGGGCCAGGCGCATAGGGTCCAAGTCATAGAGTTTGTGGTCGGCATCCTTCACTTCAGTCATTAAATCACCGCAACGTTCGTCTGTAGTAAGGTAATAGTAGAAACGGTTCCAGGCGGCCTGGCTGATTCGCGCTTCTTTAGCTCCGCATCCCCAATGACTTACATTATGCCGACTGCCTAATCCGGCATTGGGACCGATATGATAGACATCCACTTCGCCTGTATGACGCGTCATAGCTTCTGCCATACGCCAAATATCAATACGCCCGGTACGGAGGAAATTATACCATAGCCACATATTAGAAGCCAGTTCCGTATTGTCCCAGGCAAATCCTCCGACATCGTAACGCCAGGTATGACGAACAGGGTCATAAGCGTGCATCACATCACCATAATTCCAGAAACCGTACCACTTGTTTTGTTCGATTGCTTTCTGATAGAAGTCAATGTAAGCATCCAAGCGGTCTTCTACACGAGTACGGAATGGAGTAGTACGGTCGGGGAGACTCCATATCCCGAAAGCCTGGCGGGCATGAAGATAATTCGGGGTTGGCATTAACAGACTAGGGCTAGAAAATTGTTTGGCATAATCAGCAAAAGCCTTTTTTCCGGCATAGCCACTTTGTGGGATCAGTGTCAACGTAGTTGTACGGGCAATGCCGTATGGCGTGCTCATACCTTCCTGGACATCTTCATAGCTGGCATTCAGGTCATGAGCTATACGATCATAATGCCGTAAATCCATAGGCTCGGACTCCGGACTCCACAACCAGGCGGTAAGGGTAGCTACCGGGGTTCGTGCGTCTGAAATTTCAATAGAAGAGGGATAAGACTGCCAAAAGTCATGCATACAAAGTCCTAATCCTCCGGTAATATCTCCGACAAAAATATATCCATCGCTACGTGTGCCGGAAAAGGTTCCTATCCAGGGATTATCGTTATTGGCACGTTTACGAATGGAGAAAGCATCGGCAGTGAGTTGAGACAGACGGTAGTCATTCCATGAAGCCCAGTTATCGAGCAGAGAGCGGTTCTTTTCATCGAAAGATTCATAAGGCGGAATACGTTTGCCTTCCATTTGCTGCTGTTGCAGGGAGGGTTCATCAGTCGGCATCTGTTGTGCATCTTTCTTTTCATTACTGTTTTTCTTATTATCTGTCTTATTTAAAGTGAGTATGCGACGCCCTACCAATGGTTGTACCGGCTCGCTCCACACTCCTCCATCTGCACACGAAAAAGCAATATGACGATTATACAGAGCTTCACGCATAGGAACATCGAAACGGATACCCAAACTACGAATGAAATCTTTCTTCTGATCTCCGTCATAGATGAAGCTATGTACCATTTTGATCTGTTCACTACCACCATAAAAGTAGAGACGTACCACAAAAGGAAGCCACTCACGGTTATTCCGTTTGTTCATATCAGAGTTATTCGCATAGTTCCCTTCCCCTTCAGAGTGATTCGTATCAATCTTCTTATTCCTGTTCCGATGTATCCCTTCCAACTTTACAAGTGCCCGTACAGAGCCCAGACGTTCTATGGTTACTGATTTTATTTCTCCTATGTAATGAGTAAAAGATATTTGAGATGTATTTTCTTGAATCGGCTCGTTTTGCGTATTACAAATCAGACGCGCTTTCTCTCCTACTTTAGTTCCCTTATATAATAGGCTATCAATCAGGAAATCTCCGCGTCGGGGAATAAATACGGAAATTAGCCCTGTTTCAATTTGAATATCTTCAGGCGTTTCAGTGATTGCAATAGAAGTATTAGGCTGTTTATTGATAGTTTTTGCTTTCCGGGGGGCTTTTTCTAATGTCAGTCTTTCTGTTCCGGCAGGAATGACTCCGGCAACTCCGCTCCATTTCACGGAACCATCCGGCCAGTAAGCCAATGGCCAAGTATCTACCGGAATCTCTTGATTTCTATCTGTTTTTAACCGCAATGAAGTTTCTGGAAATAGGTAGCCTTCATCAAAAGGAACTCCGAAGCTTACAGCTTTGTCTTGTTCAGGAGTATTGCCGATCCAATGTAAAGGAACAGTAGACGTTTGGGGCGGCAAACATTCATAGCGGAAGTTTGTAATGCGGGTACGGGATAAGGTGGTACGAAAGCCGAACCATCCTTCTGTCAGAGGTTCGGCATCGCGGAAGTCCACCAGTCGCTTGCCGTCTATGTAATAACTAACCCTATTATTTTCATTTGTTATCTTAATGTGATACCAGTGATTCGCTTTTAGCAAATGTTCGGTATCTGTATATTCTTTCAATATGGCAGGACGTACTTTGGGATCTGTGATTCCTGCTTCATTGCCGTCATAACGACGGAAGCGTGTAGTAGAGTTATAATTTCCACCATATCCCATGTAATAGAGTTGCAAAGAATAACAATTCAGAAAGATTCCGCTACGCCACTTCTCACGTTTCCATATATTATCAGGATGCTTGGGGTCCGAAGCCATCCAAAAGCAATTCAGGTCACTCAAACGGTCTCCTTCTTTTTCTACAACTACACACGCATCATATTCAATGGTTACCCGCCCGCTCATCTTTTCTTTCCTCCATAAGGTAAGGCCTTTAGGAGATAGTATTTCAGCGGTATCACCCTGAAATGTCACTTTATAATCCGGAGATTCCGACTCTACCTTCCAATATTTATGAAACTGGCGGGCGTTGAGGCCGGAAACTTTATTGTTTTGTGCGTTTGTTCCTAAAGTGATGAAGAGGAACAAAAGGATAAAGAGTTTTTTCATATGTATATTTGCTATCTCACCTTACAAAGGTAGGGAGAGCCGATCAATTAAGAAATAGAATATTATCCATATATATGGCGATTCGTTCAACTATGAAAAAAAGAACAACCCGACAGTTAGCCGGATTGTTCTTTTTCAACAAACTCATATCAAATAAGAGATTTCTTATTCAAAAACCTTTTTATTCTGCTTTTTTCAAAGTTTCAGCACCTACATAGTAACCTAAGTTAGTTCCCTGGTTATATCCCATATTCTGCATCGCTTGAGACATATCATAATTATGATCGGTCATCAAGTGAGGAAGACGGAATTCGGTAGGATGATTCGTGGAGAATATATAAATAGATTTCATGTCACTTGAACCCATTATTACTTCTTCACGATAGTCACCGAGAAAATCACCATAGTAACAAGGATTGTATTTGGTGCTATGGTTACCGTCATTGCTACCGTAAGTTCCAAAATATACCAAACGAGTCTTATTCGTCTTGTTTACATCAGGGTTCTCTTTATAGCTCACGACACAAGCACGGTCCAGCATTTCTCTTGTCGGCTGCCCGCTCCAATAAATGGCTACATTATACAAAACTCCACCACCAATACCTGTAGGATATGTACTGGATACCAATCCACTGCCACTACAACTGAATACCCCTTCCTGCAAAGAAGACCAGTACTCAAAATTCGGGCTATCCGGATCGATATCTGCCACAATACAACGACCGACATCAGTAGTCGAACCCGCTCCATGGCCGGTAATCAAGCCACCATCTCTTGCATCAATCACTTGACATCCATAACCGTGTCCTTGTCCATTATAATTGCCCGGTTCTTCAAATGAAGCAACAATTTGCAATCCTGAACGGTCTTTTATAAATTTGCCAACACATAAACAGTCACCATGACCGTTTCCGGTACACCACAATTCGCTTCCATCATCATCTATAGCCGCAGAACCATACAAGATTTCATCTTTTCCATCATCGTCCAAGTCCGCTACACGAAAACTATGCGAACACATGGACAACCATTTTGAAGAATGTTCGGCTGTATCAAACTTCCAACGGGTTTCCAGTTTATTCCCTTTCAAATCGAGTGCCCATACTTGCCAATTATGATAAATACCTCTACTGATGATCAGACTGGGGTTGCTTGTTCTCACTCCGGTCGCTTCGTCAGGTATACCATCCAGATAAGCCACCCCGATAAAGAAACGGTCCATGCGGTTTCCGTAATCATCTCCCCAATATTCACTCCAATATTTAGCACGCGACGCTTTTGAACCACTTCCACCACGAGGAATATTATCCACCCGGGTAATTTCACGTCCATCATATCCACGGCAAATAGAGATATATTCGGGACCTTCCATTATCAAACCGCAAATTGTATTAATACTTGCTCCCGAATACCAGCCCACAGCGTCAGTCTGACGAATTCGATAATCGTTCACATTACCATAAGCATCGGTAATGACCTTACCATCCCCAAACTTTGTACCTTCTGAAGAGCGGAAAGCTATTTCACATAAACCATCTCCATCAAAATCGTATAAAATATATGAAGTATAATGTGAACCGGAACGAATATTGATTCCCAAATCAATTTGCCACAAAAAAGTACCATCCATCTTATAAGCTTCCAACAAGGTCGAACCATTATTCCATCCCCCCTGGTTGGCACCATCATACGGTTCTCTCTTCACCACAATCTCCAATTCACCGTCACCGTCCAAGTCACCTAGCTGAATATCATCAGGAGAATATGTAATCGACGCATCGGGTACATTCATGTTTAATCTAATCTCATGATAAAACTTTTCTGCCATTTCAGAGGTAAAGGTATAATCGCAAAGCGTTTCAGCCTGATTGGCAAGAGTGACCCGGTATACATTCGTTTTTGATACATCAATATCCGCATCCACCCAAGAAGTAGTATTCGAAATAGGTTTCTCATTCAATTTCACTTCCGTCTCGCCGTCTACCGACTTATAAATATCAAAAGCAACATTAGACGGATCGGTCTTCAGTAATCTCCAGCTAATCAATGCGGATGATATGCCGGAAGAGTTATTGGCGTCAACATTTGGTGCCGGGTCGTAACTAACCCACATTGCACGGCTACCCGTTATAACTTCAGTAGGCAGAGGCGGCAACTCCTCTTCCGTCTGATTGCCATTGTTCACTTCAACGACGGGGTCATTATCCGAGCAGGCAACTATGGCCAGCAGACAAAACAGCCCCAGTATTATATAATGTTTCTTCATTTCTTTCGTTTTTTTATTCTATAAACATCCGTTCTATGCAAGAATATCCTATCACTATTCATCAGCATTCCGGTTGTGGGTTACCACCCCGGATTCTGCTCCAAATTAGGATTCTTAGATTTTTCACTCTGCGGAATCGGGAAGAAATACATCTTATCATCCCAACTTCTTTCTTTTACCTTACGTTCATACGTATAAGTATCATCCCCATTCTTCGTAATCTTCATTTCAACAATGTTCTTGAAATGTTTGTCACCCTCCTTCCAACGACGTACATCCCAAAAACGATGTCCTTCAAAGGCCAATTCTACCATACGTTCATTCTGATATTTCTTCCAGAAAGCATCATTGGTCATCCCTTGAGGGAATCCGGGCATCTCGGCACGCGTACGAACTACTTTGATAGCATCCACAGCCGAAGTTGTAAATTCATTATCCGTTGCATACGGACTACCCAGATACTTATATACAGCTTCCGCATAATTCAAATAGAACTCTCCAAAACGGAATGTAATCCATGAATGATAGGTCTTTGAAGCTGTACCGGCACGTAAGTCTACTGCCGTCTGACAATACTTCTTCAGATAATAGCCAGTCGGAGTTCCGCCACTCAAAGGCTCCGCATTTAGTCCGCCCTGATAGGTTTGCAGAGGAACAGTATTCCAGTTAGGCCACTTTTCGTCCCCATTCTTGGCAATAGTCAGATAGAAACGAGGGTCGCGGTTGGTATAATAAGGATTAGCAGGATCATAGTTATCCAACTCGTCCGGACGCAACCCTGTATCCTTCATCTCATACGCATCCACCAGTGTCTGTGTGGGACAGTTTCCACCTTTACAATTTTCCAACCCTACCGGGAAGTTATATCCCTCAAAAGAATTAGTGGTAGTAGTGGCACGACGGAGAAAAATCAATTCATTAGTAGCGTCATTGTAATTGTCCTTGCTCCAAAGTGATGAATAATCCTCCACTAAGAGTTTTGCCTTTTCAGCAAACCCATTACTGTCATCTAAAATTTCCTTATTGGCTTTAGCTGCACGATACCACAGTTCTCTATTATCAGTCGGATTAAATAAAGGACTTGCCGCATACAATGCTGCACGAGCTTTCAAGGCCAATACCGTTTTACGGTTGGCACGTCCTGTTTCCGCCGGACTACTAGGCAATGCCATATCTCCCAGTTTACTGTAATCGACGATAATCTTATCTTTAATATCATCACATTCGGCTATGATATAATCAAAAATCTCCTGTGCCGGTCTGCGCGATAACGTATTCGATTCTTCGGCTGTTAATATATGGTCGCTAAACGGCACATCTCCATATTGCCGTACCAAGTTAAAGTAGAAATATGCACGAAGGAAACGTACCTCATACTGGTAATTGGTATAGCGGAACATCTGTTGTGCATAATCACTGTTCAAAGCCAACTCGGGAAATGTCAGTCCGGTAAACTTCTCCAGATATAAATTACAATTGGCTATCCCTTCATAACAGGACGTCCACATGCTACTTTTAGCATTCGACGGACTCCAAGAACCATTGTAAAAGTCTTCAATCTGATTTCCCGAATAAGCATATTCGGACTCATCGGTAGCAGAACCAAGAATTGCCCCGCTATAGTTTCCAAAGTCCACATCCATGGACAAATAGATATTTGTTATCAGCCCTCCTACATTACCGAAGTTGAGCTTCACAAAATCCTCATCATAATTATTGTACTCATGATATTCCATCTTATCTGAGCAGGAACCGAGTGCGGCTACACACATCATTCCGTAGATAATGTTTTTCAGTTTCATTCTTTCGCTTTGTTTTTATGATTAAAAACCAATCGTAACACCGACTACTACACTCTTATTCAGCGGAGTCGCTACACCATAACATTCCGGATCTGTCACATCAATATGATCTGAACAGAACAAGTCTGTTCCTCTGACATATAACTTGGCACTCCCCAATATCTTAGTCTTCTTCATCCATTCTTCCGGAAATCTGTAATACACCTCCGCGTTACGTAACTTCAAGAATGACCGGTCCGCCAACCAAACTGTATTAGCCTGATAGTTATTGGCATTACTCTGTGAACTCAAACGAGGATATTTGGCATTTTGATTTTCCGGTGTCCAACGATTCTCATAATAATGAGTAGAAAGTGTCGTATTATTTATCAACGGCCAAAACATACTCTTCGTATTCAAGACAGCAGAATAGTTACCTGTTCCCTGAAACATTACATCTACTCCAATCCCTTTCCATTCGGCTCCCAAATGGAAAGAATAATAAATTTCTGGAGCCGTCGTACTATAACCGATAGCTGTTTTATCATTGGCATCAATGATTCCGTCTCCATTCACATCTTTATATTTTATGTCTCCCGGCACTACCGTACTAAAGTTTTGCGGAAGGCTGTTTGCTATATCTTCTTTATCTTTGAAGAAACCTTCAGCTACCATTCCATATACTTGTCCCAACCGATTTCCTGTTTGCACAAGATTCTTATACAAACGCGGTTCTTCCAGTTGTTCCTTAATTTCATTCTTATTCCAAGCAAAATTACCGCCAAGGTTGAACACTACATCTCCTAACCGTTTCGTATAGTTAAGTCCTAGTTCCACGCCATAGCTATCAACGATTCCGGCATTCTCGAACGGAGCATCTACGCCCAACACATCGGTATATTTTCCTTCGGAAGAGACCCAAATATCTTTTCTCCGTTGGTAATAGCCTTCTGCCGTCACGTCCAGTCCATTGAACAACACGGCATCAACACCAACATTGTATTTATACGCTTTCTCATGTGTCGAATTAGCAGTTGCCAGGCGCCCGATAATAGTACTTCCGAATTCAGAGTCGTAACTACTGTTAAACTTATATTGCGTACCGGTAGTCGTATAAATCTGATCCCAATAGTCATATACGGTAGTACTTCCGTCTTTAGGCAGATAATCAACATTGATCACTCCAAACGAAGCGCGCAATTTCAAGAAGTTCACCCAAGACACATCTTTCAACCATTTTTCTTCCGAAAGTACCCAAGCAGCAGAAATGGTAGGAGAGAAAGCCCATTTATGTCCCGGTGCCAATAAGCTGGAGGCCGAGCCAACCAATGCCAGATCCAAATAATAGCGATTAGAGAAGCCTACATGATTATACCAGGAAACATTTTGCCGATAAATAGTGGTATTCAGACCGTATGAATCACGATATTCATAATCCCATTTCAATTGAGAATACACATCCCACTTTTGGAACGAGCGATTATAATCTACACTACCTGCAAAGTTAAATTGGCGCGCCCAGTTGTCAATACCTGCACCCGAACCCATTTCACTGGATTCGCCACCTGAAATGGCAGTATAAAACGGACCGTTAGTTGTCCAGCTTGTTGCATAACCGGCATACGTATAAGTCTTGCTATGATCTTCCAGAATATTGGAATAGTTGTCATAAGCTAAACGAAAGTTAGCTCCCAATCCTTTCAGCAAACCAGACAAATCTTGTGACAAGGTAAGGTCGGCAAACAAACTACGAGAGTGTCCTTTAGAATAAGCAGCTCCCTGCGATTGTGCGACAGGATTCGACGTTCCCGCCCAAGTAGTACTTCCTCCCCAACTGTCATCTTCCGTACGAACCGGAAAAGCTGCAGAAGGAATCGAATAAATCATATCCCATAGGTTAACCGAAGCCCCCGGAATCCGAGATTCGGACAAGGTACCGAGAAGATTCAACTTCAATTTGGTAGTGGCGGTTAAATCAATATCCAGATTTGTACGCAAATTAGCACGTGAATACATATTCTGTGTAGAATATCCGTCATTTGCATTCGGGGTTTTGATAAACCCTTTGTCTGTTAATAAATTCGCCATAGTATAGTAGCGGAACTTTGCTCCTCCCCCACGGAATTCGATTGTATATTTATTAGAAACTCCTCTGTCTTTAAAGGTTTCATCAATCCAGTTCACATTAGGATAGAGATAAGGGTACATACGGGAAGCCCCTCCACTACCTACTCCATTACGGAAAGCATCGACTTCTTCCGGAGTATACCGAGCTCCCAAACCTTCATATCCACGCGCTTCATTCACTGCAGAAGCATACGTAGCTGCATCTACAAATTCCGGACGTCGAGACTGAGTGTTAATGATATGATCATACGTAAAAGTTATCTCTTTTGTTTTGTACTTACCACGCTTTGTAGTAATCAAGATCGCACCGTTCACCCCTTTGTATCCGTACAATGCCACAGCCGCGGCATCTTTCAGGATGGAAACGGATTCTACTTCTTCTGGGCTCACCAAGCTCATGTCTCGTTCCAAACCGTCAACCAGCACAAGCGGTGTACTACTTGACAAGCTCTGCAAACCACGTACATAAAAGGTAGGATCTGCCATTAACCCGGTACTGGCCGCATTCTGCAAAGTAGTAAGGCCCAATCCATATCCATATAAAGAATTGGATATATTCCGGGAAGACCGCTTATTAAACTCTTCGTTATAGGTGGTAGAAACAGCTGCTGTTGATTCATGACGACTGAATGTCCGGTTAGCTCCCACATCAATAGTCTGAGCTGCATATCCCATCACAATAGTCATCGGACCATCAGTCTTTGCCACAACTGTGGTAGAGCCTTTGTCGACAGAAACGACACTCAAACGTTGTCCTTTCTCGACCGCAATCTCGAATTTACCATCTTTATCAGTTTCAACCCGGGTCTCCACTGCGCCACCTTCCACATTAACGGACGCTCCATAGACTGGGTTTCCCGATTTATCAACAACAATACCTATAATGTTGTTGTCTGTATTCTGTGCTCTGACCGGAATGCTCAAACAAACCAGTAAAGCCAGTATCAGAATCTTATTTTTTCTCATATAAATCAATATTCAATATTGTTTTAATCTATTTCGCTGTCTCACATTACCAACCCGGATTCTGAATCAATCCATATCCTTTGTTAATTTCCGTTTGCGGGAATGGAGAAAGATACCATTTGGGATCAAATCCGTATGTCCACCACCGACGGACCGGCTTGGATAACTCAAACCTTTCATATTCAAAACGAGTAGGCTGCAATGCCCCCTTGTTCTTATCTCCTTCATTCCATTTAGCATTTCCCGTTATACGATTACCGGTATCATCCAAACGATAGGCGAGCAACCCGTGCAGGCGCTTCTCGAAACGATCGGCACGCTTGTAACGGACAAGATCAAAGTAACGGCTATCTTCAAGCCCCAATTCCCGAACACGCTCGCACAGCAATTCTTCCAATAAGGCTGCTTTGTCAGAAAGTAAATTCTTATCTGTAACACACTCCGCCAAATCTTTCTTCAATCCTACGCGGGCACGTACTATATTCATTTGGTCAATAGCACCCCGGTGATCATTCTTGGCTTGAAGCAAGGCCTCTGCATAAGTTAAATAAATGTCAGATAAACGAAGATATACCCAATGCGTATACTGACGTTGGTACTCTGTTCCCAAATAATATTTCATATTTTTATAACCAGTCGCATAGTTACCTGATTCAAGTGCAGCATTTTGTCCTTCATCGTATCCTCCGACCCACAATTCATAAGGTAAACCGGACATTGTTCCTGCACTCCAGTCTAACATCTTCGGCAATCCGTTTACCATGCAATGCTCATACAGACGAGGATCACGGGTTAATACGATTTCCGACAATAGTTGTTCTCCATTTTTGAATGTTCCGGTCAGGAACATTGCATCCAACTTACCTTCTGTTTCCGTCTTTTTCCAGTCAAACGGAGTACCGTCGGCCCATGGGAACATCTCCACATATTCCTGTGTAGGCGGATATTCGGTACGACAAAGTGACGGAACAGCCCAGGAATGCCACATATAAGAACTTGAGTTGAAAGCGTCCGACATATTCGTGCGGACAGAATGCAAGACCTCCTTGCTGTTCTGACGAATATATCCCATACGATATGCCTGCCGATACTGTTCCGGTGTTTCTTCCGAAGCCTTATTCAGGCTATATCCGCCTTGACTCTCCAGCTCTTTAAAGAATGCTTCACAAGCCTTCAAACAGTTATCCCAAAGTTCCGCATGGTAGCCGCCGTACCATACCAGATGCTGCTGTTCAGCCTCTGAGTTTCCTCCTGCATATCCGTTGACATCGTTAAACAACGGAGAAGCGGCTAATAGCCAGATTTTGCATTTCAATGCCATCGCTCCGGCCTTTGTCCAGTGTCCGGCCTTGCTGGCAAGATCGGCATCAGCATAAGCCCACACCAATCCACCGGAATTGATAGCATCATCCAACATCTTTATCATGTAGTTAACAGTCTCCTCTACCGTAGCACGGGGGATTTCATAACCTGACTCCGTACCGGTGAATGAAGCATATAACAATGGAAGACCTCCATAATGACGGAACATATCAAAATAGCGTGCCGCAATCAGGCATTTAGCTTCTGCCACCAACTGAGTTTTTTCAGTGCTATCCATGCCCGGCACTCTATCTATATTTTCCATTAACAACCAGCACCAGCGCACTACTTCCCATACCATTTCCCGTGTATATGGGAAAATATTACCACGCGTGCCATAGTTGGCATTGAGAGAACCCAAATAATACTGCTGATATACAGTTGCGTCACTAAAATAAAGTGACCAGCAGTCTGTTAGCGCATCCTTCTTTCCTAAATAAGGACTGGAAGAATCAGGAATATTACCGTTACTGTCCGTATTATAAGGTAATCCGTAATACTGTCTACTGTAACAGGTATTCAAAAATTGGCGCGTATATTCCGCACTATTGAACACTGTGTCAATAGTAGCATTTCCGCCCGGTGCCTTATCCAAAAAAGAGTTTCCGAATTTAATTTCGTCCACACATGAAGTGGAAACCAAACAAACCGCCGCTCCCAACATCGCACCGATGAACCATTTATTTTGTAATTTCATTGTATCTTTCCTTTATCTATTTTAGAATCCTAATTTCAAGCTCAACGTATAAGTCTTGGACAATGGATAAGAAGGTGCATTAGTAGCTCTTGCCTCCGGATCACCCCACAAATAAGGTGTAATCGTCCACAAATTATATCCTGCAAAAGCCAACTGACATGTATTCAGTCCAAGTTTCTTCATTAATGGGAAGTGAAAATTGTATGCCACCTGAAGAGTTTTCAAACGCAAGTATTTGGCATCTTTCTCATATAAAGTGGAAGTAGCATAATTATTCTTTGCATTATCAATGGTAGCTCTCGGATACTCCGAAGATTGTGACGGATTTTCCGGTGTCCATGTATGATCCAGATGGTATGCCAACAATCCTCCCTGCTCGCTATTGGAAGATGAATAAAACGGTTGACGAAATACATCCGAAATCATACGACTTACATTCCAGGCCCCTGTCCATTGAGTACTTATTTCCAGATTCTTCCAACTGAATCCTAAATTAATACCTAGCATATATTCAGGATCGTCTGTAAAGCCATAGTCATAACTTGCATCATTTGCATCAATCTTACGGTCACCATTCAAGTCAACATATACTGCATCTCCATTTTGAAGAATACTCTCGTGAGTGGGGAACGGACGATTAAATGTCTGCTCATATAACGCAGGTGTATCCTCATCATAGAAGCGCCAGAAAACGTATTGACTACGCGAACCGATACGGTGTCCCTTCTGATATTGATATAAATTATTCTGCGGTGCTTCCTTCTTTTCAAGAATCTCATTCTGATTATAAGAAAGGTTAATACCCGCCCAATAACGGAAATTATCGCCAATCTTATCGTTCCATTTTAAAGAAAGTTCCCAGCCCCAACTGTCTACACTTCCTAAATTTGAATAGGGAGTAATGAACCCTAACATTCCCGGAGCTGTACCGTCACGCAAAAGGATGTCATTACGACGTTCTTTATAATATTCAAAGGTTGTTTTCAGACGGTCATCAAGGAAGTTAATATCAACACCATAGTTCCGTTTCAGAGCTTTTTCCCATGTCACAGCAGGGTTATTCTTAGCTACCTCACGCGCACCCAGACTAACAGTACCATTATCTGTTCCGAATCCATATCCCCAGGCGTTAGTTGCTCCTCCACTTGCCGTTACACGATTTGCCAAGTCACCTAAACCGACATTATATGGATCAGCCATATACATAAACCGCGATCCTCCAATATTATCGTTACCTACCAAACCGACACTGGCACGTAATTTCAAGAAGCTAACCACCGACTTCAAAGGACGGAAAAACTTCTCTTCACTCATCACCCAACCTATAGAACCAGCCGGGAAATAAGAAAAGCGCAAATCGGACGCAAAGTTTTCCGAACCGTTATAACCCACATTAAACTCTGCCATATAGCGGCTCTTCCAATCATAAGTGACACGTCCGACTAATCCGACATATCCATGAGGAATGTCCGAA
>ENA-OWNV01000320-OWNV01000320.1-gut-metagenome-genome-assembly--contig:-NODE-320-length-16662-cov-4.124812_pt1 | contig 16662 bp, 10 predicted proteins | sample MGYA00248253_ERZ651784 | MGnify/ENA primary metagenome ERZ651784 (study PRJEB26908, sample SAMEA4031709) | gut metagenome | biome: gut; feature: normal infant; material: stool | place: China | collected 2015...
ACCTGCAAATCAGCGAGTGCAAGGAGCCCAATCCGTCTATCACCTTCGACTACACTGCCACCAGCAATCAATACGGGCATAAAACGGGCAACCGTCTGTTTATCCCCACCAATGTGTTCCGAAAAGAATTCAGTGTTCCTCCTGTGACGAAGCGCACCTATCCCATTTACATCAACTACGGATACACAGATACCGACAGCATCCGCATCCAACTGCCGGAAGGATATGTAATCGAAGGACTTCCGAAACCGCTTGACGTGAAAAGCAAGTTCGGCAGTTTCCATTCCGGTATTCAGGTGAAAGATAAGGAAATCTACATCACTCACCGATTGTTTATGCGCAAAGGGGTTTACAGTCCGGATGAATATGCGGCATTCATTGATTTCCGCAAGCAAGTGGCAGGACAATATGGAGGAAAAATCATTTTAAAAAAAGAATAAGGAGGGAAACGCTTTACAGAAAATAAAGTATCTTTGCGACTCAACATTTTTTGTGACTTAACCATTCAAAAAAAGGAACATTGAAGAACAAACGATACAATCATATAGAAGAATGGGCAAATACCCTTAGCCACGGAATAGGCATCCTGCTTGGAATCGTGGCCGGATATTTCCTATTGGAAAAGGCTTCCGAGAATATGGAACCGCAGTGGGCAGTTGCTTGTGTATCCGTCTATCTGGCGGGGATGCTTTCCTCTTATATCAGTTCTACGTGGTATCACGGCAGCCGTCCGGGGAAACTGAAAGAGTTGCTCCGCAAATTCGATCATGGAGCTATCTACCTGCACATCGCGGGCACCTACACTCCTTTCACGCTACTTGTCCTGCGGCATGCCGGAGGATGGGGATGGGGAATCTTCGCTTTCGTCTGGCTGTCGGCTATTGCCGGTTTCATTCTTAGCTTCAAAAAGCTGAAAGAACACAGCAACCTCGAAACGGCCTGTTATGTGGGTATGGGTGCGTGCATATTAGTGGCCATGAAGCCTTTGCTGGATCATCTGGGAGAACTGGGAGCCACTACTGCTTTCTGGTGGCTGATCGGCGGCGGAGTCTCATACATCGTGGGAGCTGTCTTTTATTCATTACGCAAACCGTATATGCATGCCACTTTCCATTTGTTTTGCCTGGGAGGCAGCATCGGACATATCATTGCGATCTGGCTGATTCTGTAAGGAATGGTAGGGACAAAAAAAAGGCTATCTATCCCAGACAGCCAATCTTTGTTAACCTTAAATCTAATACTATGAAAAACACAGTACAAAGATACGGACTTTTCGGTCATCTCCAAATTTTCAGGCCAAAGCAACCTAACTTATAACACGGTTTAATAAAAAGCAGAGGTTCGTTAACGTTTAACGCAATAAAGTTAAAAATTAACGAATCGTTTATTAACGATTTAAATGATTGAATTGCCGCTAATGAGTTTTTTTCCTTCTGAATTTGAAACGAACAAACAAACAGATTCACAAATTCGTTATATAGAAAAGAGGAACTTAAAAACGAAAACGATTTAGAACGTAAACTTATGGATTGGGAAAATCACCTGATAAAACACCTGCAATGGTCGGACTCCATCATCAACCGGGAGGCAAAAGAACACGTAGCCCGTGAAATTGCCGCCACGGCAAAAGACGGAGATGTGATAGGAGCCGGCTCCGGCTCTACAGTCTACCTGACTCTGTTCGAACTCTCACGACGAATTCGTGAAGAGCACTTGCATATCGAAGTGATTCCCGCCTCACAAGAAATCTCGATGACCTGCATACAGCTAGGCATCCCCCAAACTACCCTCTGGAACCAACGGCCCGACTGGACATTCGACGGAGCAGACGAAGTAGATCCGCAACAGAACTTGATTAAGGGACGTGGCGGAGCGATGTTCAAAGAGAAACTACTGATTAGAAGCAGCCGCAAAACGTTCATCATCATCGACCCCAGCAAGCGTGTAAATCAGTTGGGAAGCAAATTTCCCAACCCTGTAGAGGTCTTTCCGGACTCACTGACTTATGTAGAGCATGAGTTGCAGCGACTGGGTGCCTCGGAGATTGTTCTTCGTCCCGCTCGTGGCAAAGACGGACCTATCTTTACAGAAAACGGCAACTTTATCCTCGACACCCGTTTCAACGACATCGATTCTTCGCTCGAAGAACGACTGAAGGCAATCACTGGTGTTATAGAGAGCGGACTTTTCATAGGTTATGACATCAAAGTGATCGTGGCGGAATAAAATAACACAAGCTGAAAATCCCATTTTGTAGAGACGTAAATTTGATTTGTTCTAATGCAAATTAAATAGTATAGCTTTACCTTTATTTTAGTTAGTAGAACTAGGTTATCTGACACCCGGGTCTCAGACATACCGACACCCGGGTGTCAGACAACTTATACTTGTAGTCTTTTGCATTCTTCTTTACTATCACTCATAATTTCAATCACTATTAGATTGTAACATTTAACTCATACCTCCAAAACACGAATATTAAAAACGCCTAGATAAAGAAAAACACCGGGAAATTTATTAAAAATTTGGGTAGAATATTAATCCCTTCTCAAAAATCAATGAGAAGCAAAGACTACTAAATTGATAAAGGAAGTTTCAATAAAAGAAACCGGAAGAATAGGTTAATTTTTGAAATCCGAAACAAAAACATTGAAAAACAACAAGATAGGAGAAAAAAAAGCAGAAGGAAAGGAGGAAAGAAAAATCAATAAGTCTTAGCAGAACTTGGTACATTCGTGATTGTAAACTTACCGTCAATATCAGTGATAGTACCAAGGGTAGTGCCATTCACCAATATTGAAGCACCTACGACAGGTTGCCCATCTTCTTCAGAGGTAACCAAACCGGTAACTCTGGATGTTTGCGCTGTCACTAGACCTATACCTATAAAAAGGAAGGTCATTAAGAACATCAATTTTCTTTTCATAAATTCTCTCTTAAATTTAACCTATAAACAGATTTTTTGTCTCTAACAGGTTGCAAAGATAACACTAATTATGACAAACCGAAAAAAGTGTTACGTATTTAACTAAAAAGTATCGTTTTGAAAGCAAAAAGTATTCAAAAACTGATAGGTTAAAAGAACACCTTTCCGATTTAGCATATTTTAAAAGATAATTTCTATCATAAAGATAGCACCAAAATCAGGCTTTTCAAGGAAAAGTGAACATTATTGCCTCCAAAACGGTATCTTTTTATCATTTTGCACCTTCAAAAGGGTTAAAGAACTATTAACAATGATAAAGGCAGAAACTTCTACATACCAAGTTCTGCTAAAACTTTGCGCGTTTCTTATGTAGGAATGATTTCGCAGGACGTTTCCATCAAACCGGGAGTGATAAAAGTTGTTTTGAAAAGCGACGCGAAAGCACTGGATGAGGTTGTGGTGACAGCCATGGGTATCTCACGCGAGAAAAAAGCACTGGGTTACGCCGTTCAGGACGTAAAATCGGATCAACTGACGCAAGCTGCCAACTCTAATCTGGCGGGAGCGTTGCAAGGTAAGGTGTCCGGTTTGGACGTGAAGCCTTCAAGTGGTATGCCGGGAGCTTCTTCACAGATCACTATCCGTGGTGCACGTTCTTTCTCGGGTGACAACACTCCGCTTTACGTTATTGACGGAATGCCGGTGACCAGTACGCCGGATGTTAGCACAGACATTCAGAACAATGGTAGTGTGAGCGGAGCGGACTTCGCCAACCGTGCGGTAGATATCGACCCTAATGATATTGAAAGTATCAACATTTTGAAAGGACAGGCTGCATCTGCACTTTATGGTATCCGCGCTTCCAATGGTGTGATTATCATCACAACCAAGAGTGGTAAAGGACTGGAAAAAGGCAAACCGCAGGTTAGCTTCTCTTCTAATGTCAGCTTCGATGTAGTCGGTCGTCTGCCAGAGTTCCAGAAAACATACGCACAAGGTTCGGGTGGAGTATTCAGCACTACTTCGGGAACGTCTTGGGGACCTAAGATTTCCGAACTTCCAAACGACGCAACGTATGGAGGTAACACAGATAACGAATACACGCAGAAGTTCGGTAAGCAACAAGGAAAATATTATGTTCCCCAGCGTGCAGCAGCCGGTCTTGACCCGTGGGCTACTCCACAGGCATATGACAATGCAAAAGACTTCTTCGACACAGGAATCACCTGGAGCAATTCATTGAATGTAGCGCAGATGCTCGACAAAAGCTCCTACTCTATCTCATTGGGAAATACACATCAGGACGGTATTATCTCAAGCACTGGTATGGACAGATATAATGTAAAGGTTAGTGCTGACACGAAACTGACTAACAACTGGAGTTCCGGATTTACAGCTAACTATATCACTACTTCTATCGACAAGGCAGTGACTTCCGGTAACGGTCTGTTGAGAACGGTTTACGCAGCTCCTCCCAGCTATGATCTGGCCGGTATTCCAAGTCACGTAGACGGTAACCCGTACACACAGAATTCTTTCCGTGGTAGCTTTGACAACGCTTACTGGGCGATGGAAAACAACAAATTTACGGAAGATACCAACCGCTTCTTCGGAAATGTGTATGCAAGCTATCAGACTGATTTCGGCACAACGAACCACAAGTTGAACGCGAAATACATGGTTGGTGTGGATGCTTACACCACTCACTATGTAGACAGCTACGGATATGGTAGCAACACCGGTGGCGGTCGCGGACAGATCGAGAACTACGGCTGGACAAATGCTACATACAACTCATTGCTGACCATCAACTACGACTGGCATATCAATGAAGACTGGGGACTGAACGCGGTAGTGGGTAACGAAATTATCCAAAGCAACAGAAAGAAGTATTATGAATATGGTACGAACTACAACTTCCCGGGATGGAACCACATCAACAACGCCACTACTCAACAGACAGAGGAAGAGACATGGAAAAACCGTACGGTGGGATTCTTCGGTAACGTATCGGCTTCTTACAGAAATATGCTTTATCTGACCCTCACCGGACGTCAGGACTATGTATCCAATATGCCACGTAACAACCGCTCTTTCTTCTATCCTTCTATTTCGGCTGGTTTTATCCTGACGGAATTAGATGCATTGAAAAACAATATAGTTAATCACGCCAAATTGAGAGTATCGTATGCGGAAGTAGGACAAGCAGGTGATTTCCTTGAAAACTACTACTCTACTCCTACGTATGGAGGTGGATTCTATACGTTAACTCCAATCATGTACCCGATGAAAGGTACTACCGCCTATACTCCGTACTACACGATTTTCGACCCGAAACTGAAACCGCAGAATACACGTTCGTATGAAGTGGGCGCTGACGTGAACTTCCTCGATAACTTAATCACATTCAGTTATACGTACTCACGCCAGAACGTTAAAGACCAGATTTTTGAAGTGCCTTTGGCTTCTTCTACCGGTGCTAGCAAACTGCTCACCAACGGTGGTAAGATTCATACCAACACGCATGAATTCACTCTTGGCTTCAATCCAATCCGGACGAAGAATATCAACTGGGATTTTGCATTCAACTGGACGAAGATCGACAACTACGTAGATGAACTGGCACCGGGTGTGGAGAATATCTCTCTGGGAGGATACGTTACTCCGCAGGTACGCGCTTCAGCAGGTGAGAAATTCCCTGTCATCTACGGTGTAGGCTTCAAGAGAGATGCGAATGGTAATCGTCTGGTAGACGAAAACGGTTTACCTATCGCTGGTGAAGCACAGGTTATCGGTAAGGTTTCTCCGGACTTCCTGATGGGCTTCAACACCACATTACGCTTATGGAAGTGTACAATCAGCGCAGTGCTCGATTGGAAACAGGGTGGTCAGATGTATAGTAGGACAACCGGACTGGCAGACTACTATGGTGTCAGCAAGAGAACGGAAAACCGTGATGGTACTATCATCTTTGACGGCTACAAAACTGATGGAACTAAAAACGATATCGCCATCACAGGTGCAAACGCACAACAGGTATATTACAGCCGTTTGAACGACATCGACGAATCTTCTGTATATGACAACTCTTTCATCAAACTGCGTGAAGTGGCTGTCAACTACAAAATTCTTCAAAAACGTTCGATTGAACTTTCTGTAAACGCATTTGCCAGAAACATTCTGATCTGGGCACAATTGCCTGACCTCGATCCGGAAGCCAGTCAGGGTAACAACAACATGGCAGGAGCATTTGAAGATTATTCAATGCCGCAAACAGCTAGTTTCGGCTTTGGTTTCAACATTAAATTTTAATCTGCAAGACAATGAAAAAATATAAATCAATAGGAAAATTGCTGGCAGTTTCTTTCTTGACTGCTACCATTGCTTCTGCTTGTACGGAAGACGCAATGGATAAAATCAATGAAAACCCTAACAATCCGTTGGATGCGCCCGCTAAGTTCTTAATTACGGACTTAGGCGTAAGTACTGCATTCAGCACTGTAGGAGGGGATTTCTCGCTCTATTCTTCTGTTTACATAGAACATGAAACGGGTATATCCAACCAGCTTTACCGCGCGGAAGTACGCAGCGGAGAGCCCACAACGGCTACTACCTACAACAATGCATGGATCAACGTGTACTCAAATATCAAGAATGCTAAAATCGTTATCAAGAAATGCGAAGAAGATCCTTCGGAAAAAGGAAACGTAGTGACGGAAGCGATTGCTAAAATCCTGCTCGCCTACAATGGAGCTGTGGCAGCCGATGTGTTTGGAAACACACCGTATAGCCAGACAGGTATCCTCAATCCGGACGGTACACCGATGTATATGCAACCTAAAATGGATACACAGGAAAGTATCTATCAGGAAGTAATGCAGAACCTGGATGATGCCATCACTCTACTGAATAACGGTACTGCCAAAGATACGGGCTTATCCGGTGCAGTCGGTTCTAAAGACTTGATCTATGGTTCAAACACCAGTACACAGGCAAGTATGTGGCTTAAAACGGCCTATGCGTTAAAAGCACGTTATACAATGCGTCTGCTCAATAAAAGTGCCAACAAGACTACAGATCTTCAGAATATTCTTACTTATGTGAGCAAATCATTTGCCAACGCAAGTGAAGAATGTAAGTTGGCCGTTTACGATGCTGATTCGCAATTGAATCCGCTTTGGTCCTTCAGCTACAGCCGCAACAGTTTAGCAGCTAGTGCAAGTCTGATTGAAAAGTTCGTTGAGCGCAATGACCCCAGAGCACCGCAAGCGTTCCTGGAACCTGATCCTACCGGATATATCACTTATGGATACGGAGCTACGCAAGCTACGGACATCGCAGGCATCAAAGCGGCTCCTAACGGAACTCCGCAAGAGTTGCAGAATAATTATGGTATGTCGATGATATCATGGGCTATGTCGGCTCCTACTCTTTTAATCAGCTATCACGAAGTGAAATTCCTTGAAGCAGAAGCATTGTGCCGTTTGGGAGGCAGACTGGGCGAAGCTAAGACTGCTTTGAAAGATGCAGTCACTGCCGGATTCGAGAATCTGGGAAATTCAATTATAGATGCTGCAGACACTTGGATATATGATGGTGACAGCGATTTGGGTGCAGATGTGGCAGAAGCCTATTTCACGGATGAAGTGGAACGGTTATTCGATGCCAACCCTCTGCAAGAGACAATGATACAGAAGTATCTTGCTTTCTTCGGCGCATCCGGCGAATCACTGGAAGCCTATAATGACTACCGCCGTCTGAAAGGTGCAGGAGAAAACTTCATTGTACTGAAAAACCCGCAGAACAGCAGTAAATTCCCATTGCGCTTCGGTTATGGAGCAGACGATGTATTGGCAAATCCTGAAGTGAAAGCTGCTTTCGGTGATGGACAGTACGTATATAGCGAGGCCGTATGGTGGGCTGGCGGAAACAAATAATGAACTTAAAATCTCTCAAAGGAGAGACTTTACATAGAGTCGTTTCTGTACTCTAACAAATTAACAGAGACGAACAAAAATAGGCCAACCGTGAGGTTCGCCTATTTTATTTTATCCAAATGCATTAGATGAAGTTAGAGTAATACCATTTTTCTACCCAATCATACTTCTTTTCCATGCTTTTACGTTTTTAACGCTTAAGCACTTTTTTAATAAATTAAAAAAAATCTCGAAAGAATCAATCTTACCACTGCAAATCGGGTAAATATTTACTCAACGTAGTGCGGAGAATACCCAAGGTGATAGGTTTCACCAATACTTCAGTTGCTCCTGCATTCATTGCATTTTCCTTATCCGAGCTAAAAGCATAAGCCGTCTGCATGATAATAGGAATTTCTGTGTTAGATTCACGGATTATCTTCGTTGCTTCCAATCCGTTCATCACCGGCATCTTAATATCCATTAGCATTGCTTTGGCTCTTTGCTGGTGTTGCTGAAACAACTCCACCATTTCCTGGCCATTTTTAGCCCACTCGATATCACACTTTTTGCCTATGATAGCCTTGATTAATTTAAAGTTGCTGTCATCGTCTTCAGCTACCAAAATTAAAGGTCTGAATTCATTCATTTGTTCGCTTTCCATATCGCTTATATATTGTTTTTTTTATCTGTTTTTTTAGAGCTATCTTCCTTTTCAGCCCGCAAGGTATAAAAAATATTCATATATTTCGCTATCTTTGCGCCTCAATTTAAAAGAATAGTATGATTTCTGTTGACGGACTAGCCGTAGAGTTTGGCGGCACTGCTTTATTTAGTGATATTTCTTTCGTAATTAATGAAAAAGACCGCATCGCTCTGATGGGCAAAAACGGGGCTGGAAAAAGTACGCTGCTGAAGATTTTGGCAGGCGCACGGCAACCGACACGTGGAAAAGTTTCCGCACCCAAAGATTGCGTAGTAGCATACCTGCCTCAACATCTGATGACGGAAGACGGAAGAACAGTGTTTGACGAAACGGCACAGGCTTTTTCACATCTTCATGAGATGGAAGCGCAGATCGAAAAGTTGAACAAGGAGCTTGAAACACGGACGGACTACGAGAGCGACAGTTACATGGCGCTGATCGAGGAAGTGTCCAGCTTGAGCGAGAAGTTTTATTCAATTGATGCTACTAATTATGAAGAGGATGTGGAAAAGGCATTGCTTGGATTAGGATTCACCCGAGGAGATTTCCAACGCCAGACGAGTGATTTCAGCGGTGGATGGCGAATGCGTATCGAACTCGCCAAATTGCTGTTGCAGAAACCGGATGTGCTCTTGCTCGATGAGCCGACGAATCATCTGGATATCGAATCTATTCAATGGCTGGAGGATTTTCTTATTAATAATGGAAAAGCGGTCATTGTAATTAGTCACGACCGTAAATTCGTGGATAATATTACAACACGCACCATCGAAGTGACGATGGGACGTATCTATGATTACAAGGTAAATTACTCGCAATATTTGCAGCTGCGCAAGGACCGCCGCGAACAGCAACAGAAGGCTTATGACGAGCAGCAGAAGTTTATTGCTGAAACGAAGGAGTTTATCGAACGGTTCAAGGGGACTTATTCAAAGACGTTGCAGGTGCAGAGCCGTGTCAAAATGCTGGAGAAGCTGGAATTGCTCGAAGTGGACGAGGAGGATACTTCTGCATTGCGACTGAAATTCCCGCCTTCACCCCGTTCGGGCAGTTACCCGGTCATCATGGAGGGTGTTGGAAAGACATACGGAGACAAAGTGGTATTCCGCAATGCTAATCTGACGATTGAGCGTGGTGATAAGGTAGCTTTCGTTGGTAAGAACGGTGAGGGTAAGTCTACGCTCGTGAAGTGTATCATGAAGGAGATTGAGCATGACGGTACATTGACTCTCGGATATAATGTGCAAATTGGATATTTCGCTCAAAATCAGGCTTCGCTGATGGATGAAAACCTGACGGTTTTCCAAACGATTGACGATGTAGCCAAAGGGGATATCCGGAACAAGATTCGTGATTTGCTGGGGGCGTTTATGTTTGGCGGTCCCGAGGAATCGATGAAAAAGGTCAAAGTGCTTTCGGGTGGAGAGCGTACCCGTCTGGCTATGATTAAATTATTGCTGGAACCTGTCAACCTCCTGATTTTAGATGAGCCGACGAATCATCTGGACATGAAAACGAAAGATATTCTGAAACAGGCATTGCTGGATTTTGATGGTACGCTGATCGTCGTTTCACACGACCGTGACTTCCTTGACGGGCTGGTTACCAAGGTGTATGAGTTCGGTAATCAAAAGGTGACGGAACATCTTTGCGGTATCTATGAGTTCCTCGAAAAGAAGAAAATGGATTCGTTGCAAGAACTGGAAAAGAAATAATAAATAATAAAAAGAGGGTATCGGCTACAGGCGAAATAAAAGTATTTGTATATTTGCACTTTGAAGCTCTGAAAAGCGGATAACCTCTAAAAGAAAGGATGAAAGGGAAGAAACGAATTATAGTAACTCTGCTGTTTTTTATCAACATTATTATGTTGGTGGCAGCGGTTATTCCCCATCATCATCACCCCAACGGAATGATTTGCATGAAGCAGGACTTGCCTGTAGAACAGCAATGTCCCACGCATCATCATCACCCGGGAAACGACTCATGTTGCAGCAGTGAATGTATGACTCGTTTCTACTCTCCCACTCCATCCATACATACGGATAGCGGACCGGATTACGTATTCATCGCTACCTTATTCACGGATGTAATCATCGAGCATTTATTACGACCGCAAGAGAAACGGATTAAAAACTATTACGTTTACCGAGACTCTCTGCATGGTACGGATACTCATCGTACCACTTCTCTTCGTGCCCCTCCCTACTCTGTTTTTGCGTAAAAGCGTAAATGCAAATTAGTTGCATCTGCGCTACCTTATCTTTGTAGCGTAAAAAGAAAACAGTAAAATTTAGTAGGAAAATATCATTATGAAAAAACTTATTTTCGTGGGAATCCTGGGCTTATTCGTGCTGGGATCCTGTAATAATAGTACCGTCACACACACACACGATGAACACGATCATGCCGCGGAAGGACATAATCACGGGGCAGAAGGACCCGATCATTCCCATGAAGGCGAATGTAGCGGAGAACACAATCATGAAGCAGCCGATGAATACAACGAAGCTGCCGAAGCCCACAGTGATGAAATCATTCTTCCGAAAGCGAAAGCTGAAGCAGCCGGTGTAAAGGTGAGCGTTATTGAACCTGCACCTTTCCAGCAAGTGATTAAAACCAGCGGACAGGTGCTGGCTGCTCAAGGGGATGAATCGGTTGCCGTAGCTACAGTAGCCGGCGTGGTATCTTTCCGTGGAAAAGTAACGGAAGGTATGAGCGTCGGCAGCGGCACTCCGCTAGTCACTATTTCTTCAAAGAATATCGCCGATGGTGATCCGGTGCAACGTGCCCGCATTGCCTACGAGGTATCCAAGAAGGAATACGAACGTATGAAGGAGCTTGTTAAAAACAAGATTGTATCCGACAAGGATTTTGCACAAGCGGAGCAAAGTTACGAAAACGCCCGTCTTAGTTACGAAGCTCTTTCTAAGAATCATTCGGCTATCGGCCAAAGCATTACGGCTCCTATTGCCGGATATGTGAAAAGTATTCTCGTGAAAGAAGGTGACTATGTGACAATCGGACAACCGCTGGTAAGCGTGACGCAGAACCGTCGTCTTTTCCTCCGTGCCGAAGTGTCGGAAAAGTATTACCCGTATCTCCGCACCATCAGTTCCGCCAATTTCCAGACTCCTTATAATAATCAGGTGTACGAGTTGAAAGCATTGAACGGTAAACTTCTCTCTTTCGGAAAAGCTGCCGGAGACAATTCTTTTTATGTGCCTGTCACTTTTGAGTTCGACAACAAAGGGGAAGTGATTCCCGGCTCATTTGTGGAGGTATTCCTGCTTTCTTCAGTAATGGAAAACGTGATTTCTCTTCCGCGCACCGCGCTGACAGAGGAACAAGGCATATTCTTCATATATCTGCAACTGGACGAAGAGGGTTATAAAAAACAGGAAGTAACGATAGGAGCCGACAACGGCAAAAGCGTTCAAATCCTAACTGGTGTAAAGGCTGGCGACCGTGTAGTGACCGAGGGTGCTTATCAGGTTCGACTGGCAAGCGCAAGCAATGCAATCCCGGCACACAGCCACGAACACTAAAGAGACTAGGCGTCGCAACCGTTTTTTTTGTGCGGCGCATCTATCAAGTTATTTATAACTCTCAATTAATGAAATATCATGCTTAATAAAATTATACATTACTCCCTACACAACCGGTTGGTTGTAGTTTGTGCGGCCATCCTCCTGCTTATTGCGGGAACGTACACCGCCATGCATACGGAAGTAGACGTATTCCCCGACCTAAATGCACCTACGGTAGTAATCATGACCGAGGCGAACGGTATGGCTGCGGAAGAAGTTGAACAGCTCGTTACTTTTCCTGTTGAAACTGCCGTAAACGGAGCTACGGGTGTGCGCCGTGTCCGCTCTTCCTCTACTAACGGATTTTCCGTTGTTTGGGTAGAATTTGATTGGGGAACGGATATTTATCTCGCTCGTCAGATTGTTAGTGAGAAATTAGCGGTGGTCAGCGAATCGCTGCCGGTCAATGTCGGCAAACCGACTCTTGGACCACAGTCTTCTATCTTAGGCGAAATGCTCATCATCGGTCTGACTGCCGACTCCACTTCCATGCTCGATCTTCGCACGATTGCGGACTGGACCATCCGTCCACGCCTGCTGTCTACCGGAGGAGTGGCACAAGTGGCTGTGCTCGGAGGAGATATCAAAGAATATCAGATTCAGCTAGATCCCGAACGGATGCGTCATTACGGCATCTCGATGGGAGAAGTGATGGCTGTAACACAGGATATGAACCTAAATGCCAATGGAGGTGTGCTCTATGAATTCGGAAATGAATATATTGTACGTGGTGTACTCTCCACTTCGAAAACAGAGCAACTTGGCAAAGCGGTAGTAAAGACAGTGAATAACTTCCCTGTCACGCTGGAAGATATTGCAAACGTAACCATCGGCCCGAAGGCTCCGAAACTGGGTACTGCTTCAGAACGCGGCAAATCTGCCGTCCTGATGACTGTTACCAAGCAACCGGCTACCAGCACACTGGAACTGACGGACAAACTGGAAGCATCTCTGAAAGACCTCCAGAAAAATCTGCCGCCGGACGTAAAAGTTTCAACGGACATATTCCGTCAAAGCCGCTTTATCGAAAGCTCCATCGGCAATGTGAAGAAATCACTCTTTGAAGGAGGTATTTTCGTTGTCATCGTGCTTTTCCTGTTCCTGGCAAATGTACGTACTACGCTGATCTCATTGGTGACACTGCCTCTTTCCCTGCTCGTTTCGATCCTGACTTTACACTACATGGGGCTGACAATCAACACCATGAGTCTTGGAGGTATGGCGATAGCTATCGGCTCATTGGTAGACGACGCCATTGTCGATGTGGAAAACGTATATAAACGACTGCGGGAGAACCGCCTGAAAGTGGAAGCAGAAAGACTAAGTACGCTCGAAGTGGTATTCAATGCGTCGAAAGAGGTGCGCATGCCTATCCTTAATTCAACGTTGATTATCGTAGTCAGCTTTGTTCCGTTATTTTTCTTGAGCGGCATGGAAGGCAGAATGTTGGTTCCACTAGGTGTTGCTTTTATCGTGGCCCTGTTTGCGTCTACGATAGTTGCCCTGACACTAACTCCGGTACTCTGCTCTTATCTATTAGGAAGCAATAAGACGAACAAGGAACTGAAAGAAGCTCCTGTTGCCCGCTGGATGAAAGGGATTTATGAAAAAGCACTGACTTGGGTACTGGCACATAAACGTGTGACTCTCGGAAGTACAATCGGACTTTTTGTAGTTGCCCTCGGAGTGTTTTTCACACTTGGACGCAGCTTCCTTCCTTCGTTCAATGAAGGATCGTTTACTATCAATATCAGTTCTCTGCCAGGTATTTCGCTGGAAGAAAGCAACAAAATGGGACATCGTGCCGAAGAGTTATTGATGACAATTCCCGAAATACAAACGGTAGCCCGGAAAACGGGACGTGCCGAATTGGATGAACATGCGTTAGGAGTCAATGTTTCTGAAATAGAAGCTCCGTTCGAATTGAAAGACCGCTCGCGCAGTGAACTGGTAGCTGATGTACGTGAAAAATTAGGTACGATCACCGGAGCAAACATAGAAATCGGACAACCGATCAGCCACCGTATCGACGCAATGCTATCGGGTACGAAAGCGAATATTGCTATCAAATTATTCGGTGATGACCTGAATAAAATGTTTTCACTCGGTAATCAAATCAAAGGAGCGATCAGTGACATTCCCGGTGTTGCCGACCTGAACGTGGAACAACAGATTGAACGTCCGCAGCTGAAAATACAGCCTAAACGGGAAATGCTGGCTAAGTTCGGTATTACCCTGCCGGAATTTTCGGAATATGTGAATGTAGCTTTGGCTGGAAAAGTGATCTCACAAGTGTATGAACAGGGCAAGAGTTTTGACCTGATCGTAAAAGTGAAGGATGATGCCCGGGATGAAATAGAGAAAATCCGTAACCTGATGGTAGACACGAACGACGGCCGCAAAGTTCCTTTGAGCTATGTAGCGGAAGTGGTATCGGCCATGGGTCCGAATACGATCAACCGCGAGAATGTGAAACGTAAAATTGTCATTTCCGCCAATGTGGCCGATCGTGACTTGCGCAGTGTTGTGAATGATATTCAGAAACGTATCGACACATCGGTACAATTACCCGAAGGTTATCATATCGAGTATGGTGGACAGTTTGAAAGCGAGCAGGCTGCCAGCCGGACATTAGCGTTGACTTCATTTATCAGTATCGTGGTTATCTTCCTGTTGCTGTACAATGAGTTCCGCAGTGTGAAAGAATCCGGGGTTATCTTGCTGAATCTTCCGCTGGCACTGATCGGTGGTGTATTTGCTTTGGTGATTACAACAGGAGAAGTCAGTATTCCGGCTATCATCGGTTTCATTTCCTTGTTCGGTATTGCAACGCGTAACGGTATGTTACTCATCAGTCACTACAATCATTTGCAAAAGGAAGAAGGTTTGAATGTATATGATAGTGTGATTCAAGGTTCTCTCGACCGCCTGAATCCGATTTTAATGACGGCATTGTCTTCTGCACTGGCACTGATTCCATTGGCACTTGCCGGCGACTTGCCCGGTAACGAAATTCAAAGTCCGATGGCAAAAGTGATTCTAGGAGGATTATTAACGTCTACTTTTTTGAACGGTTTTATCGTTCCGATTGTTTATCTGATGATGCATCGGAAAAAGGCCCAGAAAAGCCTGTAGAGAGGGATATTTTTCCTCGGTGAGAAAACCATCGTTCCCCGGTGAGGAAACAAGTGTTTCTCGGTGAGGAACGGGTCGTTCCTCGGTGTCAAACAAATAGATGCCTTATCATAAAGTATCTATCAACAATAGCTTGTAATAAATAAAGAAATTAGAAATGAAACAAATCATGACCATAAGCGCTGCACTTCTTTTCTTAACCATAGGTGAAGTGCAAGCCCAAAACGGAATTGAACAGGTATTGAAGAATATCGAAACGAACAATAAGGAGTTGCAGGCAAACGAGCAACTGATTACCTCGCAGAAGCTGGAAGCCAAAACGGATAATAACTTGCCTGACCCTACTCTCTCTTACGCGCATCTATGGGGAGCAAAAGATAAAAGCGAAACAATCGGTGAGCTGGTTGTTTCACAAAGCTTTGATTTCCCTAGTTTATACGCCACACGTAACAAGTTAAACCGTCTGAAAGCCGGAACTCTTGACAGTCAGTCGGATGTTTTTCGTCAGGAGAAACTGTTACAGGCAAAAGAACTTTGCCTGGACATTATCATGCTTCGTCAGCAAAAGCATATTTTGGAGGAACGTCTCCGCAATGCGGAAGAACTTGCTAAAATGTACGCCAAGCGTCTCCAAACAGGGGATGCAAATGCTCTCGAAACCAATAAAATCAACTTGGAACTGTTGAATGTCAAAACGGAAGCGTCTCTGAACGAAACGGCACTTCGCAATAAGCAGCAGGAACTGAATACGCTGAATGGTAATATTCCAGTGGTTTTCGAAGAAAATCAATATCCGACTATACCGTTCCCAAGCGATTACCAAATGTTGAAATCAGAAGTCATGGCTACAGACCGTACCTTAATGGCACTAGGCAACGAGAGCCTCGTTGCCCATAAACAGATTGCTGTCAATAAATCCCAATGGCTGCCAAAGCTAGAACTCGGCTACCGTCGGAATACAGAGACTGGTGTGCCTTTCAACGGTGTAGTGGTGGGCTTTTCCTTCCCGCTTTTCGAAAATCGGAATAAGGTGAAAATTGCTAAAGCGCAGGCACTCAACATCGACTTGCAAAAGGATAATGCTACACTACAAGTGGAATCTGAATTGGCACAACTTTACCGGGAAGCGAAAACGCTGCATGCTTCAATGGAAGAATATAGCAAGACTTTCCAGTCTCAACAAGATTTGGCATTGCTGAAACAAGCTTTGACAGGTGGACAAATTAGTATGATCGAGTACTTCGTTGAAGTATCGGTGATCTATCAAAGTCATCAAAATTATCTGCAATTGGAAAATCAGTACCAAAAGGCAATGGCGCAGAACTTTGCTATGTGGCACAGAATCTTCGCAACTACAGTTTCAGCAAAGAAACGGCAAATATCAGCCGC
>ENA-OWNV01000338-OWNV01000338.1-gut-metagenome-genome-assembly--contig:-NODE-338-length-15470-cov-2.454427_pt1 | contig 15470 bp, 14 predicted proteins | sample MGYA00248253_ERZ651784 | MGnify/ENA primary metagenome ERZ651784 (study PRJEB26908, sample SAMEA4031709) | gut metagenome | biome: gut; feature: normal infant; material: stool | place: China | collected 2015...
GGGGGGGGGGCCCCTGGGCTCCGTTTGTTTTGGGGGGGGGCTTTGTTTGGCCCGGTTTCACTTGCGGGGTAAGGCCCCGCGGCCCGGTTGAGTATCAGCAGCTGGGGCTTGTGATGGCGGGGTAAGAATGCTATAATTATACTGTATTTCTGCACGACTTTGCGAATTTTCCACAGAAGGGAGGGGCGGCGGTTGAAAAGACGTCGGTTTCTGGTGCTGAGTGCAGGCTGCATGATGGGCCTGCTCTCGGCGTGCGGCCTTCCGATGTCGGAAAATGTGCAGGTGGAGGAGCTGCTGCGTGCCCCGCGCCTTCCGGGCGACTACGGTGCACTGCAAAATGCCCTGAACGAGTGGCTGGGGGAGAGCGCCCAGCTGAAATACCCGATGCAGGGGGAGCTGCTCTCGCCGTTCCTTTTGCAGGATCTGGATGGTGACGGCCAGCAGGATGCCGCTGTTCTCTACACCACGGCCCAGAGTTCCAACGTCTGCATTGCATTTTTGCAGAAGGATGCCGCAGGCGTGTGGCAGGTCCGCCAGAGCATCGAGGGTCTGGCGGATACAGTGGACAATGTCCGGCTGGCACAGCTGCAGGATGGTGCCGCCACCCAGCTGGTGGTGGGGTACCTCGCCGCGCAGGGGGACAGCTATCTGGCGGTGTACTCCTACGAGAACGGCACGGTCAATGCCATTCTGGAACAGTCCTATGAGCAGTATCTGGTGGAGGATATCACCGGCGGCGGCAATCAGGACCTGATCCTGATGTCTACGCTGGAGGACGGCGGTGTGCAGATCGAACTGCTGACCGTGGATAAAGAGGGCAGCTTCCAGCAGGTGGCTGTTATGGGCCTTTCCGCCAATCGGTTCGCCGGCTGCGCCTCGGTGGCGGCGGGTGTGGGTGCGGACGGCAGGCACTATCTGGTGCTGGACGGCTGGACCGGCATTTCCGGCAACAATCTGGCCAGCGTGCTGCTGCGTTTTGACGAGGACACGCAGCAGATGGTGCCTGCCGACCAGATCAGCACCGAAAAGCTTTACACCGCATCCCTGCGCAATGTGCCCAGTCTGGTCAGTCAGGATCTGGACGGCGACGGCATCGTGGAGATCCCCACCCAGCCGGACGAAGCGGGCCTGCTGAATATGAGCCAGAGCCGCCGCATGGATTTTATCGTGTGGATGGACTATACCAGCCCGCACCCGGAAAAAAGCTTCGGGCTGCTGGACGAAGAGACCAACTGCTATATCGAGCTGCCCATGGAGTGGGAGGGCAACCTCAAACTGACCGACAGCGAACAATATGATGGTGCAGTGGAGCTGCGCACGGTGGACGAAGACCAGCTGGTAATGACCCTGCGTCTGGTGCGCACCACCTCCAGCCTGAAGGGCTGGACCCGCCTTGGCATCGTGGCATCCCGCCAGATGCAGGCGAAGCTTGCCCCGGATGTGGAGATCCGTGATAAAAATTACCGCCTGTCCAAGGCGCTGTATCTGCTCAACTAAAGAACGGAGGAACAGTTCATGGTACGAGTGCTTGTCGTTGAAGATGAAGCCAACATCCGCGAGATGATCGCGCTGAACCTGCGGCTGGCGGGGATGGAGGCGGTGGAGGCCGACAGTGCCGAAGCCGCCCTGCCTCTGCTGGAGCAGAAGCCCGGCTGTGATGCTGCCATTCTGGATGTGATGCTGCCCGGCATGAATGGGTTCTCGCTCTGCGAGACCATCCGCCGCACCGACCAGAAGATCGGCATCATCATCCTGAGCGCCAAGGGGCAGGAGCAGGATAAGATCCGCGGCCTGTCCATCGGTGCCGACGACTATATGACCAAGCCCTTCAGCGTCAGTGAGCTGCTGGCCCGTGTGGAGGCGCTCTGCCGCCGCGTGGGCCGTTCGGCTGGCACCGAGGCAGGGGAGCAGGCTCCGGCCTCACTGGTGAGCGGCAGCTTCGTGCTGGACGAGAACCGCCGCGTCCTGCTCAAGGCGGGCAAGCCCATCGAGCTGACTCAGGTGGAGTTCCAGATCATGGAGCTGTTCTTCCGCAACCCCGGTGTGGCGCTGGTGCGCGAGCGCATCCTCAAAGGTGTCTGGGGTGAAAACTACTTCGGCGACGTCAAGATCGTGGACGTGAACATCCGCCGTCTGCGGATGAAGGTGGAGGATGAGCCCAGCCATCCGGCACATATCCTCACCGTGTGGGGATATGGTTATCGGTGGGAGGAGTGACATGCGAAGCGGTATCACCCGGCGATGGCTGCGGGGCAGTCTGCTCATTACGGTACTGCTGGTGCTGCTGGTGGAGGTCATGTTCCTCTACAGCGCCACCCGCAGCTACTACAACGGCGTCCAGCAGACCATGTACCGCCGCTTTTCGTCCATCACCGGTCAGCTCAAAATGTACACCGGCGAAACGAGCCAGAAGACCGCCGCCAGCCGCAGCGTGGCTCTGCGTCGGATGGTGGAGCAGTTCTCCGATAAGGACAAATACGAATTTATGCTGCTGGACAGCTACGGCGGCGTTATCGCCTCGTCCAGCGGCACCGATGCCGAGGGTATCGTCACCCGCACCGACTTTGAGCAGGCGCAGGACGCCGTGGACGGGCAGGGCATCGCCATCTACCGCACCCAGAGCGGAGAGATGGTCATGGCGGCCTGCTGTCTCGTACCCTATGCAGCCGAAGATGTGGCCGCCATGCGTCTCGTCACCAGTCTGACGCTGGTGGAAGAACAGCTCAAACGCACCGTGGTGGTGGCTCTCATCATGGGTGCGGCGGTGCTGGCCTTTACCATCATGTCGGGCCTGTACTTCGTGCGGAGCATCGTGGTGCCGCTGGGACAGGTGGAGCGCACCGCCGCCGGCATCGCCCGGGGTGAGCTGGATGTGCGCCTGCCGGTCACTGGCAACGAGCACGACGAGGTGGACCGCCTGCGCGGCACCATCAACCAGATGGCCGAAGGGCTGGAAGAGACCGAGAAGATGAAGAACGAGTTCATCAGTTCCGTCTCTCACGAGCTGCGCACGCCGCTCACCTCCATCCGGGGCTGGGTGGAGACGCTGCGCACACTGGACGACCCCTCCGACGAGAACTACCGCAAGGGCCTCGAGATCATTAACAATGAGACGGCCCGCCTCTACAACATGGTGGAGGAGCTGCTGGATTTCAGCCGCCTGCAGAATGGCCGTCTCAAGATGACCTGCCGCCCCCTCGACCTTGTGGCCGAGCTGACCGATGCGGTGCTCTTCTGCGAGGCCCGCATCCAGCGGGAGGGGCTTGTGCTGGTGTACAATGAGCCGGAGGAGATGATCCCGGTCTACGCCGACCCCGACCGTCTGCGGCAGGTGTTCATCAACATCCTGGACAACGCCATCAAGTATTCCGCCCCCGGCGGGCGCATTACAGTCAAGCTCTGGGCGGGCGAGTACAAAGCCTTTATCGAATTGATCGACCAGGGCCGCGGTATCCCGCCCGAAGACCTCGAGAACGTCAAGACCAAGTTCTACAAGGGAAGCAACTCGGTGCGCGGCAGCGGCATCGGTCTGGCGCTGGTGGACTCCATCATGACCGCCCTCGACGGCACGATGGACATCAAGAGCACTCTGGGCCGGGGTACGGTGGTCACTCTGGGGCTGCCGCTTTATAAAAAATAAGATTTTGTCATATTTATATGATAGAATAAAGGTCAAAAACTGACAGGAGAAATCCATTTTATGAATCACGAACCCAAGAAGGAATGCTTCAAGACCAGTGTGGGCGGTCAGGCCCTGATGGAAGGCATCATGATGCGCGGCCCGGAGCACATCTGCTGCGCTGTGCGCAAGCCCGACGGCACCATCGAAACGAAGATAGAAGACACCCCGAAACACGGCATCTGGGCCAAGATCCCTCTCGTGCGGGGAGCCATCTCGATGATAGAGAGCCTCATCACCGGCTACCGCTACATGATGTACTCTGCACAGGTGAGCATGGGCGACGAGTACGACGCCGAAGAGGAAGAGTCCGCCTTTGAAAAATGGGTGGGCGACCATCTGGGCAAAAAGGCCGAAGATATCATGCTGGCGGCAGCTGCCGTGATCGGCGGGCTGTTTGCCATCCTGCTCTTCACCGTTCTGCCCACGGTGCTGGTGGGCGGCCTGAACCATCTGGTGCCGCTGGGCCGCTGGGCCAAGGTGGTGCTGGAAGCGGTGCTGAAAGTTGGCATCTTCCTCACCTATATGGTGGCCATCTCCAAGATGAAGGAGATCCACCGCGTTTTCGAGTATCACGGCGCAGAGCACAAGACCATCGCCTGCTACGAGGCCGGCGACGAGCTGACCGTGGAGAATGTCCGCAAGTACACCCGTTTCCACCCCCGCTGCGGCACCAGCTTCCTCATTCTGGTGGTCATCGTCAGCGTTTTCCTCTACAGCGTGCTGCCCTGGAGCAGCACCAGCCTCCGCGTCCTGTTCAAGCTGCTGCTCCTGCCGGTGGTCATGGGCATCAGCTACGAGCTGCTCAAGTGGTGCGGCCGCTCGGACAACATCGCCACCCGCATCATCCGCCAGCCCGGCCTCTGGGTGCAGCGGCTGACTGTCTTTGAACCCGACGACAGCATGATTGAGGTGGCCATCGCCGCCGTGACGCCGGTGCTGCCCGAAGACCCGGAGGACGGCAAATGGTGAGCGAAGCGATGCTTCCCCGGGCAGCGGTCAAAGAGGTGGAAGCGCGGCTGACGGCGGCGGGCTGTCCGGACGCAGATTTCGACGCCCGGGAGCTGTTCCGGCTGGCGACAGGCCGGGACGTTCGCCTTTCTGCCCGTCCATTGGACGCCGCCGAAGCGGCAAAGCTCGAAGAACTTACCGTTCGCCGTGCGGCCCGGGAGCCGCTGCAATACCTCTGCGGCAGCTGGCCTTTCCTCGACTTTGAACTGGCCGTGGGGCCGGGCGTGCTCTGCCCCCGTGCTGATACCGAGGTGGTGGCTGAGACGGCTGCCGAGATGCTGGCGGGCGTGGAAGCGCCCCGGGCGCTGGACCTCTGCGCCGGTACCGGCTGTCTGGGCCTTGGCGTCAAGCGGCTCTGCCCGGCGGCGCAGGTCGTCTGCGTGGAAAAGAGCCCGGAAGCCTACGTCTATCTCGAGAAAAATACCCGTCTGGCCCTGAAAGGCCGGGGCGGCAGCACCGAAAACGTGCTGGATGCCTCGCCTTTTGAAGAGCCGGCTTTCGACTGGGGCATGAAGCCTACCCGCGCCGCAGAGCCGGTGGAGGGTGACCTCTTCACCTACTGGGAGAGCCTGCCGGAGGGGCAGCTCGACCTCATCGTCTCGAACCCGCCCTACCTGACAGCGCAGGAGATGGGCGAATTGCAGCCCGAAGTGGCCAAAGAGCCGGCCATGGCGCTGGAAGCCGGGGAAGACGGTCTCGTATTTTATAAGGCCATCGCGGAACACTACCAGAAAGCTCTGCGCCCCGGCGGTGCGCTGGCGCTGGAGATCGGCTGGCAGCAGCGGGAGGCCGTGACCGCCCTGCTGGAAGCAAACGGCTGGGCAGACATTGCCTGCCGGAAGGACTTCGGCGGCAATGACCGCTGCGTGACGGCCCGGAGACCCAAATAAGCGTGAGAAAAAGTGAAAATATCTACAACTATCTGTTGTAATATTTGAAATCTGTGATATACTGTAGAGGAAAGAATCTGTATCGTACCGCCTGCACCCCGCAGGCCATGTGATAAAGGAGCAGCACGCTATGGCAAAGAATCAGAACAACAACGTCGCCCCCGCCACCCAGAAGACGGAGCCGGGCGCAAAGAAGGATGCGCTGGCAACTGCGCTGGCCCAAATCGAAAAGCAGTTCGGCAAGGGCGCCATCATGAAGCTGGGCGATAACACCGCCATGCAGGTGGACGCCATCTCTACCGGCAGCCTCGGCCTCGACCTGGCGCTGGGCGTGGGCGGTGTGCCGCGCGGCCGTATCATCGAGGTGTTCGGACCGGAATCCAGCGGTAAGACCACGCTGGCCCTCCACATCCTCGCCGAGGCCCAGAAAAAGGGCGGCGAAGTGGCCTTCATCGACGTCGAGCACGCCCTCGACCCGGCCTATGCCTCCGCACTGGGCGTGAACATCGACGAGCTGCTGGTCAGCCAGCCGGATACCGGCGAGCAGGCCATGGAGATCTGCGAGGCGCTGGTGCGCTCCGGTGCCATCGACGCCATCGTCGTGGACTCCGTCGCTGCTATGGTGCCTCGTGCCGAAATCGAGGGCGAGATGGGTGACAGCCACGTCGGCCTGCAGGCCCGTCTGATGAGTCAGGCTATGCGCAAGCTGACCAGCGTCATCGGCAAGACCAACACGGTCTGTGTCTTCATCAACCAGCTGCGCGAGAAGGTGGGCATCGTCTACGGCAACCCCGAAGTTACCACCGGCGGCCGCGCCCTGAAGTATTATTCTTCTGTCCGCATCGACATCCGCCGCGTCGAGGGCCTGAAGGACTCTTCCGGCCAGTTCATCGGCAACCACACCCGCGCCAAGATCGTCAAGAACAAGGTGGCTCCTCCGTTCCGTGAGGCTGAATTTGACATCATGTTCGGTGAGGGCATCTCCAAGATGAGCGAGCTCATCGACGTGGGTGTCAAGCTGGGCATCGTCCAGAAGAGCGGCGCATGGTTCAACTACGGCGACATCCGTCTGGGTCAGGGCCGTGACAACGCCAAGCAGTTCCTCAAGGACAACCCCGAGATCGCCAACGACATCGAGGGCCAGATCCGCGCCAACGCGGACAAGCTCTACGCCACCCGCCGCCCGGCGGGCAAAGCTGCTGCCGCTGCGGCAGAGAAGGAAGAGGGCGGAGAGACCGCTTCTGCCTCCAAGGAGCCTGTCGTCAAGGCCCCGGCCCGCAGCAGCGAGAGCGAGCTGGACATCATGGTGGAGGACTAAATGTCCTTTTCGAGAAGAGGCCGTCCGCTGGCTGAAGAAGAAAAGTCCACCGACGCCGCCAAGGCCCGCGCCCGGGCCATGGAGCTTCTGGCCGGGCAGGAGCTTTCCTCGGGCCAGCTGTATGAGCGGTTGAACCGCCGCTATACCCAGCAGACCAGTGCCGCCGTGGTGGCAGAGATGGTGCAGCGGGAGTATATCAACGATGCCCGCTATGCCGAGACCCGTGCCCACGCCCTGTTGGCGGCAAAAAAGAGCCGCCGCGCCGCTGCCCAGAATCTGCGGCAGAAGGGGCTGGACGCGCAGCAGATCTCTGCTGCGCTGGAAGAGATCTACGCCCCGGACGAAGCGGGCGGAGACCCGGAGCTGGAAGCCGCCGCCGCCCTCGTGGAAGGGCGGTACCGCGGCAAGCTGGCCGCAGGGCGGAAAGACCTTGTGGTGGCTGCGCTGGCCCGGCGGGGGTTTGCGTATCCTATTATAAAAGAAGCAATCAAAAGAGTAGAAGAAGAAAATTGACCCTCAAGAGAGAAAGAGAGTATTACCTGAATGAAAATTGCGTGTATTTCCCTTGGCTGCCCGAAGAATCAGGTCGATTTGGACGTGATGGTCCACATCCTGCTGTCGGCGGGCCACGAGACGGTGGCTGACCTCGCAGAAGCGGACGTCATCCTCGTCAACACCTGCGGATTCATCGAGAGCGCCAAGACCGAGGCTATTGAGAACATCCTTGAGGCCTGCTCCTACAAGCAGGCGAACCCCAACCTGAAGGTGGTCGTCACCGGCTGTCTGGCCGAGCGCTACCGCAGCCAGATCGAGGAAGAGATCCCCGAGGTGGACGCCGTGGTTGGCTGTGCCTCCAACAAGGCCATCGACTCCATCGTGGCCCGTCTGCTCAACGGTGAAGAACATCTGGAAAGCTACGGCCTCAAGAAGGACTTTCCTCTGGGCGGCAAGCGCGTCATCGGTACGCCTGCCCACTATGCGTACTTAAAAATCGCCGAGGGCTGCAACAACCGCTGCCACTACTGCGCGATCCCCGGCATCCGCGGCCCGCTGCGCAGCCGCGAGATGGCCGACTGTGTGGCCGAGGCCCGCTGGCTGGCCGGTGAGGGCGTCAAGGAGCTCATCATCGTGGCCCAGGACCCTACCGCCTACGGTGAGGACTGGGGCAAGCCGGGCAGCATCTGCGAGCTGCTGGACAAGCTGAACAAGATCCCAGGCCTCGAGTGGATCCGCATCATGTACGCTTACCCGGAGCGTATCACCGACGACTTCATCGCCGCCATGAAGCGGAACGAGAAGGTCCTGCCTTATCTCGATCTGCCTATCCAGCACTGCAACGACACTATCCTGAAAAACATGAACCGCCGCTCCAACCGCGCCGAGCTGCTGGATGTCATCGGCAAGCTGCGCCGTGAGATCCCGAACATCACCCTCCGCACTACCCTCATCGCGGGCTTCCCGGGGGAGACGGAAGAACAGTTCGAGGACCTGTGCAACTTCGTGAAGGAAGTGCAGTTCGACCGTCTGGGCTGCTTTGCCTACTCCGCCGAGGAGAACACCGTTGCCGCCAAGATGGACGGCCAGATCGATCAGGAAGTCAAGGACAAGCGCGCTGAGCTGGTGATGCAGATCCAGACCGGCATCATGGCCCAGAAGCAGGCCGCAAAGGTGGGCCAGACTGTCCGCGTCCTCTGCGACGGTGTGGACGACGAGAGCGGCCTCTACCTCTGCCGCACCGCTGCCGATGCCCCCGAGGTGGACGGCAACGTCTGCGTGTCCAGCGAAGAGCCGCTCTACCCCGGCGAGTTCTATGATGTGTTGGTGGACGACAGTGACCTTTACGATTTGTATGGTACTGTTGTAAAATAACAGATTGGAGGATAATTTTGTATGAATCTGCCCAATAAACTCACTCTGACCCGCATCCTGCTGGTGCCGGTGTTCATGATCTTCGTCTCGCTCGGCCAGTATATCACACCGAGCTATAACCCACGGTACTACCTCATCGCCGGCCTCATCTTCGCCGTGGCCAGCTTCACCGACTTCCTCGACGGCCATCTGGCCCGCAAGTGGAACATGGTCACCGACTTCGGCAAGTTCGCCGACCCGCTGGCCGACAAGCTGCTGACGACGGTAGCCTTTATCTACATGATGCGGGACGGCGTGTGCAGCCCTGTGGTGCTCTGCATCATTCTGGCCCGCGAGTTCGCCGTCTCCGGCCTCCGTATGGTGGCCGCCGGTGCAAAGGACGGCAAGGTCATCGCCGCCAACATGTGGGGCAAGGTGAAGACCGTGCTCCAGATGCTGACCATCATCTTCTACTACTTTACGGTCTCCCTGACCGGCAATGTGCTGGGCCAGCAGTGTGCAGACATCGCCTCTGTGCTGTGCTGGGTCGTGGCCGCTGTCACCGCCATCTCCGGCATCAAGTACCTGTGGGATAACCGCAGCTTCATCAATACGGCAAAATAAGCGCCCGTCCGGGTGTAAAAAAGAAACGAGCGGAAAAAACGCTCGTTTCTTTGATATTTAAACAAAAAATTACAGATGGGAGAGTGAAACGGTGCTGAAAAACATCCTGACTGTCCTGCGGAAGCTGGCCTCGGCAGCAATGAACTTCCTTATCGTGTACTTCGAGACCATCGCCGTCCCCATGAGCTGGGCCATGGGCGGGACCATCATGTTTACGATGTACACCGAGCTGTCCAACATCTTCAACGGCGCGGTCTGCCTGCTGGTGGGTCTGTGGCAGCTGAGCTGCATCTTCACCAGGCGGGAGCTGCCCCTCTGGCTCAAGCGGCTCAAGTTCATCTCCACCAGCTGCCTCGCCATGACCTTTTTAACGGTGGTCATCATCCTCGCCCCCATGTACGAGGACGGCAACGGCTGGTACATCATGCTTTTCACGGACTCGATGCTCTACCACCATTTCCTTGACCCGGTGCTGGCGATTCTGTCGCTGGTGCTCTTCGAGCGTCTGCCCCGTCTGCCGCTGGGGCAGGTCTGGTGGGCGCTGGTGCCGACGATCCTATACGGTCTGTATGATTTGCACGGCAATATTACAGGAGCCATCGACGGCCCCTACCCCTTTATGCGGGTATACGACCAGACCATTCAGGAGACACTGATGTGGTTTACCATCATCCTCGTCACGAACCTGCTGTACGCCTTCCTGCTCTGGTGGCTGGGCGGAAACGGGAGAAAAAGCAAGGTGGGTCTGGAATTCAGGACATAAGAAAAAGGACTGCTGCGGATGCATCAGTCCTTTTTGTATACAGTCTTACAGCAGCGGGATGCCTGCCTTCTCGCAGGCTTCGCGGGTGGCGTTGTCCCAGACGCTTGCCTGCACCTCACCGATGTGGGCGCTGCCCAGCAGCAGCATGCACAGACGGCTCTGGCCGATGCCGCCGCCGATGGTGTAGGGAAGCTCACCGTTCAGCACAGCCTTGTGGAAGGGCAGCTCGCGGCGGTCGTCGCAGCCGGCGGCGGTGAGCTGACGGTCCATGCTCTCGGGGCTGACGCGGATGCCCATGCTGCTCAGCTCGTAGCTGCACTGCAGGGGCTCGTTCCAGAACAGCAGGTCGCCGTTCAGATCCCAGTCGTCGTAGTCGGGGGCGCGGCCATCGTGGGGTTTGCCGCTCTTGAGGGGAGCGCCGATCTTCATCAGGAAGGTGGTGCCGTTCTCCTTGACGATGGCATTCTCCCGCTCCTTCGGGGTCAGGTCGGGGTTCTTATCCTCCAGCTCCTGGGTGGTGATGAAGGTGACGTTGGGGGTGTGGAGCGGCAGATCCTGCAGCTGGGGGAACATGGCGTGCAGGTTCATCTCGGTGGCACAGACCGCCGACACGATGGAGCGCACGACGTTCTTCAGATACGTCTCGTTCCGGTCTTCCTCACGGATGACCTTCTCCCAGTCCCACTGGTCCACATAGATGGAGTGGAGGTTGTCCATGTCCTCGTCGCGGCGGATAGCGTTCATGTCGCAGTAGAGGCCCTTGCCCACGCGGAAGCCGTAGTCCTTCAGGGCCTTGCGCTTCCACTTGGCCAGCGACTGGACGACCTGCACCTCGATGCCGCTGTCCTTGGTGTCGAAGGTGACCTTCCGTTCGACGCCGTTCAAATCGTCGTTCAGGCCGGTAGAAGCCTCGACGAAGAGCGGCGCCGACACGCGGTAGAGGTTCAGCGTGGCGCACAGGGTGTCGGCGAACAGCCGCTTCACGGTGCCGATGGCGCGCTGGGTGTCGTACAGGTTCAGCGCGGGCGTGTAGTTTTCCGGAATGATGATCTTGCTCATAGCAGATTACCCCTCTCTTGCTGCCCCGCGCCGCCGAATCGCCGCGCCGAGAGCAGCTTCCCTTAATCGCAAGTTTCACAGATATGCCTATGGGTAACAGCATATTTGCGATATGCAGTTTGCGGATGCTGCCAGACCGTTGAAAACGCAAACTGCTATATTGAAATAAATTATGGCACAAGTTGAGGGCGATGCAAAGGGGGAAAGCGCTGATTTGGCGATGGAGTCAAGGCTTTTGGCGCAGAATAAACCTCGGCCCTTCCGCGCCCACAGTCCCGGTCGGAACAAAACCCACCCGGTGCAGCACCGCCTGCGAGGCAGCATGATCGGGGTCAGTTTCGGCCTCGACGGCGGTGACGCCGGGCTGTTCGAAGGCCCAGCGGCAGGCGGCGCGGACAGCCTCGGTGGCGTAGCCCTGATGTTCATATTCCGGCAGAAGGCCGTAGCCAATTTCCGGCTGGCCGTTTTCAGGCAGGCCCTTGAAGCAGAGGTCGCCTACCCAGTCGCCGGAATCGTTCTGGTAAAGCCCCCATGCGGTGTACCAGACCCACTGCTCGGGGTGGGCGAGGGAAAGGTCCAGCATATCGGTGTAGGGCTGGATGAGCTCCGGGTCGGTGGTGCGGGCCAGAAGGGTGCGCATCCCATCGGGCTGCAGGGGGATGAGAAAAAGACGTTCGGTGATAAGCTGCATGATAAAACCTCCGGGCTGCATTTTTGCCCAGTGTAGCACAAGCCGGGCAGGGGAGTCAAACGCTTGACTTACGCCCCGGCGGCTATTATAATAAGTTTGTAAAAGGATAAATGCGTTTATCCGGGCAGAGTAGCGCTGCATCGTCTGGGCAGAGAGAACGGGCCGTTGGCTGGAAGCCTGTTTGCAGACCGCCGCGTGAAGTGCGCCCGGACAGCACGCTGCGGGAAGCTGAGTATCGCAGTGCGGATGGCCGCCGTTATCGGCTTTGAGCGACAAACCGGAGTGGAACCGCGATTTTGAGAAAAGACCGCCTTCGATGCTGTGCTTTTGGCATGGTGTTGGAGGCGTTTTGCTTTTTCGGGCAGGCTCGCAGGAGCTGGCCCTCTTTGCCAAGGGCTCCCCTCGATAGGGGAGCTGTCGAGCGAAAGCGAGACGGAGAGGTTTATGATCACGGCTCCAGTCTGTCCCACAAAAAGGAGTATTCAACTATGCAGATCTTCAACACCCTGACCCGCCAGAAGGAAGAGTTCGTGCCGCAGGTGCCGGGCGAGTACCGCATCTACGTCTGCGGCCCCACCGTCTACAACTATATCCACATCGGCAACGCCCGCCCGCTCATCGTCTTCGACACCCTGCGCCGTTACCTTGAGTACCGCGGCAACAAGGTCATCTATGTCTCCAACATCACCGATATTGATGACAAGCTCATCAAGAAGGGCCAGGAGGAGGGCACCTCCATGAAGGAAGTGGCCCAGCGCTTTGAGGCCGAGTACCTCAAGGATGCCGCCGGTCTGAACTGCAAAAAGCCCACGGTGCAGCCCCGTGCAACGGAGCACATCCAGCAGATCCTGGACATCATCAAGGACCTGATCGATTCCGGCCACGCCTACGTTGCCAAGAACGGGGATGTCTACTTCCGCGTCAAGAGCGACCCCGAGTACGGCAAGCTGAGCCACCTCAAGCTGGACGACCTCGAGAGCGGCAACCGCGAGCTGCGCAGCCAGATGGAGGACGACCTGAAGGAAGACCCCGCCGACTTCGCCGTCTGGAAGGCCGCAAAGCCCGGCGAGCCCGCATGGGAGAGCCCCTACGGCATGGGCCGTCCGGGCTGGCACATCGAGTGCAGCGCCATGAGCCGCACCCATCTGGGCAAGACCATCGACCTCCACTGCGGCGGTCAGGACCTCATCTTCCCCCACCATGAGAACGAGATCGCCCAGAGCGAGTGCGCCAACGGCTGCGAGTTCGCCCGCTACTGGATGCACAACGGCTTCATCAACGTGGATAATCAGAAGATGTCCAAGAGCCTGCACAACTTCTTCACCGTCCGCGACGTGGCCAACCTCTACGGCTACGAGCCCATCCGCTACTTCATGCTGACCGCCGGCTACCGGATGCCGCTGAACTACACCGTGGACCTCATCGAGAGCTGCAAGAACAGCCTCGAGCGCCTCTACACCTGCCGCGAGAACCTCGACTTTGCCCTGAGCAAGACCGAGTTCGGCACCGACGAGACGCTGAAGGAGAAGGCCGAGGAAGCAAAGAAGAAATTCTGCACCGCCATGGACGACGACCTGAACACCCCCGATGCCCTGGCTGCTGCCTTCGACCTCGTGAAGGACATCAACACCCTGTCCGCCGCTTCCAGTAAGGCTGCTCTCGAAGCCGGCGCTGCCGCCTTCGACGAGATCACCGGCGTGCTGGGCCTGATGTACAACCGCAAGAAGGACGAAGTTCCCGCCGAGGTGACCGAACTGGTGGAGAAGCGTGCCGCCGCCAAGAAGGCCAAGGACTGGGCTGCCGCCGACGCCATCCGCGCACAGCTCACCGAGATGGGCTGGGCCGTGAAGGATACCGCTCAGGGTCCCCAGCTGAGCAAGCTGTAATCTGAATATCCGATGCAGGGCAGACCTGCGCTTTGCCAAAAGCTGGAGGCTTTGGGCGGCGCGGGTCTGCCCTGCTTTTTTTCGTGGAAAAGGGAAAACGTAAAAATCGACAAAATCCGAAAAGAGTTGTTGTGATATTGCTGATTCTGACAGAAAATGTTTACATCTCTGACCGCATGGTGGTATGATAAAAGTATCTTTGGAAATCAATAAGTCTTCATAATGGGGAGAAAGTTCATAATGAAACGAATCGGAATGCGCCGTCTGGCCGCGTTTGCGGCGGCTGCAGCTCTGGTGTTGTGCCTCGTGGGCTGCGGGGGCGCTCAGAGCACCGCACAGGGTAACACCGAGCCGGTAGATCTGAGCGTCTGGACATATTACAACGGCGACCAGCTGGAAAGCTTCAATAAGCTGGTGGATACCTTCAACGACACCGTCGGCAAGGAAAAGAACATCACCGTGGAGAGCTACAGCCAGGGCAGCGTCAACGACCTCGAGGCGCAGGTGATGGCTGCGGCACAGGGCAAGGTGGGCGCTTCTGCCATGCCCAACATCTTTATGGCCTATGCAGACACCGCCTATGCCATGGACCAGATGGGCGAGCTGGCTGACCTTGCTCCCTATTTCACCGACGAAGAGCGCGCCGCCTATGTGGACAGCTACCTGACCGAGGGCGACTTCGACGACAGCGGCAGCATCAAGATCTTCCCGGTGGCAAAGTCCACGGAGCTTCTGTTCCTGAACGATACCGACTGGAAGCCCTTCGCTGCCGCCACCGGCGCACAGTATTCCGACCTTGAGACGGTGGAGGGTCTGGTCAAGACCGCCGAAGCCTACTACAACTGGACGGATGCCCAGACCGATACGCCCAACGCCGGCAACGCCCTGTTCGGACGCGACGCGGTGGCAAACTATATGCTCATCGGCGCAAAAGAGCTGGGCGATACCATTTTTGACGTCAAAGACGGCAAGATGACCATGGGCCTGAGCGAGGACGCGGCCCGCAAGCTGTGGGATAACTACTATGTTCCCTATATCAAGGGCTGGGCCGCCGCCAGCGGCCGCTTCCGCAGCGACGATATTAAAATCGGCAGCATTCTGGCCTATATCGGCTCCAACTCCAGCGCGACCTACTTCCCGACGCAGGTGATGCTGAGCGACACCGAGAGCCACGACATCGAGCTGAAAGTCCTGCCCACGCCGCACTTTGAGGGCTGCGAGAAAGTCTCTGTCCAGCAGGGTGCCGGTATGGCCGTGGCAAAGGCCACCGATGCCGAGGTGGAAGCCAGCGTGGTCTTCCACAAGTGGTTCACCCAGCCGGAAAACAACATCGCATTTGCAGTGGGTTCCGGCTATCTGCCCGTGACCCATGCCGCCAACGATATGGATGCTATCTACAGCAGCGGCCTCGCCCTGACCGGCAACATGGAAAATGTCCTGACGGAGGCCGTGGAGGCTGCGAACACCAATGAAATGTACACGACCAAAGCGTTTGAGGGCGGCACCGACGCCCGCAGCAAGCTGAGCTACAGCATGATCGACCTTGCCGCGGCAGACCGCGCCACGGTGGAAGAGCGTCTCGCAGCAGGCGAGAGTGCGGAAGAGGCCGAGGCGGAATTCCTGACTGATGAGTATTTTGAGGCATGGTACCAGAGCCTCTGTGACGCACTGAGTCAGTACGAAGGCTGAGGCGTCTTACAA
>ENA-OWNV01000381-OWNV01000381.1-gut-metagenome-genome-assembly--contig:-NODE-381-length-13568-cov-3.444074_pt1 | contig 13568 bp, 8 predicted proteins | sample MGYA00248253_ERZ651784 | MGnify/ENA primary metagenome ERZ651784 (study PRJEB26908, sample SAMEA4031709) | gut metagenome | biome: gut; feature: normal infant; material: stool | place: China | collected 2015 ...
ATTGGTGCGACCACCATTGACGCCACGTCCGTACCATTTTCGTCGGTTGTGGCGATGTTCATGCAATGCTGCATTTGCACGGTTGCGTCGTCCATGCCCCGTCCGGTCACCACGCAGCCGTTGCCGGCGCGAGACATGCTCCACTGGCCGGGCGCGTAGGTGAGGGGTTCCCATGTGCCGTCATAGCGGATCGACACCACGTCGAAGCTGCGGGCGTCATGGTCGGAGGCATTCGACTGCCAGAGGAACGGCAGGTCGCTTTCAGGCAGGATTTCAGGGGTGCGCTGCACCACGCACAGCACGTCGTCGTCGGTCACGTCGAGCACTTCGCGCACCTGCAGTCCGGCCGGAGTGAAGGGCGTACCATCAACGGTGAGTCGGTTCGTATCGACGTCCATGTCGTTCATCGCGCAGATCAAGCGTCCATCCGGAGTGAATGCAGGGGTGCCGTGGATGAGGTCGAGCCAGTAGTCGTTGCCGTGTTCCTCAAGCACGCGCGTGGTGCCGGGGCGTTCGCCTTCCGCGTATTCGGGAATGGCGATGGAGAAGGTTTCGACCTCGTCGCCATTGTCGTCGGTGAAGCCGTTTTCCGCGTCACGCATGGTGGCGATCGGCTCGCCTACATGGATGGCGAGCACCTGATCGTGCTGCTGGAGGCGGTCTTGCACAAGGATGATCGGATCGTGGCCTTCACTCCAGCTTACGGCGGCCAGATATTCGTAGGATTCATGGTCCCACTGCACTTCGTTGGCGATTGCCCCGTAGCAGCATTTGTCGCTGTCGTAGCCGAGTTCCAGCAGGGTCAGCCGCACGTCGGCATTGGCGGTCAACGCTTGCGGATAGCGGTTGGCTTGCGCCGGATTGGTTGGATTCGCGGGGTCCGACAGATGCCAGATCGGTTCGGGGGATTCGTCGTAGGTTTCGAAGAGCACGTATTTGGAGTCGGGTGACCACCAGAAGCCGTCGTAGCGGTCCATTTCTTCGCCTGCGGCGAATTCCGCCAAGCCGATTTTCCATTCGCCGTTCTGCGGTGCCGAGGCGACCACCGAAATCGCGTCGCCGGTTTCTTCATCGTTGGCGAGATCCACGTCCACCAGATACGTGCCGGTGGTGTACATGATGTGCCGTCCGTCGGGACTGATGCGCGGGTTCAGCACCGGTTTGAGTTCATCTTCCTCTATCGTGATGGCTCGCGTCGCGCCCGCCGTAAGGTCGGTGAGGAAAAGCTGCCCGTTGATGGTGAAGGTCACGCGGTTGCCGGCACCGTCGACGCAATACGAGACGATGCCGGATCCGCCTTCGCGCGCACGTTCGCGTCGCGCCTTCTCTTCCGCCGGAACGTCTTCCGCGTCGGCGTCGGCAAGCAATACGCGCGGATCGGCGAGCGGAATCTCACCGATGTTGCCGTCTTCGTCGATCACGCTCATCCACAGCGAGGTGACGGTGCCTTCCGGACCGTCGGACCGCAGGAACAGCGCGCGGGAGCCGTCTGCAATCACGCGCGCCGAACGCGGAGCGCCGCAGGAAAATCGCAAGGTACGTGCTTTTTTACGGGGGAACTGTCGAATCGCATCTGTCATGCTCCCAACCTATCACCATCCCAATTCCACCTTCCGTGAATTCGCGCATCGTGGAAATCGGGGGCGAAGGTAGTCATATTCGCGGATAAATACCCCCTAAATGATGCTGGGGATGGATTTATGCATGAAATTTTTGCAATTATAGGACTTACGAATTGGCGCTCGGCGCTCTACCGCGTAGGATGGGTGAGGATAGAAAGGGACAAGCATGAGTGTTCTCGACCGATTTGAGAAAAGCGTGGAAGGCGCCGTCAACGGGGTTTTCGCCAAGTTCGGGTCCAAGGACCTGCAGCCCGTCGACCTTTCCAGCGCTCTGGAACGTGAGATTGACAAAGAGGCCATGCCCGTCACGCGAGACCGTACCGTGGCGCCGAATGAGTACCGTTTCAAGCTGAGCACGCCGGATTTCAACAACATCGTCGAATGGGGCGCGGAAGCGTTGGCCAATGAGCTGGCCGACAACCTCACCCAGTACGCGAAGGACCAGCATTACGCGTTCGTCGGTCCGGTCGTGGTGATCTTCGAAGAGGACCTTGACCTCACCAAGAGCAATTTCAAGCTGACGAGCGAATCCGTGCAAGGCAATACCGTGCCCGTCACCACCGACGCGCAGACCGAAGACTGCCCGATGCTGGAAATCGGCGAACACCAGTATCTGCTCACGGAAAGCAAGACCATCATCGGCCGCGGATCCGACTGCGATATCGTGATCGACGATCCGGGCATCTCCCGCCGCCACATGCAGATCGACATCACCGACAACGGCAACACCGTCATCGCACGCGATCTGGGCTCCACCAACGGCATGTATGTCGAAGGCCATCATGTCGAGGCGGCCACGTTGCTCGACGGCAACACGATCACCATCGGCCGCACCCGAATCCTGTATTGGGCCTCTTCGCAGGATCAGGAGTAACCAACCCCAACCTCGGGAGTTGCCTCTATGCTCACTGAACTTACTTTCGCGATCCTCAAGTACGGCTTCCTCGTACTGCTCTGGATCTTCGTGGCCTGTACGGTGCGTTCGCTGTACAGGGATGTGGAAACGCTCAGCCCGCGCAAGTCGCGGGCTCATCGCCGTAAGGAGCGTCGCGCGCGCAAGGCCGTCGAAGCGCCCGCGCCCGTGGCCGTCCCGGCACCAGTCGTCAGCGCCACATCAAGCGCCAAACCCACCTTGCTGGTCATCATCGATGGCCCCCTTGCCGGCAGTTCCGTCCCTTTGTCCGGCAACACCATCACGCTTGGCCGTTCCGCTTCGAACACCGTGGTTCTGGACGACGAATTCGTCTCGTCCCACCATGCGCGCGTCTATACGGATCCCGCCACCGGCAAGTGGGCCATCGAAGACCTGGGTTCCACCAACGGCACTGTGGTCAACCAGCAGCGTCTGAACGCTCCGATGATTCTCGGATCGCGCGTTCCCGTACGCATTGGCGCAACCACCTTTGAATTGAGGTGACCCGTTTGCCGACTTCTCCCGCTTCACAACCGCTGTTCATGTATTCCACCGTCGTTTCCGATGTGGGTACCGTACGTTCCAACAACCAGGATTCCGCGTTCGCCGGCGAGCATCTGATCGCCATCTGCGATGGCATGGGAGGCCATGCGGGAGGCGACACCGCCTCCACCATCGCCATCCGTTCATTGGCGCATATCGAGCAAGACAACGTGCAGGGCGATGTCCAGATTATCGCCCACATGATGGAAACCTCGGTTATGGCCGCGCATGACGCGATCGTTGGCAAAGCGAAGCGCGAACGTCGTCTCGCGGGCATGGGCACCACCGTCACGTCGGTCGCATTGGTGGCCGGATATTGGGTTTTGGCACATATCGGCGATTCCCGCGCATATCTGCTGCATGACGGCCGTCTGATCCGCATGACGTCCGACCACAGCTACGTGCAGCATCTGATCGACACCGGCCGCATCAGCGAGGCCGAGGCGCGCAACCATCCGCAGCGCAACGTCGTGATGCGCGTTCTGGGTGATTTCGATATCGATTCGAGTCCGGACATCGCCATACGCAAGGCACATCCGGCCGACCGCTGGCTGCTCTGCTCCGACGGTTTGTGCGGCGTGCTTGAGGATTCCACATTGCAGGAGGTGCTGTCCGTCTGCTCCGATCAGGAGGAGTGCGCGCAACAGCTGGTTTCGATGGCGCTTCGTGCCGGCAGCACCGACAACGTCACCGCGGTCATCGCCGACGCGACGCTCGCCCTTGACGCGGACGCGTTCGATCTGCCGCATCAGACGCCATTGGTTGGCGGCGCGGCCAGCGCAAGCCTTGAACCGATCGCCGACATCATCAACGAGCCGGTCGCATCCGCTCCCGCACTGCGCGAGGGCAAGAAGTCGCCGGCCGCACGTGCCGCCGCACTGCGCAACGGCAAGAATCCCAACGAGGACGACAATCCTCCGGAACAGCGCGTGGCGCAACCGTCCACGGTACGCGAGGAGAACGGCGACCGCACCAATCCCGACACCGGTGAAATCCCCGTCGTACAGAAGGACGACGGCCGCATTTCCGCCGATCCGAACGATCCGGAAGTCGCCAAAGCCATCCGCAACGAGCATATCGAGCAGCGCAAAACGAAGCGCACGCGCACCCGACGCAACCGTGTGATCGCCATCATCGTCACCATCGTGGTACTGCTGGGACTGGCGGGCGGCGCGTTCGCAACCTACCGTTGGAGCCAAACCAAGTACTACATCGGCGACGACAACGGCGAAGTGGCGATTTTCCAAGGCGTGCCGACAAGCCTGTTCGGCTTCCAGCTGTCGCACGCCGTCACCGACACCCATATGAAGACGAGCGAACTGCCGCCAAGCTGGCAGGAACAGCTTGCGCAGGGCATTTCCTTCGACACGTACGGCGAGGCGAAAACGCATACGCGACTGATCAAAAAGCAGCTGAAGCAACAGCAGGACGAAGCCGCGCAGAAGGAACAAGACAAGGCAAACGGCGAATCCGACAACAAATCCTCTGGTACGACTTCCGACAAGTCGTCGGGCAAATCAGACAAATCGGACGACGCTTCGGCAAACAAGTCAGGCGGTGACCAGTCATGATGGCAACCCGTCTGAAGCAATTCGGCCTGCTGCTGTTCAGCATGCTGATTTGCGGCGTCGCGTTCTTCCAGATGTTCGAACGCACCACCGGCGGTTTTCCGCAGAATTATTTGTGGATGCTCGCTTTTGTCGGCGCATTGTTCCTGACTTCCTGGGGATTGCCGCTGCGTTTCCAGCCGTATGCCAACCAGGCGATCATGTGTTGTGTGATGGTGCTGACTGGCACCGGCATCATGATGATCGCCCGCATCGACCAGGATTCGAACACGTCCGTCGCGTTCAAACAGTTGCTTTGGCTGTCGATAGCGCTGGTTTTGGCGAATCTGCTGGTGATCTTCATGAAGGATTACCGTGTGCTGAGGCGGTTCTCGTACGTCAGCATGGTGATCGGTTTGGTGTTGCTGCTGTCACCGATGCTTCCGGTGATCGGTTCCGAACAGTATGGCGCGCGCATTTGGGTGAAGATTCCCGGTTTGGGATCGTTCCAGCCAAGCGAGTTCGCGAAGCTGTTCCTCGCGTTTTTCTTCGCCTCCTACCTGTATGACCACCGCGACCAGCTGGCGGTCGGTGGCAAGAAGGTGCTGGGCCTGCAGCTGCCGCGCATCAAGGATCTTGGGCCTATCATCGTGGTGTGGATCGTGTCGATGGGCGTGCTGGTCGTGCAGCATGATTTGGGCACGTCGTTGATGTTCTTCGCCATGTTCGTGTCCATGTTGTACGTGGCCACGGGGCGCACCAGTTGGATTGTGATTGGTTTCATCGCGTTCGCCGTGGGCGCGTTCGCCGCGGCCAATATTTTCAGCCATGTCGGCGCGCGCGTCGACGCCTGGCTGCACCCGTTCGACTCGGCGCAGTACAACAAGGAGTACGGCGGATCCTACCAGCTCGTCACGGGTATTTTCGGCCTGGCATCAGGCGGCTTGATGGGCACCGGCCTTGGGCAAGGTCACCCGTCGCTCACTCCGATCGCCAACTCCGACTACATCTACGCGGCACTTGGCGAAGAGCTGGGCCTCACCGGTCTGATGGCCATTCTGATGCTCTATCTGCTCATCATCGCCGCCGGGATGATCACTGCGATGAAAATCAAGGATGGGTTCGGCAAGCTTCTCGCATCGGGCCTCGTGTTCACCATGGCCTTCCAGGTGTTCACCGTGGTGGGAGGCATCACGTTAGTCATCCCACTTACGGGTTTGACTCTTCCGTACATGGCCGCCGGCGGATCCTCACTCATAGCGAATTACATGTTGGCAGCACTCCTAGTGGTGATTTCCAACTCGGCGAACAAACCCGAATCCGATATCGATAGCGACACGTTCCAATATGAGGCGATGCAGGCGCTGCGCGCCCGCAAGCAGCGCCGCGCCCGCAGAAGCGTCGCCTCCGCGCAATCGCAAGCCACTGAAATCATCTCCACGGAGACGCCGATTTCAGGCACGCCAGTCGTACCACCCGCTCCCCCATCGGGCACTCCGAACGTATCGGACAGCATGTCAGAGGGGAGCCAAGCATGAATAAGTCACTCCGCCAACTCTTCACCATCGTGGTGGCGCTGTTCGTCATCCTGGGCATGTCCACCACCATCATCACGGCGATTCGCGCGAACCAGCTCAACAACGACCCGCGCAACACCCGCGCCCTCTACCACGAGTATGGCGCTCCGCGCGGTGCGATCCTCGCTTCGGACGGCTCCGTCATCGCCAAATCCGACCCTTCGAACGACGCGTTCTCCTACCAGCGTTCCTATACCGCCGGCGAACTGTACGCGCCGGTCACCGGCTTCTTCTCGATCAGCCAACGCGGCTGGAACGGTATCGAAGCGTCGCGTAGCTCGCTGCTGTCGGGCCAATCCGACCAGCTGGTATGGCAGCGGTTCAAATCGCTGTTCACCGGCCAGGAAAACAAGGGCGCGACCATCGAAACGTCCATTGATCCGAAAATCCAGCAGGCCGCCTACAACGGTCTTGCCAACAATGACGGCGCGGCCGTGGCCATCGAAGTGAAAACCGGTCGTATTCTCGCCATGGCAAGCACGCCAAGCTACGACCCGAACCAGCTGGCGAGCCACGACACGTCCGAAGCGAACGGCAATTATTCCACGCTTTCGCAAGACGAGTCGAATCCGATGCTCAACCGTGTCACCTCGCAGCTGTATCCTCCGGGATCCACGTTCAAAACGGTGGTGGCGGCGGCCGCGCTGGAAACTGGCGAATACCAGACCGACACCGAGATTCCGGCCGGATCGAGCTACACGCTTCCGGGCACGGTCACACAGTTGACGAACGCGGTGTCGCAGGCCGACGGTTCGGACGGCAAGATCACGTTGGAAGACGCGATGGCGTATTCGTCGAACACCGCGTTCGCCCAGCTGGGCGTGGCTTTGGGCGATGACAAGGTGTCGTCCATGGCCAAGAAGCTTGGTTTCGACAGTCCGATCACGGTTGACGGATCCGATTCCACGGGCACGCCGTGGATGAGCGTGGCGTCGAAGTTCCCGACCGACACGACCGACGACAAGCTCGCTTTGGCGTCCATCGGCCAAGGAGACACCGTGGTGACTCCGCTGCAGAACGCGCTGGTGGCGGCCGCCGTGGCGAACGGGGGCAAGGTCATGCAGCCGACGCTGGTGGATCGCGTGCGTTCCTCCGACCTGTCTGTTATTTCGCAGACCAAGCCGCAGGTGATGAGCCGCGCGTTCAGTTCGGGCACCGCCAACAAGCTCACGCAGATGATGGAGGCGGTGGTCACCAAGGAGAACCCGAATCTGGCCATCGACGGCGTGCAGGTGGCTGCGAAAACCGGCACCGCGCAGATCGGTGACGGCAATACGTCCATCGACGGCTGGATGGTCGGCTTCGCCCCGGCGGACGATCCGAAGATCGCTGTTGCCGTGGTGGTGCACAATGTGGATTTGTATGGCTCGTTCGCGGCGGGTCCGATTATGAAGGCGATGATGCAGGAGGCGCTGGCAGAGTGAAACTGATTGAAGGACAGCTCATCCACCGACGCTACAGGTTGGATGCCCGTCTGGCCCAGGGTGGCATGGGCGAAGTATGGAAAGGCTATGATATCCAGTTGGGTCGTCCCGTGGCCATTAAGGCGTTGCGCGGCGACTTGGGCGTCACGCAGGAGGCCAAGCTGCTTCGCCTGCGTGCGGAAGCGCATAATTCCGCCAATCTTGCACACCCGAATATCGCTGCGTTGTTCGAATATTACGAACATGACGGCATCGGCTTCCTCGTTATGGAGTACGTGCCCAGCAAGTCGCTGGCCGACCTGTTCCACGAGCAGAACGGCCCGATGGAGCCGACCCGTCTGCTGCCGATTCTCATCCAGACCGCGCGTGGCCTGTTCGTCGCGCATTCGCATGGCGTGATCCACCGCGACGTGAAGCCTGCGAACATCATGGTGTCCGATTCCGGCGAGGTGAAAATCACCGATTTCGGCGTCTCCTACTCCACCAATCAGGAGCAGATCACGCAGGACGGCATGGTGGTGGGCACCGCACAGTACATTTCCCCGGAGCAGGCGCAGGGCCAGCATGCCACGCCTCAATCCGATATCTATTCGCTTGGCATCGTCGCCTACGAGGGCCTGTGCGGGCATCGTCCGTTCACGGGTGCCACGCCGGTCGACATCGCCGCAGCACATGTCAACAATCCGGTTCCGCCGCTGCCAGACTCCGTCGACGTGCAGCTGCGTGAATTCGTCATGTCGATGCTGTCCAAAGACCCGCTTGACCGTCCGAAGGACGCGTTGACGGTGTCGCGCACGTTGTCCCGCATCGAACGCCGTCTGCTCGACCAGCAGACACAATTGGCTGACACGATGGTGGTGCCTACAGGCGGAAGACTTCCGCGACGCGTGGTCAGCAGACCTCATATCTCCTTGAGCACTGATGGGAAGGAACAGGGATGAACATCAACATGCCTACCTCTTTGGCTGGTGGACGTTACCAGCTCGGCCAACTGGTCGGCCGTGGCGGCATGGCCGAAGTGCACGTGGCGCTCGATACGCGCCTTGGGCGTACCGTCGCGGTCAAGATCATGCGCGCCGACTTCGCCAACGACAAGATCTTCCTTGAGCGTTTCCGTCGCGAAGCCCATTCCGTGGCGCAGATGAACAATCCGAATATCGTGAACATCTACGATTCGGGCGAAGAGGTCGTCGCCACGGAAACCGGCCAGACCGAACATCTGCCGTATCTGGTGATGGAATATGTCAAGGGCCAGACCTTGCGCGACATTCTCAAAGTGAATGGCGCTCTGAGCCAGCGCGACGCCGAACAGGTGATGATGGGCGTGCTCAACGCGCTTGAGTATTCGCATCGCATGGGCATCATCCACCGCGACATCAAGCCCGGCAACATCATGATTTCCGAGCAGGGCGTGGTCAAGGTCATGGACTTCGGCATCGCCCGCGCGCTCGACGATTCCGCCGCCACGATGACGCAGTCGCAGGGTGTGGTCGGCACCGCGCAATACCTGTCTCCCGAGCAGGCGCGCGGCGAAAGCGTCGACATGCGTTCCGACCTGTATTCCGCAGGCTGCGTGCTGTATGAAATGCTTACCGGAAGGCCGCCGTTTACCGGCGATTCCGCGGTTGCGATCGCCTACCAGCATGTTTCGGAGGTCGCCACTCCCCCAAGTTCAGTCGTTCCCGGCTTGCCGAAGATGTGGGATTCGATTTGCGCGAAGGCGATGGCGAAGGATCGTCAGAACCGTTACGCCACGGCTTCCGAATTCAAGAACGATTTGTTGACGTTCATGAACGGCGGCGTGCCGATGGCGGCCGCGTTCAATCCGTTGACCGATCTGACCAATATGAAGGCACGCAAGCAGGCCGAAATGGACGCGAACACCGTGGCCATGACTCCTGCCGGTGAAACCGCCGCGACGCAGGCGTTCAATCCCGTTACGGGCCAGTTCGAGGCCGTGCCGAACCCACAGAACGGCATATCCACAAAAACCCGCGCGGAACAGCGTGCCGAGGCCGCTAAGGCGCGTAAGAAGAAGCAGATCATCATCGGCTCCGTGGTGGGCGGTCTGGTGGCGCTGCTGGTCATTCTGGGTGTGTTCTTCATGCTGAACAAGAGCGACTCGGCCGCCGACATGGTGGAAGTTCCTGATTTCACCGCCACGACGAATGTTTCCGAGGCGCGCGTCGAAGAGCAGCTCGCGGCCAAAGGCCTGAAGCTCGACGCCCGCGAGGATTCCGATTCGAGCAAGCCGAAGGGCACCATCACCAGGCAGAATCCGACGGGCGGCAAGAAGGTCGCCAAGGGCTCCACGGTTTCCGTATGGTTCTCCACCGGCCCGCAGTCGGTCGCGGTGCCGGATGTGTCGAACAAGAGCCAGGACGACGCGAAGTCCATTCTCGAGGCCGCCGGCTTCAAAGTGGGCAACGTGCGCACGGTAGACAACGCATCCATCGAAAAAGACAAGGTGGTAAGCACCGATCCTGCGGCCAATTCGAAGCAAACCAAGGGCACGATCATCACGCTGTACATTTCGTCCGGCATGACCAAGATTCCCGACAATCTGATAGGACAGCCGAAGGATTCGGCCATTGAGCAGCTCAAGCAGGCCGGTCTGACGCAAATCACCATCGAAAACGAGTATTCCGATTCCATCGCTTCCGGCGCTGTGACCCGCGTCGATCCGGGTGTCGGAAGCACGGTCGAGGCTGGTACCGCGGTCACGATTTGGGTGTCCACCGGCAAACAGCAGGTCAGCGTGCCCAGCGTGGTCGGCATGAGCTATGCGAATGCCAAGAGCTTGCTGGAAAGCTACGGCTTCCAGGTCACGGTTTCCGGTCCGGAGGATGGCACCGTCACGGACATGTCTCCAACCGCCGGCACCCAGTCCGACAGCGGAGCCACGATCACGTTGACCACCAAATCCTCCAACACCAACAATGAAGGCAACCCCGGAGGTAACACCGACGGAAATAACAACGGCGGCAACACCGGCGGAAGCACCAGTGGAGGCACCACTAACTGATCGATCACCACAACCGCGATAACCGCCATAATTCACGATGAAGGCCCGACTGGAAATCCCCAGCCGGGCCTTCATCATTGCGATTGCGTTTTACGAAACTCACGTTTTCCCGCGATTCGTTCCCGCGATTCGTTCCCGATTTTTTCGCGCGGTTCACATATTCCGCGATTCCCTACAGTCCTTACGTTTCGCGCGTTTTCGCGTTTACACCTTACGTTTTCGCGCCTTCAGGCCGCGACCTTCGGCTGCAATCCGGCGGAACGCTCCACCGCGTTCTCCTGGCCGCACACCTTCAGCCAGTTCGCAAGCAGACGGTAGCCGTCCTGCGTCATCACGGATTCGGGGTGGAACTGCACCGCATACATCGGCTTGCTGCAATGCTTGATGCCCTGCACGATGTGGTCGACCTGCGTCCACGCGGTCACCACCAGCTCTTCCGGCACGGAATCGGGCTCCACGGCCAGCGAATGGTAGCGGGTGGCGGTCATCGGATTGGCGACGCCTTCGAAGATCTCATCGTCGATATGCTCCACCAAGCTGGTTTTGCCGTGCATGATGGTCGGCGCGTGGCTTACGGTCGCGCCGAACACTTCGGCCAGCGCCTGCATGCCGAGGCACACGCCGAACATGGGCTTGGACTGCTCCGCGCACAAGCGAATCATGCCTTCGCTGGCACCGGAATCGGCCGGAGCGCCCGGGCCGGGAGAAATAAGCACGCCGTCGTATTCGTCGATCACATCGGCTTCGCCCGGATCGATCGTATCGTTGCGCACCACCGTCACCGCGGCACCCAACGTCTTCAAATAGCCGACAATCGTGTAAACGAACGAATCGTAGTTGTCCACGACCAAAATGCGTGCGGAATCGGTCATCATGCTCCTATCAACGTCGGAATGTCGGCGTTCGAATGCTTCGAATACTTACGTTGCGCGAATATTTGCGTTTGCATAGCAGTGTACGTGCGCAACATGTCGTGACGCGGCGCGCGTCTCACGCAGCAATCGCAGCAATCGTGATAATCGCAGATCGCAGCAATCGCAGCAATCGCTTTCACGTCTGCCAGCAAAACTGCCAGCAGACCGCCGGAAGGCACCTGAATACAGCTTTATATGGCCGTGTAATTCGACATTTCCTGCAATGCCGGAATATTCGTCGCAGCCCACGGGAACAGCCATTCAAAGCACGATGCGGCCGCCGCGAAAATCAGCAACGCCATGAGCACAAGTCGAATCGGAAGCACACCCGGCTGCAATCGCATCAATCCGCCGTACAAGCTGAATTCCGGCTTTTCGCGGCGTCCTGCGCGCACGTCGGCGAGATACGGCCAACGCCATGCCACCAGCGCGGAAAGGAAGATGATCGCATATGCGGCGAGCGCGCCGAGAATCCACGGTTTGAGTGAGCTGACGGATGCGACGATCGACGATTTTTCGTTGTTGACGAATTTGACTTTGCCGTTGGAGTCGGTGGAGGCGAGCTCCTGGGGGATGCCGTCGGACACCTTCGCCCAGTATGAGAATTCCGCGTAGCTGATCCAGCGGTGTGTCGGCGTGGAGTATTTCGGTTCGCATGTGGTCATGGTCAGCATGCGTTTGGTTGGCGTCGCGCCGGGGTTTTCGGGGTTGGCGGCGACCACTTCGATGTCGGTCGGCAGCACGATTTTGTAGCTGGTGTAGTGGTAGACGTACCAGTAATCCTGCGTGCGCACGATGATCGGGTCGCCTTCCTGCAGTTTGTCGACGTCGCCGAGTGGCTGTCCGTAGCCGTTGCGGTGCCCTGCGAAGGCGAAATTGCCGACTTGGCCAGGCATTTGCGAATCCTTGTAGTGGCCGAGTCCGTGCTTGTTGAGTTCGGTGAGAGAGGTGCCTTCAACGAGGTTGCGCTGCCATTGGCTGCCGAATCGCGGAATGTAGACCTGGGCGATGAGCTCGCCTTCCTGTGCGCTTTGCGGTTGCGTTGGCGGGTCGCCTTCCTGCGCTTGCGCAATGGTGACGCTGTCGGATTGTCCGGGGTCGGACCATGATACGGATTGGCGTGTTTCGATTTGGTTGTGTTCGGCCTGCACGCCCGTCCACCACATTTGCCATGCGATGTAGAGCGCGCAGACGGCCGCCGCGGTCAGCATGAGTTCGGCGAGGATGCCAAGTATCGTCCAGACCACGCTTTTGCGACGCTGCTTTGGTGCCACGTGCTTCATCGGTTACTTCCCCTCTTGCGATTCCTGCGTTTCGTCCGTTTGCTGCGATCCGTCTGTTTCGTTGTTCATCGCCTGCGCGTATTGCAGCGGCTGTTGCAATGCGTCGGTCGCGTCGAAATGGAGTTTTTCTTTTTCGTCGACCTGCCATCCCAAGCCGAACGCGCTGACGTACTGCCGGTATATGGTCACTTCCTGCGAATTGTCGAGCGCCTTTTTCATTGTCTCGACCGGGCCGATCGCGGAAATGGTGAATGGCGGCGAATACTTTTTGCCCTGCAAAAGCAGCACGTTGCCGGAACAGCGCACTGCGGAATTGAACAGCACACGCTGGTCCATGATCATCATGGATTCCGCGCCGCCCGCCCAAAGCGCGTTCACCACGGCTTCGACGTCTTGCTGGTGCACCACGTAATCGTTGATGTTGGAGGTGGAGCCGCTGGAATCGACCATGTTTTCCCAGAGTGGCGAATCGTCGAGCGTCACCACGAGTCCGGGGCCTTCCACCGCGGGCAGCATGGTGCCGTTGCCGGCGCTTTCGCTGTCTTGCTGGTCGGCGTCGTCCTGGCTGTTCAGGGTTTTGCTCAGATCGTTCACGCGGGAGCTGAGCGCGTCGACTTCCGTCTGCAGGGAGTTGACTTTTTTCACGCGTTGTTCCACGAGTTCGGCGGTGTCGTTGGTCACCACGACGGAACGGTTCACGCGCAGGTTCGTGGCGAGCAG
>ENA-OWNV01000389-OWNV01000389.1-gut-metagenome-genome-assembly--contig:-NODE-389-length-13450-cov-2.626636_pt1 | contig 13450 bp, 9 predicted proteins | sample MGYA00248253_ERZ651784 | MGnify/ENA primary metagenome ERZ651784 (study PRJEB26908, sample SAMEA4031709) | gut metagenome | biome: gut; feature: normal infant; material: stool | place: China | collected 2015 ...
AAGTGTTCTTGACGCGACACGGATGCGGTCTCAAATTGGGACTTTTGGAATAAAGCCCCGGTATATTACAGAGATTTTTGTAGATAAAGAAAACGCAGAGCTCGCTTCTCATATCATTCATACTCTGTAAAATTCCAGTTTGCAAACCTGCTATCAATATCAAAAGCCGGAGCCGTCAGCATTACCTGTCGGCTCCGGCCTTTTTCGGAGCTTTTAAAACCTCAGGAAATGGCGTCCACGTCCCACTTCATCTGGACGGCGTCGGCGCCTTCCAGTGCGATGTGGAGCGCACCGGCGTTGTCGATGGCCTGCTCCGGCGTCCGTGCGCCGCACAACACGTGCAGGCCGGGGATCATCCGGGCCGTCAGGGCGATGACCAGCTGCGCCTTGGGGCAGTGGTACTTCTCGCAGAGGGCAGACCAGCTGTCCAGCAGCCGGATGGCCTGCATCCGACGGGCGGGCTGGAAGCAGGGGTTCGTGTTTCGGGTGCTGCCCTCGGGGTAGGTGGTGTCCATGGTCACCTTGCCGGTGAGCAGGCCCTGCTCCAAGGGAGAATAAGCCTGAATGGACACGCCCAGCTCCTTGCAGGTGGGCAGCAGCTGCTTTTCGATGCGGCGGGTCAGCAGGCTGTATTTTTCCTGAATGACGTCCAGCTGGCCGTATTTGCAGTAGCCGCGGATGAACTCAGCGGTGGTGTTGGACGCGCCGATGGCACGGATCTTGCCCTGCTCCTTGAGCTTCATCATGGCTTCGACGGTCTCTTCCAGCGGGAAGGTGGAAAGGTCCGGCGTCTGCCAGTGGGTGTAGAGCACGTCCAGATGGTCGGTGCCGAGACGGCGCAGGCTGTCTTCCACATCCTCGATGATGCTCTTGGCCGACAGGTCGCGGTAGGTCTGCACGCCGTCCACCACCTTGTGGAGAACGGGGCTTTCGTGCCGCCACTCGAGGCCGCACTTGGTGGAGAGGATGACCTTGTCCCGGTCGATGTGGCGCAAAGCCTCGCCCACCACCTCTTCGCTGTGGTAAAGGCCGTAGATGGGGGCGGTGTCTATCCAGGTGATGCCCTGCTCCACGGCAGTCTCGATGGCTTTTACCGACAGGGCGTCGTCGTTGTCGCCCCACCAGCTGCCGCCGCCGATGGCCCAGGTGCCAAGACCCAGAAATGGTGCGGAGAGACCGCTTTTGCCAATGTTACGTTTTTCCATAGATCGTTACCTTCTTTTCCGGCAGCGCCCCGCGAAGGGGGGTGTTGTCGCTGACTGGTACATATTGTTGCATTTTAGATTTATTCCAAAAAGAGCTGCCGCGCAGGTCTTCTGCACAGCAGCTCTTGGGAACCTGTAACTTAAATATTGCCAAATTCGCTCAGCTTTAACGTCTCATTGTGCGTTTCAGCCCAGCGGATAGCCCAATCGGAGGTGAACAGGAGCAGGCGGTTGCCCTTCATGTCCTCGACGGCCTTGGTGTCGCTGGTGAGGTCGAGGTCACGCAGGACGTAAGTGTCGGGGTCGTTCTGGATCCAGCGCAGCTGCTCGAAGGGGAGCTGCTGCATCCGGATCTCGACGTTGTACTCGGTGTTCAGACGGTACTCCAGCACTTCCAGCTGCAGCACGCCGACGACGCCGACCACGACTTCTTCCATACCGCCGCCCACTTCGCGGAAGATCTGGATAGCGCCCTCCTGAGCGATCTGCTCCATGCCTTTCACGAACTGCTTGCGCTTCATGGTGTCCTTCTGCTCGATGCGGGCAAAGTGCTCGGGGGAGAAGGTGGGGATGCCGGCGAACTCGACCTTCTTCTTGCCGGTACACAGGGTGTCGCCGATGGAGAAGATGCCCGGGTCGAACAGGCCGATGATGTCGCCTGCGTAGGCTTCATCGACGATGGCGCGGTCCTGCGCCATCAGCTGGGTGCCGGTGGCCAGCTTGATGTTCTTGCCCTCCTGCACATGGAAGGCCTCCATGCCGCGCTCGAACTTGCCGGAGCAGATGCGCATAAAGGCGATGCGGTCGCGGTGGGCCTTGTTCATGTTGGCCTGAATTTTAAAGATGAAGGCAGAGAACTCGTCGCGGCAGGGGTCCACGGTCTCGCCGGTCAGGCTGTCCACGCGGGCCAGCGGGGTGGGGGTGAGCCGCAGGAAGTTTTCCAGGAAGGGCTCCACGCCGAAGTTGGTCAATGCAGAGCCAAAGAACACAGGGCTCAGCTCACCGCGCAGCACCTTGTCGAGGTCAAATTCCTCGGCAGCGCCGTCCAGCAGCTCGATCTCGTCCACCAGCTGCTGGTGCAGGTAGGGGGTCAGCAGCTCGTCCAGTGCGGCATCGCCCAGCTCAGCCTCGGTCTCCTCGACCTTCTTGACGCCGTTGGCGCGGCCATCGCTGGAGAAAGCAAGCACTTTGCGGGTGTTGCGGTCGAACACGCCCTTGAACTCCTTGCCGCAGCCGATGGGCCAGTTCATGGGGTAGGTCTTGATGCCCAGAATCTCCTCGATGTTCTCCATCAGCTCAAAGGGGTCGCGGGCTTCGCGGTCCATCTTGTTGATGAAGGTGAAGATGGGGATATGGCGCAGGGTGCAGACCTTGAACAGCTTGATGGTCTGGGCCTCGACGCCCTTTGCGGCGTCGATGACCATGACAGCCGAGTCGGCTGCCATCAGGGTGCGGTAGGTGTCCTCCGAGAAGTCCTGATGGCCCGGGGTGTCCAGAATGTTCACGCACTTGCCTGCGTAGTTGAACTGCAGCACAGAGGAAGTGACGGAGATGCCTCGCTGCTTCTCGATGTCCATCCAGTCGGACACGGCGTGCTTTGCGCTCTGCTTGCCCTTGACGGAGCCTGCCTGATTGATGGCTCCGCCGTACAGCAGCAGCTTTTCGGTCAGAGTGGTCTTACCGGCGTCGGGATGGCTGATGATCGCAAACGTCCGGCGGCGCTCGATTTCTTCACGATTTGTCATAAAAGTTTCGTTCTCCTGAGATGCGGCCCCGCGAAGGGCCGGGTGGATGTATCAGCAAACAATAGGGTCTGTTTACATGGGAAACTCTCCTATAAAATTACATACAACGCTTATTTTAACAGAAAATCCACATGGATGCAAGAGTTTTTGCTATTTTTTCAGAACAAGGCAGGGCAGGGGCGCGGTATCGGCCCAATTGGCAAAATCGCACACCAGTACGGTATATTTTTCCAGCGGGAGAGCCCGCAGCCAGCTGAGGATGCTCTGCTTTTCGTCCGTGCCGATGACTCGCCCGCTGTAGAGGATGGCGCTGAGCACGCCGCCGGCGCGCAGCGCCGCGAGGGCGGCTTCCAGCGCAGGGATGCTGCTGTCTGCTGTGGAGAAGACGCTGTGGTCGGCCCCGGGCAGCCAGCCGAAGTTGAACATCACGATGTCCGCCGTGCCGGGCCGGACATACTGTAAGAGGTTCGCGTGGCTGTCGCAGATAAGCTCTGCCGTAAGGCCCTGCTTTTCGAGCCGGGCGCGGGTGGAAGTGATGGCCTCGGGCTGGATGTCGAAGCCCAGCACCCGGCCTTCCGGGCCGGAAAGGCGGCAGAGGAACGCCGTGTCGCCGCCGTTGCCGCAGGTGGCGTCGATGCAGAGCTTCGGGTGGGGGAGATGGGCGGCAAGATAGTCCTGCACAAAGCGCACCGCCGTCAGATCGGGGGTGCGGCGGCGGACGAGCCGCCCATCCTCAGGCGCAAAGCCGAATTTCTGCCAGAACAGCCCTTCGCCCTCGTCGGCGGGCAGGGGCGCGGTGAACACCGTCGCAGCCTCCCGGTCATAACCGCCGAACCGGCGCAATATCTCTTTTAACAGGTAGGAGCCGTAGCCTTTCCGCCGCCACTGGGGCAGGACGGACAGGGCCGTGATGTCCGCGCCTTTTGGGGTGGGCGTGACGTCGCACTGGCCGATGATGTCGGCCTCTTTATAAAGGGCAAAGCCCGTTTGAGTGGCGCTGATTTTCATAGAAACTCCTTAGGACTTGGAAGCTGTTTCCATAACCATTGCACACCGTCTGAACGGCTTTTTTGACCGCATTCTGCGTTGCTTTCCCTTGCAATCCGTCAGGATTGCTGCGGAAAATCGCCTTGCCTGCGGGCAAAAAATCTCGTTTATCCGGCGCACTCTGGCTATGGAAACAACTTCTGATTTCACACATTCTTCACTGGGGAAACGATTGATTTTCACAATTAGCAGATAGAATAAAACCGTGCCAGAGAGGAGCGGAAAAGCTCTTCCCCCGACCATATCCCTTAGAAAGGAAGTAATCACGATGGATGAAAACAAATGGGAATATGACTATTCCTCTTCCAATAATCCTGCCGGTGATACCGGCTACCCCAATGTAGGTTCCAGCGGCATGAACACCGCACAGGTGGCCAAGACCGTCAGCCCCAGCGTCGTGGTCATCACCACCGAGCAGGTGGTCTACTCCCAGTGGTCCTGGTACGGCCAGAATCAGGTGGAGAGCGGTGCCGGCAGCGGCGTGATCATCAGCTCGGACGGCTACATCCTCACCTGTGCACATGTGGTGGACGGCGCTTCCACCATCACCGTTACCATTGGTGACAAGGACTACACCGCCACCCTTGTGGGCGAAGATACCACCAGCGATATCGCGGTCATCAAGATCGATGCTGACGGCCTGACCCCCGCCACCGTGGGCAACAGCGACAGCCTGAAGGTGGGCCAGAGCGTGATGGCTGTGGGCAACCCGCTGGGTGAGCTGGGCGGCACCGTCACCAGCGGCATCGTCAGCGCCCTGAACCGCAGTGTCTCCATCCAGAGCTCCAGCTCTGTCAACACCATGTCCCTCATTCAGATGGATGCTTCTGTCAGCCCCGGCAACTCCGGCGGCGGCCTGTTCAACATGAACGGCGAGCTGATCGGCATCGTCAACGCAAAGTCTTCCAGCTCTGACGCTGAGGGTCTGGGCTTCGCCATCCCCATCAACGACGCCATCAAGGTGGCGCAGGACCTGCTGGAGAACGGCTACGTCACGGGCCGTCCCTACATGGGCATCACCTATCTGGCTGTCACCGACGCACAGACGGCGGCACAGTTGGGCGTCAACGCCTACGGCATCTACGTCGTGGACGTCGTCTCCGGCGGCCCTGCCGATAAGGCGGGCCTCAAGGCCGGCGACCGCATCGTCAGCATCGACAACACCGAGGTAGCCCAGAAGACCGACCTTGGCACCCTGATGCAGGAGCACTCTGCCGGTGACACCCTGTCCATCACCGTCGCCCGCGACGGTCAGATGCAGACTGTCAGCCTGACGCTGGGCGAAAAGAACGCCTCCAACAGCGGCAATAGCACCAACGGCGCATCCCGTCAGGAGAAGTCTGCCGAGTCTGCACCTCAGCAGGACCCGCAGGGCTAAAAGTTAAGACATCCCCCAGAAGTTCCTTTCTTCTTGTTGGGCGGCTTGTCGCGTAAAGCGGCGGGCCGCTTTTTTTATTATATCTGGCCGAAAATCGTTGCACTGTATGGCAGCAGTGTCACTTCGCCGCCGCAGACCCGGCTGGAGCCTTTCCAGAGCGCAGACGATACGCCGTCGCTCAGCAATTTCCACTGGCCGTCGGGCAGGTGGACCCGCTTTTCTTCTTCCGTGGGATTGTAAAAGACGCAGAGCGCCCGCCATGCCGCGCCGTCGCCGGGTGCGGCAGGCAAAGTCCAGCCCACGAGGGGCTGTTCCAGCGAGAAAAACTTGATAGCCGCCGGGCTGGCCGCGTCCGAGGCGCTCAGGCGGGGGAACTGCGCCCGCAGGCCCAGGAGCCCCCGGTAATAGTCCACCAGTCCGTGGAACTGCGCGGCCCGCTTCCAGTCCAGACGGTTGAGGGAGGGCGAAGAGCGGTAGGTGTTGCCCTGACCTTTTTTGGTGCGGGCGAACTCCTCGCCGGCCTGCAGGAAGGGCATCCCCATGCAGGTGAGATAGATGCCCGCCGCCAGCCGGTTCTGGGCCAGCGCCGCCGAGTCGGCGGCAGTGTACTCGGGACGGGCGTACCGGACGAGCATCAGCTTGTCCCAGAGAGTGAAATTGTCGTGGGCAGAGACATAGCTGACGATCTGGGAGGGCGAATGAGCGGGCAGTTTGTCGCTGCGGCACCACGCGGCCACGGCCCCGCCGACGTCCCGGAAGCTGCCCGGCCTGCCCTCGACGTAACCCGGCTCCCGGGCGTCAAAACAGCCGCCCTTGATGACGTCGCGGGTGTTGTCGCAGAAGATGCCGATGCGCTCGTTCAGCATGGCCAGATTCGCCTTGTTGGCCTCGTACCGGTGGAGCTGGCTTCCGCCGCCCTGCCACGGCTCACCGTACATCAGGATGCTTCTGCCGCCCGGAAGAGCGTCCAGTGCGGCCCGCAGTTCGTTCATGGTGTCCACGTCATAGAGGCCCATGAGGTCGAAGCGGAAGCCGTCGATGTGATATTCCTGCGCCCAGTAGAGCACCGAGTCGATGAGGTATTTCCGGGCCATGGGCCGCTCGCTGGCAAACTCGTTGCCGCAGCCGCTGCCGTTGGAGAAGCTGCCGTCCGGGTTCTGCCGGAAAAAATAATAAGGCACCGTGCTGTTCAGCGGGTTCTCGTTGCGGTACATATGATTGTACACCACGTCCATGATGACACCGATGCCCGCCGCGTGGAGGGCGGCTATCATCTCCTTGCATTCCCGCACCCGGACTTCGCCTTTCGCGGGGTCGGTGGAGTAGCTGCCCTCGGGGACGTTGTAGTTGGTGGGGTCGTAGCCCCAGTTGTACTGCCGGGTGAGAGGGCGGCTCTCGTCCACACTGCCGAAGTCGAAGATGGGCATCAGCTGCACATAGCCCACTCCCAGCCGCTTGAGGTAGTCGAGGCAGGTGGGGAAGGTGTCGGCGGAAGAAAGGGTGGTTCCCTTCTGGGTAAAGGCCATGAATTTGCCCCGCCATGCATTCCGAACGCCGCAGGCCGGGTCTTGCGAGAAGTCGCGGACGCTGACCTCCCACACCGTCCGGCGGGAGGCCGGGACGATGACCCGGTGGTCGTGGCTCCAGTCGGGCGGGTCGATGCGGGGCGCGTCTAAAATCATGCTCCGCAGGCCGTTGACGCCTGCCGTCCGGGCGTAGGGGTCGCCCGTCTCGTATGCTGTGCCGTCCACCTCGACGGTAAAGGTATAATAATGTCCGTGCTGGTCGCCGGGCAGATAGGCCGACCAGACGCCCTGCCCGTGCTGTTCCAGCGGCAGGGTCCCCATGCAGGCCCCGCCGTCGCCCCGGCGGTAGAGGTTGACCGATACCTTCTGCGCCGTGGGCGCCCAGAGCCGGAGCCGGGTGCCGGAGGGGTTATATTCCGGCCCCAGAGGGCCGCTGTAGTTTGTCTGCCGTGCAAAGGCGCTGCTCTCGAACAGCGTTTTCCACTCTGCGGGCGTTTTCATTTCGTTCCATTCCCTTCGCATATCAAATCAATATAAAATTAGTGTACCCGCCTGCCCGTGGATTTTCAAGACTTTTCTTGCAAAAGGGGGCAAAGTACACTATACTGGAAAAAACGCAGGACGGAGGCAGGCAGATGGCATACACCGACGATTGGGAGAACTTGATGAACGGAGTGTTCGGCCCGGGAGGAAAACTGCGCTTTGATACGCAGAAAACGCCGCAGGAAAAGCCCGGTCTGCCCGATATGAACGCAGCCCTGCTCGAGCAGCAGAAAAAGCTGGACGAAATGCTGAAAAAACAGAACGCCGAGCTGCGCAGAGACACCACACAGGAGGCGCTGGCCCAGAGCCGGAAGATGCTTGAGGATATGGAGGCCGACGGCCTGCTGGCCAAAGGAACCACCGAAGTCAAACAGGAGCATCTGGGCAGCTTCGAAGGGCTGGCCGCTGAGGTGAAAAAGACAGTGCTGGGGCAGGACGCCTTCGTGGACGGCGTCGTGCGGGCCATGCGCCGGCCCTTCGTGCTGGGGACGGAGGCCCCCACGGCCCGGAACGTCATCCTGCTCTGCGGTGCGCCCGGCACGGGGCGGCATTTCGCTCTGACGGAGACGGCCCGCTGCATGGCCGCCCGGGGTCTTTTGCAGAGCGATAAGCTGGCCGTTATGGATCTGGCGCTTTACCCCAACTCGGGGGCTGAAAAGCTCTTTTTGCAGGATCTGTACGCCGCCCTCCATGCGCCGGGCGAGATCCTGGTCTTTGAGCACTACGAGAGCTGCTACCCGGGCTTTTTGAAGACGCTGGCAGACCTCGCCGTCAAGGGCAGTGCGCCCCTGTCCAGCCGGTATCTTGTCAACAAGGAGGGCATCCTCGTGGACGCCGGGACGGCGCTTGCCCCCGGGGCTGTGAGCCGCATCACCCCCTGCGGCAAGTACCTCGTCTTCTTCTCCCAGAAGGGCCGGGAGGCGCTGGCTGATAAGTTCGGTGCGGCCTTCGTCTCGGCGCTGGGCGATGTCTGTGAGACCAGCGCCTTTGCGCGGGAAGCCCTCGCCGCGCTGGCAGCCCAGCAGCTCAACGCGCTGGCCGCAAAAGTGAAGACCCGCCTCGGCCTGACCCTGTCGGCGGGCGCGGATGTGCGGGACTATGTGGCGGCCCAGTGCAGCCCGAAGCAGGGGGCGGCGGGGCTTTCGGCCTGCTGCGATAAGATATTCCGCGCTCTGAGCGAATACTGTCTGCAAACAGATGCCGCGCTTACCGGAACGATCACACTGACTGCCCGGGAGGGCGGCCTGGACTTTGCCCTCAACGACGCCGGACCCCAGAAGCTCTTCGACCTGCTGCCCGCCGCCTATACCGGCGCAGTGGAAGAGATCAGGAAAGAGCTGAACGACCTCGTGGGTCTTGCACCAGTGAAGGAATACGTCTTCGGTCTTGCCGACAACATTCAGGTGCAGCAGCGCCGTGCGGCGGCGAGCCTCAAGACCGCCAGCCTCTCGATGCACATGATCTTCACCGGCAACCCCGGCACCGGCAAGACCACCATCGCCCGGCTCGTGGCAAAGTACCTCAAGGCCATCGGCGCCCTCAAGGGCGGGCAGCTGGTGGAGGTGAGCCGGGGAGACCTCGTGGGCCGCTACACCGGCCACACCGCCCCCCTGACCAACAGCGTCATCCAGAGCGCGCTGGGCGGCGTCCTTTTCATCGACGAGGCCTACAGCCTCTACCGGGGCGAGCAGGACAGCTTCGGCCTCGAGGCCATCGACACGCTGGTGAAGGGGATGGAAGACCACCGCGACGAGCTGGTGGTTATCCTTGCGGGCTACACCGGGGAGATGGAGACGTTCCTGACCGCCAACAGCGGCCTTGCCAGCCGCTTCCCGAACAAGATAGAGTTCCCGGACTACACCGCCGATGAGCTGCTGGACATCACGAATGTGCTGGCGAGGGGCAAGGGCTACAGGCTGGCTGAGAGCTGCACGGAACCGCTGCGGGGCTACTACGAGCGCCGCCAGGCAGAGGATGCCCGCACGGCGGGCAACGGACGTCTCGCCCGCAACACGCTGGAAAAGGCCATCTTCAACCAGAGCCGCCGCCTCGTGGCAGAGCCTGCGGCGGAGCTGGACGTCATCCTGCCCAGTGATTTAGAGCTCCAATGATAAAAACAAACGCTGGCACGAATGTGCCAGCGTTTGTTTTTTACAGATTTTCCATCCGCAGCAGGTAGTAAAGCACCTCGATAAGGACATTCGGCGAGAGCAGCGATGCCGCATGGCTGCCCTCGATGAGCCGCTGTTCGCGGTTGGAAGCCGTCATCACATAGTCAGCCAGCTGGGCCAGTGGGCCGTGGCTGTCACAGGTGATGAGCAGCACCGGTACATCCCGCCCTTTGGCGGCAGCGGACACCTCTTCCAGCCCGGCGCTCTGCCCGGAGGCCGAGAGCACGATGAGGATGTCTTTGGGGGTCAGCGTCTGAGCAAAGGCAAGGTTCTTCTCGTGGACTGCGCTGGAAACGCACCGCTTGCCCAGGTGGCTGAACCGGATGGAGGCATCGAAGGCCACCGGCAGGCCGCCGCCCTCAGAGACCACCTCCATGACCTCGCAGCTGCGCAGCAGAGAGAGGATCTGCCGCAGCTGGCGGGTATCAATGGCCTGAATGGTGGCCCGCAGCTCCTCTTCGCGGTTTGCCAGAATGTTCAGAAGTGCCTGATGCAGCTCGTCCTGCCCTTCGTCCTGCATACGCCGGGCTTCCTGCTGCTCCATGGCGTCCCGTGCCAGCGCCAGCTGGAATTTGCGGTAGTTCTCGAATCCCAGTTTGTGGCACAGCCGGGTGATGGTGGCCTCGGACGAACAGCTCAGCCGGGCCAGTTCTGCTGACGTACACATCGACGCCCGCTTTACATCTGCAAGGATGCAGTCCGCAATGCGCCTCTCGGCGCTGTAAAGCTGGATGCCGGAACATAGCAGCGTTACTACGCTTCCGGGGGCTTCGCACATAAGTGATCCCTCCTCGCATTATGCGCAAGACACAATTTCTTCTTGAGTTCTACTTAAGATTGTAGCAGTTTTAACGAAGAAAATCAATTCAAATTTCCATAAATTTTCAGGGTTGACGGAAATTGACTTTTTCTGCCGATTTTTGTATCCTGCACGGTTTTGCCGCAGGAAGCGCAAAAAATGCCCCTCCGCGGAGTGCGGAGAGGCATCGGGAACCAAATATTCAGCGCAGCTTAGTGCAGAAAGGCGTTTCAGCAGCCTTCCTTCTCAGCCAGCTTGCGGCCCATCAGCACGCCCATGACGGAGGCCATCATCAGGCCGCGGGTCCAGCCGGAAGAGTCGCCGAGGCAGTGCAGGCCCTTGATGTTGGTGTCGAGGTTCGAGTCCATCTTGACCTTGTTGGAGTAGAACTTCAGCTCAGGGCTGTACAGCAGGGTCTCGTTGGCGGCAAAGCCGGGGACGACCATGTCCAGCATCTTGATGAACTCGATGATGTTGGTCATGGCGCGGTAGGGCATGGCGGCGGTGATGTCGCCGGCCACGGCGTCCTTCAGGGTGGGCTTGACGTTGGACTGGGCCAGCTCCTTCTGCCATGTGCGCTTGCCGTCCAGAATGTCGCCGTAGCGCTGCACCATGATGTGGCCTGCGCCCAGCATGTTGGTCAGCTCGCCCACCTTCTGGGCGTAGGCGATGGGCTGGTTGAAGGGCTCGGTGAAGTTGTGGGAGACGAGGATGGCGAGGTTGGTGTTCTCGCTCTTCTTCTCCTTGAAGCTGTGGCCATTGACCACGGCCAGGTCGTTGTCATAGTTCTCCTGTGCCACGAAGCCGCCGGGGTTCTGGCAGAAGGTACGGACCTTGTTCTTCCAGGGCTTCGGGTAGCCGATGAGCTTGGACTCATACAGCACCTTGTTCACCTTTTCCATGACCTCGTTGCGGCACTCGACGCGGACACCGATGTCCACGGTGCCGGGCTTGTGGGCGATATGGTGCTCTGCACAAATTTTCTCAAGCCAGTCTGCGCCGCGGCGGCCGGTGCCGATGACCACGGTGTCGCCGTAGACGGCGCGGGGCTCCCCGTTGCCCTGACGCAGCAGCACGCCCTTGCACTCCTCGTCTTCGAGGATGATGTTCTCGCACTCGGTGGAGAAGAGCATCTCCACGCCGTTGTCAGCCAGATAGTTCTGGATGGCGAGATAGAGCTGCTGTGCCTTCTCGGTGCCGAGGTGGCGGATGGGGCAGTCCACCAGCTTCAGGCCGGCGTGGATGGCGTTCTTGCGGATCTCCTTGATGTCCTCGCCGGTGTAGATGCCCTCCACATGGGGGTCAGCGCCGAACTCGAGGTAGATCTTGTCGGTGTAGTCGATGAGCTCCTGTGCAAACTCTTCGCCGATGAGGCTGGGCAGGTCGCCGCCGACCTCATAGGAGAGGCTCAGCTTGCCGTCGGAGAAGGCGCCTGCACCGGAGAAGCCGGTGGTGATGGCGCAGGTGGGGCGGCAGTTGACGCAGTGGCCGATCTCGGCCTTGGGGCAGTGGCGCTTTTCCACCGGCTTGCCTTTTTCCACCAGCAGGATGTGCTTCTTGCTGCCGCGGCGCAGCAGCTCCACAGCGGTGAAGATGCCGGCAGGGCCGGCACCAACGATGATGAGATCGTACTTTTCCATAACTCTTTTTATCCTTTATGTTGAATTGATAAAACCTCTCAGTCTCGCTAACGCTCGACAAGGCCGGGTTGCGGCACCCAGCATCCGCTGCGCATTGCGCGCGTCTTGCTGGCCGCTGCCCCAACAACGACTCCCTGTTTCCGCCACTGGCGGCGGTCGTCGTTGTTGCCCCTACCGAGGGGAGCCTTTGGCAAAGAGGTCAGTCTTACGATGTTTTACGAGAAGCGCAGCGATAACGGAGAATAACGGAGAGGTCATTCCTCTTCCTGCTCCACTTCGGCGCTCTCATCCACATAGTCGAGCTCCACAGCGGTGGACTCGACATCTGCGTGGGAGACATCCGGGGCGATGACGCCGTCGCCGTTCAGATCCTGGCCGGTAATGGCTTCCAGCATGGACTGGGTCTCCGGATGCAGCTTTATGAAGCGCCGGACGGCCAGCATGGTGTACAGGGCGCTCAGCAGGTTCAGCGCACCTTCCAGAATGAGGATGAGGCCGATGGCCATCACCAGCGTCTCCATGGTGCCGAAGGGGTCCACCACCATCACGATGCCCAGCACGACGCTGAGCACGGCCAGCAGCAGAAAGATCTTCCAGCTCGGATACCCGCACCGGCGCAGCTCGAGAGCGTTCTGGATGCGGCCCAGACTGTCAAAGATGACGAACAGGCCGAACACGATGGGCAGCACCCGCACCACCACATCGCTGCGGATGATGAGGAATGCGCCCAGCGCCAGACAGACCAGCCCCGAGATGAGAGTGAGCTGGCTCTGGAACACGCCGCGCTCTACGACAAAATACCGCACCAGCTGCACTGCCGCGCAGGCCAGCACCACGCCGCCCAGCGCGTAGCAGACCACGTTGAGGGCCGTGCCAGGCACCATCAGCAGGAAGATGCCCAGCGCCAGATAGAGCAGGCTCATGAGGATAAGGTTCCACTTCAGCTTTTTTGTCATAGAGTTCACGTTCCTTTCAGGTTATACGGCCGCGTCCTGCTTTTCGGAGAGCGGGACGATGACGGTACGGTTGATGCGGGCCATGAAAACGAGGCTCAGCGCAAGGCTGACCACCTCCGCGATGATGAAGGCCCACCAGACCATGTTCACCTCGCCGGTGCGGCTCAGCAGCCATGCAGCGGGGATGAGCACCACCAGCTGACGGCAGATGGAGACGGTCAGGCTGAACACGCCGTTGCCCAGAGCCTGGAACACCGAGCTCAGCACGATGCCGGCACCCGCCAGCAGGAAGTGGGGGCAGATGATGCGCAGCGCCGGGACGCCGATGGCCAGCATGGCGTCGCTGGCGGCGAAGAGGCCCAGCAGCTTATCCGGCAGGAACTGGAAGATGCAGAAGCCCACCAGCATGATGCACTCGGCGTAGAAGACTGAGAGGCGGA
>ENA-OWNV01000392-OWNV01000392.1-gut-metagenome-genome-assembly--contig:-NODE-392-length-13358-cov-3.997365_pt1 | contig 13358 bp, 13 predicted proteins | sample MGYA00248253_ERZ651784 | MGnify/ENA primary metagenome ERZ651784 (study PRJEB26908, sample SAMEA4031709) | gut metagenome | biome: gut; feature: normal infant; material: stool | place: China | collected 2015...
GTGCTCTTCCGATCTCAATGGCACCAATGGGGGCGAATTCTATATGCGCCCTCAAGTCTCCAGCCGTGTGACCAGTTTCGAAATGCACGCGCATAGAGCTAACCCCGTCGATTTTGGAGCCAATATAGTTCTAGCCTTGTCCACAACCTCAGGCAAAAGGGTTATCAATAAAACAGTAGGGACAAACCAGTATGTCTCATACACCAGATCAAGCAGCGATGGCACCGGAACATGGGACGCTCGATGAAAACAATACATCACTCTTCTTTTTATTAGACAACGAATATATTGAATGGAAATTTAATGGAAATATCACCAACAAGTACAAGAAAGAAGACAGAATTAACCTTCATTTTAAAGTAATTACCGTGAAGCAATATAAAGGGATTACATTTGAGAGTATCGATTTCTTCAAAGATTCAAGCAACGGAATAAATAAACAAGGACCATACCCTTGCATCTCCGACTACCTAAAATAAGGAGAACAGTGCAGTACATATATCTCACAGCACTTGCCCTGCTAGGATTATGTATGCTTATTTTTCCAAGGCAACTCTGGAAAATAAGCAATTTCCTCTGGACTCAAAAAGGAGATCCGAGCAATCTATACACATCCTTAATGAGAATAAGCGGTGCCGCCTTTCTTGTTTTAGCTCTTATTCTTTTCATCTTCTGCAGACTGCAGTAACACCTACCTGATCCTGTGCACCGTGTCCGGTGTCGCAGCAGGCCTGCAGAACACCGGCTGATTGTAGCCAGTTTCTTTACAGGGTCCCCGTTCGCACTGCCGATCGGGGACCCTTTTTCATACCTATATCTGCCTTATATATGGCAGAATCGGAGCCTTGTCATGAGCCTTCTCGCTTATATATGGCAGACCATCATGCGAAAAACCCACTTCGGGGGTACATTTTTCCGGTTTTTCACCTTTGGGACTGCCATACATAAGCGAAATATCACCGGACAGAACACGAAATCTGCCATACATAAGCGAGATATCGCTCTATTTCCCAGCGAACGGTCAGACCAAAACGTATGATGTTGGCTAGCCTGAACAATGAGGGGTGGAGTCAATGGCAGACGAACTGTTTGTAGACCAGAACGAGGTCGAAGGTACGGCAAGCGGCGCATGGAGCCGCATGCTGGCAGGCAATCGCAGGTTTGCGGAAGGCAAACCGGAACATCCGAATCGTGGCGCCGAAGCACGCGCAGCACTTGTGGACACACACGCACCGGAAGCGGCCGTACTGAGCTGCTCCGACGCGCGGGTAAGCCCGGATATTATTTTCGATTCCGGTCTTGGCGACCTGTTCACGGTTCGCACGGCCGGTCAAATCATCGACGAAGCCGTGCTTGCGTCCCTGGAATACGCGGTGACCGTGCTCGGCGTACGTTTGCTGGTGGTGCTCGGCCACCAGAATTGCGGTGCGATCAAGCAAGCTTCCAAGGATTACGAGGCGTTACTGCACAAACTGACCGCCGATGCCGAGGATTCGCTGATGGCCGCCGACAGCATTGCCGACATCGACGAACGCATCTGCGCTTCGGATTCGCTCATGATGCGCACCGTCGGTTTCTCAATCTGGCAGGCGCACGAGTCGGAATTGGAATCCAGCGAGGATTTCGAACGCGTGCACATCGCGCGCACCATCGAACTCTTGGTGGAACAATCCGAAGCGATCCAGCAGGCGCTGGCATCCGACAAACTCATGATCGTCGGCGCAAGGTACCAGCTGGACTCCGGCAAAGTCGAGGTTCTTAGCTTCTGAAACGGATTACAATTCGGAAAACGGAGATTTGCAAAACAGAGATCCAAAAAAGAACAATCCGAAGCTAAGCAATCTAAGAATAATTGAGAAAATCCAAGAAAATCAAGAGATACAGACACTTTGACATACCGCCCCGATAGAGTGGAACCATGTCTCTAGGTTTAAACATTCTCCTGATTTTCGTTTTTCTGTTGCTCGGATCGGTGTTCGCCGGCACCGAACTGGCGTTGGTCAGCCTGCGTGGATCGCAGATCGACCAGATGGAACAGGAGGATGCCCGCGGAAAGCGCGTCGCACAGATCGCGCGAGATCCGAACACGTTTTTGTCGACCGTGCAGATCGGCGTGACGTTGAGCGGTTTCCTTTCCGCATCGTTCGGCGAATCGTCGATTTCGCCTTATATTGTGCCGATCGTTGAAAGTTGGGGCGTGCCGACGAGTGTGGCCGCTCCCCTGACCACCATTGTGCTGACGTTGATCATTTCGTACTGTTCGATCGTGATTTCGGAGTTGGTGCCGAAGCGTATCGCCATGCAACGCAACGAGCAGATCGCGCGTGCCGTGGTACCTGCGATTCATGTGTTTGCGAAGGTGTGCAAGCCGATTATTTGGCTGATCGGCAAGAACACGAACATTATCGTGCGCTTGCTTGGTTTCGACCCGAACGAAACCGACAGCGAAGTGTCCGACGAAGAGCTGCGCGTACTCGTCAACACCAATACGAACTTGAGCAAGGACGAACGCACGATTCTCGACGACGTGTTCGACGCGTCCGAAACGATTGTGGCCGAAGTGATGCGCCCGCGTGCCGACGTGGTTTTTTTGGATGGCGATATGCCGATTGAGGAGGCGGCCGCATATGTGAGAGAAATGCCGTATTCCCGCTATCCGGTGACCGGCAAGGATTTCGACGATGTGCTTGGTTTCGTGCATGTGCGCGACCTGCTTGACATTCGCGATCCGAAGGCGAAGACGGTTGCCGACGTGACGCGCGAGGGCATTTCCCTGCCGGGCACGTCGAAGCTGCTGCCAAGCCTTGAGCTGCTACGTAAGCGCGGCATTCACCTGGCGGTGGTCATCGACGAATACGGCGGCACCGACGGCATCGTCACATTGGAAGACATGACCGAGGAATTGGTCGGCGACATCCGCGACGAATACGACCTGCCGGAAGAGAAAGGCGGCGAACGCACGGAACGCGCCGCTTTCGTCAATGGCGTCGCCACGATCGAAGGCGGCATGACGATTGAGGATTTCGCCGATTTGACCGGTATTGAGCTGGAAGACGGTCCGTACGAGACGGTTGCCGGCTATTTCCTGGCGCATACTGGAAAGATGGGCGAAATCGGCGACGTGCTGCCTTCCGACGACGGTTATGACATGACCGTCACGCAAGTGGACGGCCGTCGTATCGAAACGTTGGAAATCCGCAAGCATACTGTTGACGGCGATGCTGCGAAAGCTACGAAATAAACGAAAATAAAACGAAAATGAAATGAAAATAAAACAGACTTGCGATTATGTAAATGCTGATTTTTTACACAATCAACATCAGTAATCGCAAGTCTGCTCTGTTATTAAATCCGCTGAGTTATTGCAGATTCAGCCGCGCAGCATGGGATGGCATTCGTCGTCCCACCATGCAAGCTGCGCGATATTGGCGCGGATATGCTCGCAGGACGCATGGAATTTGGCCTGTTCGCTTTCGGTGAGTGTGGGATTGAGGACTTCTTCAACGCCGTTCGCTCCGATGATGCACGGCAGGCTGGCGTAATTGCCGCTTTCGCCTTGTTCGCCGGTAAGCAGCGTGGAGCAGGCGGTCGCATAGTGTTCATCGCAGAGCACAGCCTGCGTAAGGCGTGCCGCAGTGGCTGCAATAGCGTATTCCGTGCACTCTTTGCCGGCGTACACGCGGTATCCGCCTCGACGGGCGTCCTGCTCGGTTTCGTCCTTGTCGAGGGCGAATCGTTGCGGATCGTCTTGTGCGAGTTGATCAAGCGGCTTGCCTGCGATGTTCACGTTCGACCAATAGGCGAACTGCGAATTGCCATGCTCCCCCAGCATGTATGCGCCGATTGATTTCTGATCCACGTTGACGCGTTTCGCGATGGCGTTGCGCAGTCGTGCGGAATCCAACGCGGTTCCCGTTCCGATTATTTTGCGCGGATCATAGCCGGTGATGTGCCAGATTTCGGTTGCGACCACATCGCAAGGATTTGAGATGGTGATGATCACACCGTGGAAGCCTGCGTTGAACAGTCGGGAGATCCAGGTGCGTGCAATGTCGGTGGTGACGAACAGTTCGCCGTCACGATCTTTGGCGCTGGTTTTCACGTCGCCGGCAGCGTTGATTACCACGTCGCAGTCGGCTAGCTGCTCGTATTGCGTGCCGTAGTTGCCGATCACGCAGTTATGCGGATAGAAACCCAACGTGTCACTTAAATCCTGACATTCGCTGACTACTTTTTGCTCGTTGATGTCGCACAGCTTCAGTTCTTCGGCAAGTCCTGCGGAAAGCACGGCATTTGCGACATGCGCGCCCACGTGTCCGATGCCGATAATGCCGACTTTTCTCAATACAGTCACAATCGACCCCTCCCTCACTTATTCGATCTTTCTGCGTGGACTGTTTGCACGCAAACGTTTCAGTCGTCACGATTGTAGGCTTGCAAATCGCGGATGTTAAGCGTTCTGTACATCTTATGAACAAAAAGCTATACGAATCACCTATACGTCGTTATCAAACGTGCGTAAGCCGTGGCTAGTCATTGCAATCCGCGCAATGTGACGGCAGTGGCGTGATATCGCAAGTATTTCAACATCACAGGCAACGCAACAACATCGCCCTACGCAAGCTCATCGCAGCATGGCAGCGTGACGGCGAACGCAACAGCATCGCGAGCATCACAACACAACATGACGGTTCAGCTCCCGCCGCAATTGCCTCCATTGCGGCAAATATGCGCTCATACGCCGCTGAAAGTCCTCTCCGTGCCCGTTTTCCCACAGGTGCGTCATTTCGTGCACAAGCACGTATTCCAGGAATCTGGGATCCATAAGACCAAGTTGCAGGTTGAGTCGGATGCGGCCGGTTTTCGGCGTGCATGACCCCCATCGCGACGTCATGATGCGTAACGTGACATGCGTCGGCTTCCGCCCGATAATCGGCGACCATTTCGCAAGCAGCACCGGCAGTTGCGCATTGATGGCCCGTACGGCCCGTTCCTTCGCCGCGTCGTTCCACACGAAAACGCGCGGATTATTCAAGCTATTGGGATCGCCTGGATTGTTTCGATCGCCCACGCCGCCCGAATTTTCCAGGCCATTCAGATTATCCGGACCATGCGAACCATTCACACGGTCCAAACCATTGAAATCGCTTTGACGGATCTGTTCATCCTTGGCTTGCAGCATGGTGCGTCGCGCACGTTCGATCCATGGTTTGCGTTCCGTCACAAATCGTGCGATTGCCGCTTGCGACATGCGAGAAGGTGCGGAGATGACGATTTGCGCGTTCGGCGGTTTGATGCGCAGGTACATGTTTTTGATGGCTTTACGCACGATGGTCACCGTCATTCCAGCGATTTGCGTGGTTTCTTCGGATAGCGTGCGATTACGGTTGCGCACTCCCCTGCTGGCTCTCCCACTGTTGTTACGCTGGCTACGATGATTGTTCGGCATGTCTGCATTATGTCACGACACGCCGAAGACACACCTTGTATTGACTTTCTCTGAAATTCGCGTATTATTTCAATTCGTTGTGCTTAACAGTGCAGCAGGAACGGGCCCGTAGCTCAGGTGGTTAGAGCGCATCCCTGATAAGGATGAGGTCGGAGGTTCAAGTCCTCCCGGGCCCACGGTGATTAAGAGCGGCGCGGCCGCTTTTTTTCAACTATGGGGCTATAGCGCAGCTGGTAGCGCATCTGCTTTGCAAGCAGAGGGTCGCCGGTTCGAACCCTGCTAGCTCCACGGGGCTATGGCGCAGCTGGTAGCGCATCTCCATGGCATGGAGAGGGTCAGGGGTTCGAATCCCCTTAGCTCCACAATCAGGGTTTTCAGAGCAATTTGAAAGCCCTTTTTTCATACCAAAACGGCGGAATTCCAACGATTTCAAGCCCTACGGCGCAAACAAAGAATGTACGGAAACGTACGCCAATGTCAACATTTCAGGTACCCGCAGAGGTACCCGTTTTGGGTACCCAAAGATTGATACTGGAATCATGCGCACAGGAACGAAACCATTCGGTTCAGTCATCCACCGACCCGACCGTGGCACATGGCGAGCCAAGTACACGCACAACGGTGAAGTCATAACCAAGACGTTCAAGGACGAACGTTCGGCACAGGCGTGGTTGAGCGCCGAAAAAGCCCTAGTGGAGGCCGACAAAGCTGGAATCCGACGGTGGAGTAGCCCAGCCGACCGGAAACGGCAGGAAACCGCCATAGAACGCCGCAGAGTACTATTCTGCGACTACGTAACGGAAGAATTCGCACCAACATGGCTCAACTATGCCGCAGACGGAAGTGAACTAGCGACGGGAAGCAAACGGAAGCATCGGGAATACCTCGCGCATCTGTCCCACGCATTTTTTTGGAAGTACCCCCTCACCGGTATCACCACCGAGGACATAAACCGGTGGTTGGCCGACCTCGACAACTTCAATGGGGGAGCGACACCCCGCAAGAAGACGTTCCAACTTCTCAAAAGCATCTACGCCAAAGCAGTAGCCGAGGGCGCTGTAGACAAATCGCCCGTGACAATGAAAGCCCCAGCAGTTCCAAAATCCCGCCAAGCCCAAATCCCGCCAGCCACGGGGGAGGAACTGCAAACCATCTATGCGAACATGCCCAAAACAACACGACTATCAGTGTGGTTGGGCGCAATCCTCGATTTACGAATCGGGGAGGTAGTCAGCCTACAAGTCCAAGACTGGAACCCGAAAACACAGACCCTAAGAGTCTGCCATTCCGCCGACGAGCACGGCGAACTCAAGGACACAAAAACAGCCACAAGCAACACAACCCAGCCCGTACCCCCACAGCTAGCCAAGCTCATAGACGAAGCGTGCAACGGCAAACGTCCAACCGATTTCATCGTCACATGTTCCAACGGAACACACATCACACCCAACAGGCTTCGAGACCACTTCAATGCGGCTAAAACCAAGGCGGGGAGACCGGATTTACACTTTCACACACTTCGTGCCACCAGCATCACCGCCGCCGTCAACACCGGCGCGACCCTCAGGGATACCATGCAGTGGGGAAGGCACGCCGACGCTCAAACGTCAATCGAACGCTACCAGCGGGCGAGCGGCACCGAACGCATGCGCGAAATCGCTAACGGCATCGAAGATACGCTAATGGGGCATGAGCCGACGAGGGAAGAACTTGAATCCGAGATTCAAAAAACAAAAGAGCATCTAGCCAAGCTCGAAGCCCAGCTAGATGCCCTTAATTACCAAAACAAGTGAGCAAGCGAATCGGCGTCAACGTACCGGCGACGGCCAACCATGTAGGTGCGGATGCGTCCAGCCTTCAACAAGTCGTACACATGCTGGCGACTGCACTGCAAGTACGCCATGGTGTCCGCGATAGTCATCAACGGGGGTAACTCAGCCTTCCTCATAATCACCCCCGTTCATGCTCACCGCCGCGTCCAAGAGCTGGGACGCCACATCCGACGGAATCCACGCAGACACGCCACGATAGGGACTAACGTCAGGACGCGAACAGCGCAACATACGCCGAGCAGAAACGATGGAACGCCGCTTCTTGTCATCATCAGTCATCTTGGAAGCGTTCGCACACACCCACCGGCGAACCAACCTGCGATACTGCCAGAACACCTCATAAGAGCATTCAATATCCAGCTGTTCCCGAAGAGGGAGCTTCCCATCATGACCCCAAACGCGACCGGAACGATATTGCCAATCATCGGGCATGTTCGAAATCTCCCGTTGATAATGCGCTACACCTCTTGCGGCGTGTTTGGCGAGATACATCAACAACCATTCAGGCGTAGCCGATTCCAACGTAACACCGTCCACCGTGGGAGATTGCCCCAGCTCGACCGTCTGAAAATTCTGGGCGTCCACCTTGGCCGCCACACCGTCCGCGTTCAGCATTTTGACCCAGTAAGCCAAAGCACGGTATTGCTCCACCACATCCCAGCGATGATGTACGTAGCCACGTTTCGCACCTCCAGTCCGCCAGTCAGAGAGCCATACGATGACGTGTAAATGCGGGTTGCCGCTCGCCTGAAATTCGAGAATCCAGTAATAGTGCCGCATCCCACGCCGACGCATATAGACCAGCCATGCGTTCAACCATTTATGAAAATGTTCACTGCTCACATCAGCCATCTGCTGTTTCGGCATAGTCAAGGTGACAAATGCCGCTTCACCGTCGATGGCGTCGAAATCAATCTGCTGCAATCTTTGCTCATTGCGTCGCGCCACATTAGCCGTCCAACCGTTCGTGTTCGACCGTTCAGGCGCTTGTATCGATGTCAGTTTCATAATCTCGCCGGTTACAGGATTCACCAGCTGTTGCCATTTGCTTGCGCTCATACCGTGCGCTCTGATTGAAATTGTTGGCATTTGATACCTCCTTTCGTCGGGCAAACTGCCACATTTTTCATATTCGAGAAAAGTTGTTGAGATATAGAGTCCATAATCAAGAAAGGAGGGAGTGCAGTGAACCACCGCTCGATTCCTCCTCGGCTCGGGTCCCAGCCAGCTCTTTCTGTCCTTTGTGGACGCCGTCGGAGCCGTCGCGTCGTCGCGCTTCCGCGTCTTCGCTTCGCTCGCTACGCCGTCCGCTCATGTTCGCCGTCCGTTCCGTCGCTTCGCTTGGTGCTGCGCGCCGTCACTTCCGGCTTCACGCGCTACCGGCTACTCGCTTTGCTGCGCCGCTCCGCGCTCCTTTGGCTACGTTTCCGAAGGCGTCCGTGCGTCCGGCACACGCCGCCCGCACCAACCACTGTGGGGGAGTCTGTACGGCTCTGCAATCTCCCCACGGCACACCCCCATGTTTCGGCAGATACGAAAAAAGGGAGGCGTCGCCGCCTCCCTTCGGGGTGTTAATTCCTACTCTTCCAAGCCGTGCACGACGGTTTCGAGCGTGCTGGAATCCAACGCTTTCACCGCTTCCGTAACCGGCAGATAGGCGAAACGGACGGACTGAGTGTGGCCATCCTCGCCCTGAACCACCGCGCCACCGCGACGTGTAGACGGAATCTCCGTAGGACGAGGGTCACCGTCAGGGATGGAGCCGAGCACGGCTTCAGCGGCTTCGCGAGTGGTCACACGGAGTGCGAACCTGACCACACAGTTATCGCGAATATTCGTCGGAATTGAATCAGCCGTGGGCTTTTGCGTCAGAAGCATTACGCACCAACCGGCAGAACGACCCTTGCGGACGATGGTTGCAACAGCACGTTTGCAACGTTCGATAAGGGCTTTGTCTTCCTTCGACCGTCCCGTCACGTCAAACAAAGTCTGGCACTCGTCGATAACGACCAAGTGGAAGGGGTGCAGGGCGGAAGACCCCGTGTGCCAAAAATCGGGGTCAGATTCCGACCACGGATGGGATTTCAAATCATCGACACACCGCTGGGCGAGCGTTTCCAGCTGTTCCGTTGCCGTCTCCAAATCGAGGTCAACGTCGTTATTGAACAGGCTTGCCGAGCGTTCCGCCCAATGCCAGTCCATTCCTCCTTTTCCGTCGAAAATCGCGACAGAAGCCTTCGGAGAGGCGAGCAGTGGGAGCGTCAACAGCGTGGCACCAGCCGATTTTCCGGCACCGGGAACACCACCAACAACGATGCCCGAGGTTTGAGCGTAGGAGAGCCGAGCAGGTTCACCGGATTCCGTCAGACCGTAAGTGACGTTTTTCCCGTCCCAATCGGACAAATCGGAAGCCTTAATTTCGATTGCATCGTCGAGCGGATTCTTGGGTTCCGTCTTCCAAAAGTGAAGAAGCCAATGTCCTGGCCCGAGGTGTTCGACCTTATATGCTTCGGCACCCATAGCGCCAAGACCTTCCTTGGCTTTCTTTTCGACGAAATCGTCCGTCACGCCGGAAATGCCGCACGAAAACTCAAGCAACGCTTCGCCGGAATCATCGTAGGAACGGTACGCCGCAAGATAATCGCGCACCCCCTTGAAGTCGGTGGGGGCGTCCTCGATTGGCCGCAGGCCAAGCACACGCTCCACGATGAACTCGGGCGAGTCACCTTTAATCCTGTGTCGGAGCGCCAGAAGCCACCTCCAAAATGGAAGCAGATTCCTCAAAGAAGGGTGCCGGACGGACAGAAGGAGCAGAAGTACCCAAACCACGGCACAGGCAATAATCGCCCCCGGCTCGAACACCAGAAGCCCAACCCAAGCAGTCGTAGCAACAGCCGAAACGACGAACCGGACATACCAGCTATCGTCATCCCACGCAGTGACCTTCGCCAACGGCAGGAACATTAGCGTGAACATGCCCAATACGGCAGCAATTTTCAAAATAAGATATAGAATATCCATGTCATTTTCCTTCAACAAAAAAGCGGAGGCAGGGCGGCAACCCCACCCCCGCTAGGAGATGATGTAGAGTCAGGTCAGGCTTCTATGTAGGAGCTTGACCTTTTATTATGAGCGTTTGGGGTATCAAACCCCGCGTCCGACCGTCTCCAAGTGTTGACTTGTTGACAGTAAGTGGCATCCGTTGGGCACTGGACTGGGTCAGTCGAATACACCGTGGAACCGGAAGAACCGACCCCAATTCCGACGAAGAAACCCGTCGCCAACAATCCCAACACCAACACCGCCGCGAACAGAATCTCCCACTTCTCAGGCATCGAACGGGACACCCTCGAACGGGAAATTTTCCTCGACGGGCAGCTGGGCTTCCGTCAGTTTGCGCACGGCAGCAGACCAAGACAGGTCATATGTCTTCGCGTAGGTGTCGATACGCCGGTACAAATCTATCGGCATAAGAACAGTCCGCGACACCATAGGGTCTTTCTTCATGGTCAATCCTGCTTCAATCCGTCAGCGGAGTAGCTGAGGCCATTTTTGCCATCATCCATAAGCCACGGCGTCACCTTCAGATTTACGAAGTTGACAGGCGCGTTAATTTTGATTACAGGCTTGGTCTTCGCCCAAACTTTGACCGGCACGATGGCGACCGTGTGACGCTCATCGCCTTCAAGCGGAATGAAAAGGGTTTGGATTTCGTATTGCGTCAGCCCATCACGGGTCTTCGGCGAATACGTCTTCGTTGCCTTGTCGAAGTCCTCAACAACCGTCACGTCCTCAGCCAGAAGCTGGGAAGCGAGAGTAGAGCTGTTGACTGCAATCGGTGCAAAATCGGCGTAGCCGCCATTCTTGCGTGCCATAATTATCCTCCTTGGATAATTTCTGCTATCACTATTTAGTTTTCAAAATCCCGCCGTGATAGCTCATGGCGAGCAGTGTCACCGTCCGAACAGTTGCCTGTTCATCGGGGACACTCTTACGATAGCATATGGCAAACACCTACAGAATTCCCTTTTGTTAGTATAGCATATACTGGAATTGCCCACACAAAAGGAGCGAAAAGCGCAAAACGTTGAAATTCCAACGATTCAAGACAGTATACTGGAATTGCCCACACAAGAAAACGTTGAAAAATAGCCATTTTCAAATCACCAAATCCATCGGCGTGTCGCGCTCAAAAGCATGCAAAAAGGTAGGAATCAAGCAAAGACCTACCAATGTGATGGAGAAGTGAAAAATCAAAAAATAGAATGTAAAAAAGACGTGAAAAAGAAAAGCGGACTAGGCCACCGCTTCGCACGGTGGCCTGCCGCACGCAGGGAAAGCCCTGCGTAGGGCGGGGTCCCCTGCCCCCGCCGGAGAAGAGCATGGAGGACGGTGGAAAAGGCGGCTTCGACTCCCGTCATCCGCTCCATTCGAAACCCTTGATGTGGCTACTATATGTAGCTATCTGACTTAGGGGTAGAATATAAGGGGTGGAATCTATGTTGACAAAAGAAGACGTAATAGAGAAGCTTAGGAGCGGCGAACTGACGCTGCAGGATATTGCTGCGAACGGATGGATGTGTTCGGTGACGCAGCGTATCAGCAAGATAAAGCAGCCGAGAGGCGGCTATATCAAACCGAAGGAGTTCGAGCAGATATCGTTAGACGGGGGCAGCATTGATGACCTGCATCCAGAGGAAAACGTATCTCCGGGCTTGGTTGGCATCGCCGTGGACTATCTCACGCGCTTCATGTCCGGGACTTCGGCCGAAGAGGCGTTTAAGATTCCCAAGCTGGGCGCTCATGTTGTCCGACAGCGGAGATTGTTCAAGCAGCTGTTGTCGAATGTGTATGGATTGGACGACGATTCCATTGTAGCCGCCGTAAAGCTATCTGGATTTGATTCTGCATACAGAGCTGGCGTCATGGCATACCGCCCCGTGGAAGACATTGAGCCTGATGGCGACACGATTGAAAACATCCGCACTATGGTCGAACGCTCGTTGAGATTTTTCAATCAGTACGGTCCGAAAGTGTTGGACGGTCTGACATTTGAAGGCGGTTATACCGGTTATGTTGCTACTGGAGACGGCGATTTTCTGACGAATGATACGTTGTGGGATTTCAAGGTTTCGAAGAAAAAACTTCAAAACAAATACACCCTCCAGTTGCTTATGTATTGGCGTATGGGACTTCATTCTATTCATCCTGAATATGAGAATGTGAAATACCTCGGTGTGTACAATCCGCGTATGAATGTTGTGTATCGGCTTGATGTGAATGACATTCCTACAGATGTAATTTCGACAGTCGAGACCGAAGTTATCGGTTATTAGCGACCGATAATGCCCGTCGCTCCTGTGGGCGGCGGGCATTCTCTTGATAGATAGATAGAATTCGTCCTTTCGTGTACGTGCGGCAGCGTTGAAAAGAAGCGAGAAAAAACCACGTAAGGTACCCTACAAGGTACCCACAGTTACGAAACGCCGAAGAAACGGCGGAATACCAACAGACTACGGGAGTCCCCTTAGCTCCACGATTATCGAGGGCCACTCCGTAAGGGGTGGCCCTTTTTGTTGAAACGACGCTGTTTCGCGGACGTGCTTGCCGAACCTCAAAAACGGTTCAAGGTGATAGAAACCGGTTATAAGGTGGTAAAGAAACAGGACTTCCACGACGACGCGGAGAACCTTCGGCAAGATCGTATACAAGCCGAACAGACGGACGCATGAACGACCTGTGTCGGCAGGGGTGTCGGCGACGGACGGTAGAGCCGACATGGGCTTATTGTTAATTTTCATTCATAGAAGCTAAGACTTGACTTCTGAGTTCTAATAAATAATAAATCTCATAAACTCTAAATGACTTTATGAAAGCAGTGCCCGTTATGCGCATGGAATACAGGCCTATGGCTCGGCTGTTCCACGCCGACAGGAGCATGGACTCCTACGCCAACCACGACCGGCTCGTCAGACAACGCCTCGAAGCGGACTCCACATTCACAACCGGATTCGGCACACCCTTGGGCGAACTGTTCATCGCCACGCCGCGCTGCGTGGGCATGCTCACACAGTAGG
>ENA-OWNV01000403-OWNV01000403.1-gut-metagenome-genome-assembly--contig:-NODE-403-length-13228-cov-3.833549_pt1 | contig 13228 bp, 10 predicted proteins | sample MGYA00248253_ERZ651784 | MGnify/ENA primary metagenome ERZ651784 (study PRJEB26908, sample SAMEA4031709) | gut metagenome | biome: gut; feature: normal infant; material: stool | place: China | collected 2015...
AGCAATGGTGAACAGGGTCGGAGTTTCGAATCCGGAAGCAACGGTTTGTCCTGGTTCTACATCACGGCTGATAACAACTCCGTCAATCGGTGAAGTAATGGTAGCGTAAGACAGGTTACGTTCCGCTTTCGCGAGCGATGCCTTGCTGCTGTCATAACTGCTTTTCGCTTTCTGATAATTGTAGAGAGCCTGTTCGAAATCAGTATCACTAATCAGTGACTTTTCGTGCAAGCCTTTGCTGCGTTCATAATTTTTCTTCTGATATTCATATTCGGCTTTCGCACCATCGTAAGTTGCCTGCTGTGAGGCCAGTTCACTTTGCAATGTGATGCGGTCCATTTCAGCAATCAGCTGTCCTTTGGTTACTACCGAGTTGTAATCTACGTGAATCTTGTCGATGATACCGGACACCTGCGTACCGACTTCTACTTCCGTCACCGGTTCGATGGTCCCTGTAGCAGTTACCGAATTTGAAATATCGCCTTTACTGACAGTAGCGGTGGCGTACGTCACTTTGTGTTTGGCCGGTGAACCGGCAAAGAGCCATATTCCTGCTCCTACAACCACAACGACTACTACGGCGATTAGAATAATCTTTTTCGTTTTCATTCGTTTATTATGCTTTTACTTATTTATAATGCTGATTTTATACTCTTTATAAAGCTAATTGATCTCCCTGATAGAATTTCAGCAACTGCGTATTCAGTATAGCCATATATTTAGCCTGAAGCTGTTCCTGCTGTGCTTGCAGCAAATTATTCTTTTCAGTAAGGAGTTCTACGGTATTCTTCATTCCCAAATTAAACTGTTCGCTAATCAACTCATAGCTGATTTGTGTACTTTTCAACTTTTCGTTTGCGGCAGCATAACGCTGTTGTGCGCTATTGGCATCCAACCAAAGGCTTTCAATGGTTTTGTACAGTGCCTTTTGTTCGTCAAGCAAGGATAACATGCTCGTTTCGTACTGCAATTTAGCTTTTTGTACGGCACTTTTCGTTTGACGGTTATTGAAGATAGGCACACTGACAGACAGTCCGATAGAGTTGTTCCATCCGTTCTTCACTTGTTCTCCGAAGGTGAAGTCGCTACCGCTGGTATGGTTGGTTCCGATTCCTGCGCTAAGGCTGATGGTAGGGAAATAGCTCGATTTAGCGATATTGATACCCAGTTCAGAAGCCTCTACATTCAGTTTGCTCGCTTCAATCTCCGGACGAAGGCTCAATGCGCTGATGTACACATCTCTTTTGGTAGGCAGCGGAGCCAGCACATTTTCGTCGGACAGGGCAGGGAGGTAGATGTTCATTTCATTCTCCCCATCCAGTTCGAGTAGTTGTTTCAGTTGCAATTTGTAATCTTCAAGAGTGGCTTGCGCTGTGACAAGTTGGTATCGGTCGGTGCTCACCTGTGCTTCCAGTTGCGCGAGGTCACTTTTGGCAATACTTCCGGCATTCAGAAGTTCCTGTCCTCGGTCGCGCTGTGCAATGGAAACTTGCAGGGTGTTTTCGTTTACTTTCACAGATTCGGCTGCATAAAGAATCTGGATATATACTTGGGTGATAGACTCCTGAATATTATTTTCGGAAGTCGCCACATCCAGCTCGGCCATCTGATTATTCAACTTCTCCTGTTGGATGGTTTTCAACCGTTTATTACCATTATATAGAGTCCACGAAGCATTCAGTCCATAATTACCGTTGTAGCTCGTTTTGCTGTTGCTACTGATAATCTCGCTACCGCTCACCCGGCTACTTGTCTCCTGATACGGACGATTCACCACCTGTTGGCCGGTAGAAAACGAAAGACTGGGGAACATGGCAGCTTTAGCTGTCTTCACATCAATCTGCGTGCTGACCGCAGTGATCCGGTTCTTACGAATTGTAATGTTCTGTTCCTTTGCATAGTCGATGCATGACTGCAAGTCCCATTGATCCGGGATTTTCGTTTCTTTCAGCGTATCGACTTGCAGCGGAGAAACCTGGGCAGATATGCCGGACAGCATACCTGCTCCAAGAAATGTCATCACTGTCAATCTTCTTACATTTATCATATTCATACTTCTATTGATTTACTGTTAGCGAAGGTACGTACATATTATATATGCCGCAAAAACGATAGACGGATGACGTTATTTCGCCGTTAAATGATTTTTTTCTGTCGATAGGTAGGTTTTTGAAGAAAAACACGACAAATCTTGCAACTTTTTTGACTACTTGTTTGTTTTAATTATAAAAAATGTATATTTGTACTCATTACAAATTATAACGTCAACATATGAAGAATACACTGCTTACGATCTGGAACTTCTATTTGGAGGGTTTCCGTAGTATGACCTTAGGACGTACCCTATGGGTTATTATTTTGCTGAAATTATTCGTCATGTTCTTCATCCTCAAAATGTTCTTTTTCCCTGATTTCCTCGGCGACCACCCAACGGATGCCGACAAAGGTACATACGTGGGAAATGAACTGATAGAACGTGCCATCCCCGATAAATCTACTGATTTTTAACTCTTAAACTACATAGGATTATGATTGAAAGTATTGACACCTCGCTGATCGATTGGTCGAGAGCCCAATTTGCGATGACAGCCATGTACCACTGGATTTTTGTTCCCCTCACACTCGGACTGGCAGTAGTGATGGGAATCATGGAGACGCTGTATTATAAAACAGGCAACGAATTTTGGAAAAAGACTGCCCAGTTTTGGATGAAACTTTTCGGTATTAACTTTGCCATCGGTGTGGCAACGGGTTTGATTCTGGAGTTTGAATTCGGTACGAACTGGAGCAATTATTCGTGGTTTGTAGGGGATATCTTCGGTGCTCCGCTGGCTATTGAAGGTATTTTGGCATTCTTTATGGAAGCTACGTTTATCGCGGTCATGTTCTTCGGATGGGGAAAAGTAAGTAAACGTTTCCACTTGGCTTCCACCTGGCTGACGGGATTGGGAGCTACGATTTCCGCGTGGTGGATTCTTGTTGCCAACGCATGGATGCAGCATCCGGTAGGCATGGAATTCAATCCTGACACTGTCCGTAATGAGATGGTTGATTTTTGGGCGGTGGCTACCTCGCCTGTAGCAGTCAATAAGTTCTTCCACACGGTATTGTCCGGCTGGGTGTTGGGTGCTATTTTTGTGGTCGGTATCAGTTGTTGGTACTTGCTGAAGAAACGAAATCGTGAGTTTGCACTGGCCAGCAGCAAGATTGGTGCAATCTTCGGATTGGTAGCATCGTTGCTTTCTGTTTGGACGGGCGATGGTTCCGGTTATCAGATTGCCCAGACACAACCGATGAAACTGGCAGCAGTGGAAGGTCTGTATGAAGGCGGAACGAATGTCGGTCTGGTCGGAATAGGAGTATTGAACCCTGAAAAGAAGACTTACAACGATGGAAAAGATCCTTTCCTCTTCCGTTTTGAAATCCCGAGTATGCTTTCTTTCCTTGCCGAGCGTAATGTGGACGGTTACGTTCCGGGCATTACGAATATCATCGAAGGTGGGTATCAGTTGAAAGACGGATCGAAGGCTCTCTCTGCTGCCGAGAAGATAGAACGTGGTAAAACGGCTATCGGCGCATTGGCTGCCTATCGTGCTGCAAAGAGTGCCGGACACGAGGAAGATGCGAAGATTGCATATAATGTATTGCAGGAAAATATTCCCTATTTTGGCTACGGATATATCAAAGACGTGAACCAACTGGTTCCGAATGTTCCTCTCAACTTCTACGCATTCCGTATAATGGTAATCCTGGGCGGATATTTCATCCTGTTCTTTATAGTCGTCCTTTTCTTTATCTATAAAAAGGATTTGAGTAAGATGCGCTGGATGCACTGGATTGCTCTGCTGACAATTCCTTTGGGTTACATCGCCGGACAAGCCGGATGGGTGGTTGCCGAATGTGGTCGTCAGCCGTGGGCTATCCGCGATATGTTGCCTACGATGGCTGCTATCTCCAAACTGGATGTAAGCTCCGTGCAAACTACGTTCTTTATCTTCCTGCTCCTGTTTACAGTGATGCTGATTGCAGGTGTCGGAATTATGGTGAAAGCTATCAAGAAAGGACCGGACGCATAATACTTAATACTTATTACTTAATACTTGAAACTTATGTATATATTTTTGCAACAATATTGGTGGCTTGTCGTTTCCTTGCTGGGGGCCATACTCGTGTTCTTATTGTTTGTGCAGGGAGGTAATTCATTATTGTTCTGTCTGGGTAAAACCGAAGAGCATCGTAAGATGATGGTGAATTCTACCGGGCGTAAGTGGGAGTTTACGTTTACTACGTTGGTGACGTTTGGAGGAGCTTTCTTTGCTTCTTTCCCGTTGTTCTACAGTACCAGTTTCGGTGGTGCTTATTGGCTTTGGATGATTATACTTTTCAGTTTTGTATTGCAGGCTGTCAGTTATGAGTTTCAGAGTAAGGCAGGAAATCTGTTAGGTAAAAAGACATATCAGACTTTCTTGGTGATTAATGGGGTAGTGGGTCCTGTGTTACTTGGCGGGGCGGTGGCTACTTTCTTCACCGGTTCTGATTTCTATATTAATAAGGCCAATATGACAGACACTATTATGCCGGTAATCAGTCATTGGGGAAATGGCTGGCACGGATTGGATGCGTTGACGAATATCTGGAATGTAATTCTCGGATTGGCTGTCTTCTTCCTTGCTCGTGTATTGGGAGCACTCTATTTCATTAATAATATTGATGACAAAGAACTGACCGACAAATGTCGTCGTGCAGTACGCAATAACACAGTCTTGTTCCTTGTATTCTTTTTGTCGTTTGTCATTCGTACACTGGTATCCGAAGGCTTTGCCGTTAACCCGGAAACACAGGAGATTTATATGCAGCCATACAAGTATCTCACAAACTTTATCGAGATGCCGGTAGTGCTGGCTTTATTCCTGATTGGGGTGGTATTGGTTCTTTTCGGTATCGGAAAGACATTGCTTAAAAAGACTTTTGATAAAGGTATCTGGTTTGCAGGAATCGGTACGGTGCTGACTGTTTTATCTTTGCTACTGGTAACAGGGTACAACAACACTGCCTATTATCCGTCATACACCGACCTGCAAAGCTCATTGACATTAGCCAATAGCTGCTCCAGTGAATTTACACTGAAGACAATGGCTTATGTTTCCATTCTTGTTCCGTTTGTGATTGCTTATATTTTCTACGCTTGGCGTAGTATCGACCGGCATAAGATTACCGAGAAAGAAATGGATGAAGGAGGACACTCATACTAATATATCATTTGTATATTAGTCTTTTGTCTGTGTACTAATAACTTTGTCCATACACTCATACTTTGTCCATATAGAATTTCGAAATAGAGATTCTAGTCGGAACAAATAAACTCCCCTTATTTAACATCACTCTAAGTCATGGTAGAGAGATAAAATAAGGGGAGCTTTTTATATATTTTATACTTAACGTGTGTGCCTAAACACTTCGGGCATTATGAATTACACTAATGTTAATTATTTATTGACTACATTCTCCGGTTTGCCGGAAATGTAAGCCTGAAGATTGCTGATTGCAATATTCATCAGACGTTCGCGAGCCTCTATGGTTGCCCAGGCAATGTGCGGAGTGATGTAGCAGTTCTTTGCTGTCAACAATGGATTGTCGGCACAAGGCGGTTCGGTAGAAAGCACATCTACGCCGGCTGCATAAATCTTACCGCTGTTCAAAGCATCTGCAAGATCTTGTTCGTTGATAAGCGGTCCGCGACCGGTATTGATTAAGATAGCTGTCGGCTTCATCATAGCAAGACGGCGTGCATTCACCATTTCGCGTGTCTCCGGCGTAAGCGGGCAGTGCAAACTGATAATATCGCACTCGCTGAACAATTGATCCATATCCATCTTCTTGATTTCCGGTGGCAATTGGAAGTGGGATTTAGAAGTCAATGCGTACACTTGCATACCGAATCCGATAGCAACACGCGCTGTGGTATATCCGGTGTTTCCCAGTCCTACCAGACCGATTTTCTTCTCGCGCAGTTCCATCAACGGAGTGTCCCAAAAACAGAAATCCTTGTTGTTTGTCCAACGGCCTTTGTGCACTTCTTCGGAGTGGTGTTGCACTTGTTGAGTGATGTTCAGGATATGCGAAAATACCATTTGAGCAACGGAAGCGGTGCTGTATGAAGGAATATTAGTAACGATGATTCCCCGTTCTTTGGCAGCAGCTGTGTCTACCACGTTGTATCCGGTAGCCAATACACCGATATATTTCAGTTCGGGCAGTGCAGCCATGTGGTCTGCATTGATGATTACCTTGTTAGTCAGAATTGCTTCTGCACCGGCTGCACGTTCTAATACCTCTTCCGGAGCTGTACGATCATAAATTGTACATTCTCCAAGAACTTTCATACCTTCCCAGGATAAATCTCCGGGATTGGCGGCAAAGCCGTCTAAAACTACAATCTTCATTTCAATTTCAATATTAATAATAAGTTATACGTGTTTTCTTAACAACATATTGATATTATAGGCACGGATTATACGGATTTCACGTTTTCTTAAAATATGCTTTGCATGAAGCATCTGCGTAATCCGTGTAATCTATGCCTGAAAATATCATTTCTTGAATTTGTCTCCCCACAACTGTATCATCCGTTCGGCATGCTTCTGCTCTGCCGGATTGTTTTGCGGTTGCCATATCCGTTTGTCTTTCAGTTCGTCCGGAAGGAATTGCTGTTTGACAAAGTTACCTTCATAGCTGTGTGCATATTTATATTCCTGTCCGTAGCCCAGTTGCTTCATCAGTTTGGTCGGAGCATTGCGCAGATGCAAGGGGACAGGCAGATTGCCGGTTGAACGGACTAACTCCAGTGCGTCATTGATCGCGCTGTATGCCGAATTACTCTTCGGACTGGTAGCTAGATAAATCGTTGTTTCAGCCAAAGGAATCCGTCCTTCGGGCCAGCCGATTTTCATCAATGTTTCAAAGCAGGCGTTAGCGAGAAGCAGTGCGTTCGGGTTTGCCAAACCAATGTCCTCGGCAGCCGAAATCACCAGTCGGCGGGCAATGAAAGCAGGATCTTCGCCTCCTTCCACCATACGGGCCAGCCAATAGATCGCTCCGTCGGGATCACTGCCACGAATAGACTTGATGAAAGCGGAGATAATGTCATAATGCATCTCTCCATCCTTGTCGTATGCCAGCGGATTTTGTTGCAACCGTTCGGTCACCATTTCATCGGTGATGACAACAGTCTCTTCCGTTTCCGATTGTACAACGAGTTCCAATATATTAAGCAGCTTGCGGGCGTCTCCACCGGAGAAGCGCAACATGGCTGTTGTTTCTTTCAATTCAATTTTGCGCTCTTTCAATACGGCATCCGTGGTGATGGCACGTTGCAGAAGTTCCAATAAATCTTCTTTCTCCAAAGATTTGAGCACATAAAGCTGGCAGCGGGACAGGAGAGGGCGGATGACCTCAAACGACGGATTCTCCGTTGTTGCGCCAATCAGCGTGACTGTTCCGTTCTCTACCGCTCCCAACAGAGAATCCTGCTGCGACTTGCTGAACCGATGGATTTCATCGATAAACAGAATCGGGCTGGATTGTGAAAAGAAGCGGTTGCTCTTGGCACGTTCTATCACTTCGCGCACATCCTTCACACCGGAAGTCACGGCACTTAACGTATAGAAAGGTGTTTCCAGTTTGTTGGCAATGATTTGCGCAAGGGTTGTTTTACCCACTCCGGGAGGTCCCCAGAGAATAAACGAAGAGATGCGTCCTGCGTCAATCATTTTCCGCAAGATAGCCCCCGGTCCAACTAAATGTTTCTGACCGATATAATCATCTAAAGTCTTTGGCCGTAACCGTTCTGCTAGTGGTTGCATAATTTTTTAGAATACCATTAATACCATGAAGCGGATACCGTTTTTGTTGATACCCGGATTATCACGATAAGTGAAACGATGTACATACTCAACGTGCAGCAACTTGAAAATGTTGTAGATACCTACACTTGCTTCGACATACGGCACTTTCGGGTCCATCACGAAACTGGTGAACTTACCGTCGCGTGTCGGGAAACGGAACAAATCGGGATTGTTGCTCTTGAATGGATTGTTCTTGTCCGTCAATGTTCCCCACAAAGTACGTACACGGAACATTTCCCTCCATTTCAGGTTCTTGATAAGAGGAATACGGTTGAAGAGTTTTCCATTCATGTCGTAGGATAATGACATGGAAGCGTAACGGTCGTTCAGGAATTCCATGTTATTGATCAGGTTGAACGTTTCGCGCTGGGTGATGTAGGACAAGTTGGCTTCCGGCAGGATTAACAACGGGAAAGGAACTGTGTTCCATTCTGCACCTGCTTTCACGCTGCAATCAATCTTTCCCCAGGAAGCCGGGAGCCAGAAACGTTTCCACACACTTGCTTCCGTGCGGTTAAAGTTATAATCCCCGCCCAATACTCCTTTGAAACCCATGGCATGAGTGAGCGTAAAGATAGGAGCGTCCAGCGACACAGGCACGCGGCGTTGCTTGGAGTTGACAAATGATTCGCCCGGCGCATAGCGCAGCGTCAGACTTGCTTCGGAAGTCGTGACATCGTGCACACGGGTTTGTGCGGCATCATTACGCAAATATTCCAGTTTGCCGGTAGGTTCGTCGTTACGGTGGCGCAGCATGGCTTTCACTCCGAATCCGGTCAGCGTTTCGAGTTCATAATTAATGGTGGCGTCGCGCATATACGACATTTGGTCTACTGTCGTTGTCTTGACCGACAGGAAGATATTATCTTTATCCGTAAACAGGAATTTGTCCATCGGAGACATTACGTCATAACTGTACGTTGCCGAAAGATAATGTTTCGGGAACTCCCAAACCACATAATCGCGTTTGTTGAACGAATAAGTCACCGTTCCGCTATATTTCCAGCGTTCGTCTTTCAGACCGTACGCTCCGTATCCGCTCAAGAACCAGTGCTTGTCGAAATGAGCCGTAGTCATACCGCTCAACCGGAAACGGGTACCATCAATGTAATTGCTCGAAATCATGGTGTTGATAGGGCCGATGTCCACTTTGCTCGGATGCTCTTTGCTTCCTGTCTCTACAAAGTTCTCAATCAGTGCTTTCGCTCCGAAGATGATGTATTTGAATCCCGGAATCTGTTCGAGACGGTTGACGAATACATCCATCGAACTTTCTTTCTTTGTCAATGGTACTTGACGGACACTCGCCCAGTACTCATCGCTTTTCGAGAGCATATCCGCTTCTTTTATTACGCTGCCTTTCAACCGGAACAGTCGTTGTTCAATAGGATCGAATTTATAATTACTATATTTCGTGGTTCGTTCCACCTGCAATCCACCTGCTGTTTTGTTGGAATTCCAGGAAAGGTCTACGGTCATGTCATCATCCGCCAACACCCAGTTGCCGTTGGGCAGTTGCTCATACTGTTGCGTGATGTCCATGCGGTTGACAAAGTTGACTCCGGTCTTTTTAGGCAGGTTCATTGTACATTTCTGAACGGCGTATGTAGAATCATTCAATACATACAGATGGCCGGTGAATCCGAAGTCTTGCGAGTTTTGCGGAACAAAAGTGAGGTGGACACATTCGCGTTTGTTTACCATCAATGTGTCCATCAGATAATATTTATAAAATGAGATGGCATTGTTACCGATCGGACTGACGAAACGCTGCTGAAGCAACCGGATATCATCATCGTAGATATTGATGTCGGCAAATACGTCTTTCAATACGGTACCGAGCATATCTCCCGTAGAGAAAAATTCTTCTATACCATTGGAGTTCTTTCCTTTGATAATCGTTTTCTTGTTTTCGGGATTTTTGCGGTAGATGGTTTGCGAGGACGTTTCCTGTACGGAAATTGGGAGAATCAACTTATTGGTTGTTTCCGACACTTCCACTTGGTCTCTTAAGAATGAATATTTTTTGTAGATACCTTTTTCAAGCTTTTCCGGTGTGAGGTCGTTGATAGACATTTTCATCTTCTCGTACTTGTCGTACTGATAGTACTCGTTCACTTCGAGGACTTGTGCCTTTTTGTGTTCGATTACCTTCTTCATGAATTCCACTGCCGGATTGTTTTTGCGGGAATATTTCTCCTTTTGAGGTTTCACGACAACCTCGTTCAGGAGCACATTATCCGGAGCTAACTTAACGTTCACTGTCTGATTGTTGGAACCAACCCGAACCGTTTTACTGATATAACCTACAGCGGAGAACACCAGTGTTCCTCCGTTTCTGCGGGTGTCAAGACTGTATTCTCCGTCAATATTGGTGATGGTACCCATATCTCTCTTTTCTTGGTAGTAAACAGAGATATACATCAATGGCTCGTGGGTAATCGAATCAGTGACTACCCCTTTAATTTGCTGCGCAAAAGCATTGGAAGCTACCAATACGAGTAAGAACAGTATAAGTATTTTGTTATATCGTTGTATCATAACGTTTGTAGTAGGGCTGCAAAGTTAACAAATAACTCTAAGGATAACAGAATATATAACTTTTTTTACCCATCGTTTTTGGTTGTTTACAAGCATATATCGTCCGATAATTCAAGGAACATCCCGCTGTTAATCCTTTTGATAAGGGCATTTCCGCATTTCGTTCTCCCAGTTTCGGTATTTGAAACCTTTGCTCCCGTTGTAGGGCACTTTTTGTTTCGACATTTGAAACTTTTTGTTTCCCGGCATGAAACTGTTGGTTTCTCGGTGTGAAACACTTTGTTTCCCGGTGTGAAACTATTAGTTTCAAGGCGTGAAACTAACAGTCCCATACCGGGAAACGGAATGGAACATGCCGGGTAAATGTTATTTGCTCGTAAGTATCTGTACAATACGCTCTGCGGTACGTCCGTCCCAACGTTCGGGAAGTTCGCCACGTTTCCATTCACCGTGCATCAGTGTATCCATTGTTTTGGCAAGCAGGGCAGGATCTTCTCCGACAAGTTCGTTGGTTCCCATGCGCCACGTTTCCGGATGTTCGGCATACGTGTTGAGTGTGATACAAGGAATACCCAGGAAGGTCGCTTCTTCGGCTACGTTTCCCGAATCTGTTATGATTCCTTTCGCCTTGTTTATCAGATAACCGAAGAACAGGTAGTTCTGCGGCGGCATGATATGGAGATTCGGAGCTTCGATGTCCAACTCTTTAATGGCATTACGTACGTAGGTATGTAGCGGTGCAACGATAGGCATACCGGCGGACTTGTCGATGATTGTTTTCATCAACTGACGCAGATTCTCCTTATTGCCGAGTAATACACGACGGTTGAGAGTAAATAGGAGATAATTTCCTTCTTGCAGTCCCAGGACGGAGAACCATATCGGTTTGAGCAAGCGGTTCCGGTTATAGCGGATGGCATCAATCAGAATGTTGCCTACATAATATACGTTTTCGCTTTCCGTTCCCGTCTGGTTCAGGTTGCGGTTGGCAACCATGCCGGCTGTGAACAGATAGTCGGATAGTCCGTCTGTAATCATACGGTTGACTTCTTTCGGCATTTTCATATCGAAAGAACGGGTTCCGGCTACGAGATGTGCTACCTTGATACCTTGTTTCTTGGCAACGATGGCACAACTCATGGTTGCGGTCAAGTCGTCTACCACAAGGACTACGTGTGCCGGATTCTCCGTCAGTTCTTGTTCAAAGGCTACCATGATTCCGGCTGTCAAACTCGTTGGATTACTGCTTTCCACTCCCAGATATACATCAGGAGCTTTCATGTCGAGATCCGAAAAGAGAGAAGCATCCAGACTCGTATCGTCTTTCCTCCCGGTATAAACCAGTCGGTAAGAGATACTTTTACCCAGCGCCCGTGCGGCTTCAATAGCGCGTGTAATGGGAGCTATCTTCATAAAATTGGGGCGTGCCCCCGCAACAATTGTTATTTTCATATTGTTTCTACCTAATTCGGTTTAATTCGTGAAGCAAAAGTACATTTTCTTACGGAATTTATTCGTTACTTTGCATACAAAATAACAAATATATGCCCACATTCGTTCAAATTCTTGATTTTATAGGCACATTTGCCTTTGCTATTAGTGGTATCCGGCTAGCTTCGGCGAAACGTTTCGACTGGTTCGGCGCTTATGTGGTAGGACTTGCTACGGCTATCGGCGGCGGTACCATCCGTGATGTACTGCTCGACGTGACACCGGGATGGATGACTGACCCTATCTATCTGATTTGTACAGGACTGGCTTTGTTATGGGTCATCTGTTTCGGACGCTGGCTCATCCGGCTCAATAATACTTTCTTCATTTTCGATACCATCGGTCTGGCACTGTTTACCGTGGTAGGTGTAGGCAAGAGCATTGCTCTGGGGTATCCTTTTTGGGTGGCGATTATCATGGGTAGCATTACGGGAGCAGCCGGTGGGGTGATTCGTGACGTATTTATCAATGAAATACCTCTTATCTTCCGAAAGGAGATTTACGCAATGGCTTGCGTCGTAGGCGGTATTGCATATTGGATTTGCGATCTCGCAGGTATGGAGTCCTACGCTTGTCAGTTGATTGGCGGATCAGCCGTATTTCTGACTCGCATCTTAGCTGTGAAATATCACATTTGCCTGCCTATATTAAAAGGTGGGGAAGAGCCGGAAGAATAAAAAAGATATTGCCCGAGTGAATGTGTTCATATTGTTTCTATCGGATAGCTAAGAATTAATAGTTTATATTATAAAATTAGGCACGGATTACACGGTTGCTGTATGGTAATCATCATTCTAACAACCGTGTAATCCGTGCAATCCACGCCTAATAATACAAAATTATTCAGTCCGTTCTTCTTACTAGTTTTTTGTTTCTTACTTTTCTTCCTTTATATACAGCTCCCCCTGAAAACTAATGGACTGACGGTTTTGCATATTGACATCAATGCTTGCCGAACCATTGGGGAATACTTTGACTCTGTATTCATACCTGTCTTCGGGATTGCGTGCGATAAACTCGATGACGGCATTTCCTTTCTTATCCATTTCCATACTGTATTCTTTGAGCACAGCTTTAAAATTTAGCCCGTCGCCTCCGCCATAGGGGATGCTGTAAGCCCGTCCATAATAAGGCAGATAAGAAATGACCGAATCGTTTCTGATTTCCAGTGAGTAGGAAGATGTCAAAGGGATGGAGCGTCCGCGCATCGGCATGGCGGTGTTGACATCTATCTTGTAGTTTTCAGATTCAATCAGCTTCTTTACGGCTTCTTAGATCGGAAGAGCACACGT
>ENA-OWNV01000465-OWNV01000465.1-gut-metagenome-genome-assembly--contig:-NODE-465-length-11838-cov-3.298019_pt1 | contig 11838 bp, 8 predicted proteins | sample MGYA00248253_ERZ651784 | MGnify/ENA primary metagenome ERZ651784 (study PRJEB26908, sample SAMEA4031709) | gut metagenome | biome: gut; feature: normal infant; material: stool | place: China | collected 2015 ...
AGAATTGGTACTGTCAATAGCAACCGCCAGACCCGGCGTACTGGTCAACGCACCGGCAATCAGACCGACAATACTCGGTGTATCAATATCAAATGCGTACTTCAACCCGACTGCGGTCAGGCAGGCGGAACAAATTATAAGCATAGTAATGAGAATAAGCGTCTTTCCTTTACTGCGGAAAGAATCGAAGAATCCGGGCCCTGCCTGAATACCGATGGTAAAAATGAAGAGCACCAAACCGAAGTTTCCTAATTCTTTAGGAATGATAACACCAAAATGCCCGAAAAGAAGGGCAATGAAAATAACTGCCGACACATCGAGAGATAATCCTCTGATTTTTATTCTTCCCAGCATAAACCCTAATGCGACAATCAGGAAAAGGGAAAAATAAGAGGAATGCAATAAGTCAGTAAACATAAAAATAAAGGTTAGTTAGTTTAAGGGCGCGAAGGTACGGATTTTATTTAATCCTCACAACATTCGTTGCTGCAAGTAGCTCTTTCGTCTTCAAACTCCAAAGTGGCATGATGAATGCCTGCCTCTTCGAGTGCTTCCTTTATATGATGTTTCACTTCCTCCAACTGTGTGATATTATCAATGACAACGTGGGCAGTCAGAGCGGTTTCCGTTGTGCTTAACGCCCAAATATGCAAGTGATGGCAATTCTCCACACCGGGTTGTTCCACGATAAGTTGCTGTATCTTTTGAGCGTCTATCCCCACTGGTACTCCATCCAAAGACAACCGGAGACTGTCATGAAGCAATCCCCAGGTAGAGACAATAATAATAACAGCAATGCCAAGTCCGATAATCGGGTCAATGATGCTCCATCCTGTATACGTAATAATAATACCGGAAGCAACTACACCGACAGATACCAGTGTATCTGCTGCCATGTGCAAGTAGGCCCCCTTCACATTCAGATCCTTATCTTTATCTTTCATGAAAAGCCATGCAGTAAGCGCATTGATGACCACTCCCACCCCAGCTGTCCATGCGATAGCGGAACCATCAACCGAAACCGGATGAAATAATTTGTCTATGCTCTCGGCAATAATAATGCCAACAGCAATCAACAGTATAACTGCATTTAATAAAGAAACAAGTATCGTACTCTTCTTATATCCATACGTGTAACGACTATTAGGGTGAACTTTCTCCAACCGGAAGGCCAACATGGCAAGTACCAGACTGGCTACATCACCCAAATTATGCCCGGCATCGGAAAGTAACCCCAAAGAATTATAATAAAATCCTACTCCGAATTCTACTATGACAAAAGTTATATTCAGAGCGATGCCTATGATAAAAGCTTTATTGAGCGATGTCAACCGATGACTATGTTCGTGGTGATGATGAGGTTCCATATTATATATTGTTATTATATCTAATATACAAAAAACATCTTACCCGGAGATTAGTTCATCCTTTTCCACTTTTGGCAGTATTAACGACTGGTTAGTTTTTCCATAAACTTATTCCGGTCTACCACATAACGTATATGTGTTCCTTCACCAATTTTACCCTGTGAATCAGAGGCTACTACGGAAAATGTTAACTTTCGTCCCTCTACCTCAAGAAGTGTGGCTGTTACAAGAACCGTGTCTCCCAATGCAGTGGGTTTAAGATGTGTAGTCTGAATCATTGCTCCTACCGTTGTATTGCCTTCCGGCAGTTGATCTTCAACAGCAGACAAAGCTGCATTTTCCATGAATGCTACCATAGCGGGAGTAGCAAGAACAGGGAGATCACCCGATCCCATTGCCACTGCCAGATTTTCCGGTTTGACCACTACTTCCTTTATAAATTGCAATCCTTTTTCTAACATAATTTCTGATTCTATATTTTAGTTATGACTATTCTTCTTTTTAGCAGACTGGTAGAACAGAAATGCCAACAGAGCTAAAAAAGCCAAAAGTATCGTAATCATCTCTGTTGTATATGCCATTGGTTCTACCCATATTTCATGAAAGATATTCCAGCGTCCCAATACTTCTACAAAAGTCCAGAACACTACTACCGTAGCAATAGAAAAGCGCATGGCATATCCCCATTGAGTGATTTTCAACAGGCGTTTAAACATAAAAAATGAACCTGCCAGACAGCCGAAAGCAACTATAGCAGTAACAGGGCTATGCTCGCCGACAAAATTCTCATCATAACAGAAGAGTAGCACGAGATAGCTCGTCCACATGATGAGATTTAACTCCATAAAAGTAACAATCGAGGTATGACGTGTCATCGGCCGTACTACAATCGTGGTGGTACTCTTACGGAAAAAGACTTTTTGAAGATAGGTAAAGAAGTCGCATCCGCTTTTTATACTGAAAATGTAAATCAGCATAAACATCACCCAAAAGCCGAAGGAGGAAGGCATGATTAAATATTCCGGTTTTGTCACGACTTCACCGGCAGCGTTCAGCAATGGTTGCACTTCATAACGATGTGCATAATATACGTAGATAAACTCTACCCATCCGGTCCAGAAGAGTAGTCCTCCGAATAATCCCCATAATGTCTGTCGTGTATCTCCTTTTGCAAACACTCCAATAATCACCATCACCAGACCTACTGCTCCCATCGTGAAAGCCGCATAGTGAAGAGCTGTGGATGAGAGCACATGCTCCATAAAAATCATTAATGCATGCCCCAACGGCATAGTAAACAATACAATCAGGAAAGAAGTAATCCCTGTCAATACACTTTTTCTACTGTAGCCGCCTTTCATTTTCTTCTCATTTTAATTTTTTAATCATCAATTTAGTAAAAGACTGCAAAAATAACGAGTTAATCCACTCCTCCCAATACCTACATATAATTAAAGCCTCTCATTTTTTCATTTCTTTTAGGTATTTCCCCCGTATATATATCCCCGTAACTTTGCAGCTGGAAATTTAATTAATCATTATCTATCAAAATTAAGTATGAAAATCTTAAACTTTTGGATGGTTGCCCTTATGGCACTATCTCTTTCTTCTACTTTCGTTTCTTGTAGCGACAACGACGACGATGAACCTAACCTTGCCAAAGAAATAGCAGGAGCTTATAAAGGTTATTCAGTCGGCGCATGCAATATGTTCTCTGATTATTTGTTGGGTGATGAATCCACAGCAACAATCACTGCCAACGAAGATGGTACCATCAATTTGGTATATAAATCCGGATCTGGAGATTTCACTCTGAATAATTTAAAACTTTCTTCTAATAAGTCTTTCAGCGGTTCCGGTGAAGTTGCCATGTCTATGGGCGGCAGCACAGGCGGTAGCTACGACTACACATTAGAAGGTAGTGTAGATGGTTCTAAAGTGTTAAGTTTGAAAGCCAATGTTGATATTCCTGTACCTATGGGAAAAATGGAGATTGATTTCATACAAGGAGAAACTCCTGTTGGTTATTATATAAAAGACACTTATAAATACCAAACTAATTTGAGCCTTAAGGTACAAGGAGGAGAAGTTGGCTCTACTACAGATTGCCAAGTAAAGATTGAAAACCCAACAGGTAGTACCGTAAATGTTACAATCAGCGGGTTTAATAATGCAGGAGGTTCAATGAGTAACTTTGAAAAATTCACTGTTACCAGAGTCAATGTTACTAAAGCAAACAATGGTAGTTACTCGCTCAGTCTGGGTGCCTTTGAAGCAGATACCCAAAAAACTACAGGTGAAGCTCTTGCTATTAACGGCACAAGTCTGAACGGTACAATTAATGCAGACGGAACAGCCACTGTTAGTATCGTTTTCTCACCGGGAAGTATGCCAATGCCAATTACAGCAGAATTTACGGGAAGTAATACTCAAAGTAGCGCACAATAAACGATTAAATAGCAATGAAAAGAAGCAGGAACGCTATTTTCAAATATACTATAGTACTGGGAGCGGCAATGTCGCTCTCTGCTTGTAATGGAATATTTGAAAATATTTATGATGCCCCCATCGAAACGGAGATGGAAATCAAGGAAAATAGCTTTTCACAAGTCAAGACTGTTGAATATACAGAATGGGCCTACATTAACCTTTCGGAACGTACGGTTACTACCGTTAAAATCGGAGAGGAATATGAGAGTCAAATTCCTGACAAGTGGGATTTCGCTATTCATCGTTATGATATAAAAACCAACGAGGGTGCTGCCTACAAAACAACTTACACAAGTATCGACGAGTTTAAAGCAACAGGTAAACTGCCTAAAGCGGAAGATTTTGTAGAAGATGAATGGACAACCGATAAAATAGCCATTGACATGTCGGGCATGATGGACGGAAACATTATCTACACAGAGTCTTACCGTAATGCTGTTCTTTCCAGCTGGCTGGACGTTAATACCGCAACGATGCCTCCGGTATACACCATGTCAAACCAAGTTTTTTTGATACGTTTGAAAGACAATACATACGCAGCGATCCGTTTTACCAACTACATGAATGCCAGAGGTATAAAAGGATATATTGACTTCAATTTCCAGTATCCGCTTGAGTTCGAGGACAACAACAATGAAACCAATCAACAAGAATGAAACCTACATTTATAATATCATTATTGCTTTTTTCATTTATAGCAACTTGCACCACATTAGCACAACACTCAACTTATCACATCAGCGGACGTGTAACTGATACAGAAGGGGAACCTCTCCCCGGTGCAACGATTTCCATCAAAGGTAAAGGAACCGGAGCCGTCACATCCGTCGACGGCACATATACATTACAACTCCCCGGAACCGGTACATACCTCATCACCGCCTCGTATGTAGGCTATCAGCCACAAGAAAAAAGACTGACTGTAGGGAAAGAGAAAAGACTAAGTTTCCGCTTATCGGAAGATCAGTTTGACCTGGGAACAGTGGTTGTCACAGGTACACGTACTCCCAAATTACTGAAAGATGCTCCTATCATCACTCGTGTAATCACAGCAGACGATATTAAGAAGGTAGATGCAACCAACGTAGGACAATTATTACAATCGGAACTGCCGGGCATTGAATTTTCCTATTCAATGGATCAGCAGGTTTCTATCAATATGCAGGGATTCGGAGGAAACTCTGTACTCTTCCTGGTAGATGGCGAACGTCTGGCAGGGGAAACTTTAAACAACGTCGACTACAACCGATTGAACCTCGATAACGTGGAACGGGTAGAAATTGTAAAAGGGGCTGCCTCTACTCTCTATGGTTCCAGTGCAGTAGGTGGCGTAATCAACATCATCACCCGTGATTCCGAGGACCCATGGAATTTAAATGTAAACAGCCGCTTCGGTGAACATAACGACCAACGATATGGCGGAACTTTCAGTTTCAAAGCCGGTAAATTCAACAGCCAGACGAATGTGCAACATACAATGTCCGATTCTTACGACGTACCGGAAGGAGATGTGACAACCATCTTCGGAAACCGCACATGGAATGTGAAGGAACGTCTTGTTTACAGACCGATTGAACAGTTGAAACTGACTGCACGCGGAGGTTATTATTTCCGCGAACGGGATAAGACCGGAGACAGCAAAGACCGTTATCGTGATTTCAGCGGAGGTCTGAAAGCCAACTATGATTTCAACATCATGAGTAATCTGGAAGTTGCCTATACATTCGACCAATATGATAAAAGTGATTATCTGACCTCATACAAATACGATGTCCGCGATTACAGCAATGTGCAACATAGCGTACGCGCACTCTACAATTACACCTTCAACGATAAAAACATTCTGACCGTAGGAGGAGATTATATGCGTGACTATCTATTGTCTTATCAATTTACCAACAATGGAAGTTATACCATGCACTCGGCAGATGCATTCGGACAGTTCGACTGGAACCCGACCGAACATTTCAACGTAATCAGCGGGGTACGTTTCGACTATTTCTCACAATCTAACGTACGTCATATATCTCCGCACATCGGACTGATGTACAAAATAGCCAACTGCTCCCTCCGTGGCTCATACTCACAGGGATTCCGCTCTCCTACCCTCAAAGAAATGTATATGAACTTCGACATGGCAAATGCCATGATGATTTATGGTAATCCCGACCTGAAATCGGAGACGAGCCACTACTTCTCGCTCTCGGCGGAATATTCCAAGAACCGTTACAATTTTACCGTTTCAGGATATTACAACCTTGTCAATGACCGGATCGACCTGACTTCATTCCGCGACACTGACGGAAGATGGGCACAGCTATATATCAATACAGAGAAAGTAGACATCGCCGGTGTGGATATCAACGCCTCCGCCAAATATCCTTGTGGTCTGGGAATACGTGTTTCTTACGGATACCTCCACGAGTTTATGCGCGACGGACAAATGAAATTCTCCAGTACCCGCCCACATTCAGCGACCGCACGTATCGAATACGGCAAATCATGGGATAATTATCAATTCAATCTTTCCCTGAACGGACGTGCGTTATCCAAAGTAGAAACCAATAAATATGTGGGCAATAATCCGGATGAAGGGACTACCGGAGTGACTTATCCGGGATATACGATGTGGAACCTGACGTTGACACAAGGGATCTGGAAAGGAGTCAGCCTGAATATGGCCGTCAACAACATATTTAATTATGTTCCAAGCTATTATGATGCAAACTCTCCTTATACCCGGGGAACCAACTTCTCCATCGGACTTGCATTAGACGTAGACAGGTTCTTCAGAAAATAGAAAAGATAAAACTACATACAAAGCTAAAAATAAGAGAAATGAAAAAGAAAAGTAAAATCATCTTAGGTGTATGCACCGTTGCTGCAGCTCTGATAGGGATGTCCGTATGGAATATCTGGTTCAGTCCTACAAAGATTGCTTTCATCAACTTCCAGACCATACAGCAGGGAAGTATATCGAAAGCCAACGACAATTTATCCATCAAACTCAGTGAAGTATCGCTCGACAACCTCGACCGTCTGACCGGTTACGACATGGTATTCATCAACGGAATGGGTCTGCGTATCGTCGAGGAACAACGTCAACAAATACAACAGGCTGCCGACAAAGGTATTCCTGTATATACTTCCATGGCTACCAACCCGGCCAACAACATTTGTAATCTGGACAGCGTACAACAGAATCTGATACGAGGTTATCTGACCAACGGAGGAAAGACCAACTACCGGAATATGCTGAATTATATCCGTAAAGCTATTGACGGTAAAATCTCTTCCATACCGGAAGTGGAAGACCCGGCAGAAAGACCCAGCGACATGCTCTATCACGCCGGACTCACCAACCCGGATGATGAACTGGAGTTCCTCACCGTGGCAAATTATGAGAAATTCATGAAGGACAACCGTCTTTATAAAGAAGGAGCACGTAAAATCATGATAACCGGACAAATGGCTGATGCCACCGGACTTATTGAGGCTCTTGAAAAAGAAGGTTACAATGTTTATCCGGTTCAGTCAATGACGAAATTCATGTCATTTATTGACGAAGTGCAGCCAGACGCAATCATCAACATGGCACACGGACGCATGGGAGACAAAATGGTGGATTATCTGAAAGCTAAGAATATCCTCTTGTTTGCTCCGCTCACCATCAACAGCCTGGTAGACGAATGGGAGAAAGATCCGATGGGAATGGCAGGAGGATTTATGTCACAAAGTATCGTGACTCCGGAAATCGACGGTGCCATCCGTCCTTTCGCTCTCTTTGCACAATATGAGGATGAAGAAGGATTGCGCCATTCGTATGCAGTACCCGAACGCTTGAAGACTTTCGTATCCACAATCAATAATTATTTGAATCTGAATACTAAGCCGAACAGCGAGAAGAAGGTAGCTATCTACTATTATAAAGGTCCGGGGCAAAATGCATTGACCGCTGCCGGTATGGAGGTGGTTCCTTCCCTATACAATCTTCTGGTCCGCATGAAACAGGAAGGATACAACATATCCGGTCTGCCTGCAAATGCTGAAAAACTGGGTAAAATGATACAGGCTCAAGGCGCTGTGTTCAACTCTTACGCAGAGGGAGCCTTTAATGACTTTATGCAAAAAGGACATCCCGAACTTATCACCAAAGATCAATATGAAAGTTGGGTGAAAGAGTCACTCCGCCCTGAAAAATATCAGGAAGTGGTGGATGCTTTCGGCGAATTCCCCGGCAACTATATGGCGACTAACGACGGTAAATTGGGTATTGCCCGTCTGCAATTCGGGAATGTAGTCTTAATGCCACAAAATGCTGCCGGAAGCGGGGACAACTCCTTCCAAGTGATTCATGGCACTAATATGGCTCCTCCTCATACTTATATTGCTTCCTATCTATGGATGCAACATGGTTTCAAGGCTGACGCACTGATCCATTTCGGTACACATGGAAGTCTTGAATTTACTCCCAGAAAACAAGTGGCATTGTGCAGCAACGACTGGCCGGATCGCCTGGTTGGAGCAGTTCCGCACTTCTATATCTACTCTATTGGTAATGTTGGTGAAGGAATGATGGCTAAACGCCGTTCGTATGCCACCATACAGTCGTACCTCACTCCTCCTTTCCTTGAAAGCAGTGTGCGTGGTATTTATCGGGAGCTGATGGAAAAAATCAAGATTTACAATAACTCTCACAAAGAGAATAAAGATCAGGAATCATTAGCTGTCAAAACGCTGACTGTGAAAATGGGAATTCACCGTGATTTAGGTTTGGACAGCATTGCCAACAAACCATATACGGAAGATGAAATCGCCCGTGTAGAAAACTTCGCAGAAGAACTGGCTACCGAGAAAATCACCGGACAACTCTACACAATGGGAGTTCCTTATGAAGCGGAACGGATCACTTCTTCCGTCTATGCAATGGCTACAGAACCTATCGCATACAGCCTGCTGGCTCTTGACAAGCAACGTGGTAAAGCGACAGATGCCGTTAGCAAGCACCGCAGCCTCTTTACACAACAGTACTTGACTCCTGCTCGCCATCTGGTAGAAAAGTTGCTCGCTAATCCTGCACTGGCCACAGATGAACTGATTTGTCGTACAGCCGGTATCACCGCACAGGAACTAGCCAAGGCTCGTCAAATAGAGGCAGACCGCAATGCTCCGAAAGGTATGATGGCAATGATGATGGCTGCATCGGCAAAGAGTGAAAATGCTGATAAAGAGAAATCCGGCAAGGATCATCCGGCTATGTCAGGCAAAGGAAAAACTCCTCATAGCAATATGCCTGACAGCATGAAGGAAGCCATGAAAAAGATGGGTGCCAATATGGACCCCGAGAAAGCTATGGAAATGGCTAAATCTATGGGAGCAAATCCCGAAGCTCTGAAAAAGATGGAAGCTGCCATGAAATCCAACAAGGATAAAGAGCAGCCTGCCGGGTCTTCAGATAAACAGATGAAAGGCTCCAAACAAGAAAAACCGAAAGGCATGTCAGCCATGATGGCCGCTATGGGGAAAGCGACGAAAGAATACAGCAAAGAAGAGATTGAACTAGCACTTGCCGTAGCGGAAGTAGAACGTACAATCAAGAATGTAGGTAATTATAAAAATGCACTCCTGACAAGTCCCGAAGAGGAACTAAACAGTCTGCTCAATGCATTGAAAGGCGGATACACCGCTCCTACTCCGGGCGGTGACCCAATAGCTAATCCGAATGCTTTGCCTACCGGACGTAATATGTATGCTATCAATGCCGAAGCAACTCCAACAGAATCTGCTTGGGAAAAGGGTATTGCTTTAGCTAAACAAACAATTGATACCTACAAACAACGTCATAATGATTCTATTCCACGCAAAGTAAGTTATACACTCTGGTCTTCCGAATTTATTGAAACTGGCGGAGCTACTATTGCCCAAGTTCTTTATATGCTGGGAGTAGAACCCGTCCGTGACGCATTCGGTCGTGTCAGCGATTTGAAACTGATTCCTTCAGCCGAACTGGGACGTCCACGTATCGACGTAGTGGTCCAGACTTCCGGACAACTCCGTGATATCGCCGCTTCCCGCCTCTTCCTGATTAACCGTGCAGTAGAAATGGCTGCGGCAGCGAAAGACGACAAGTTTGAAAATCAGGTAGCCGCCAGTGTGGTAGAAGCTGAAAGAGTGTTGACCGAAAAAGGTGTCAGTCCGAAAGATGCCCGCGAAATGGCTTCTTTCCGAGTATTCGGAGGTGCTAATGGCATGTATGGTACAGGAATTCAAGGAATGGTGGAATCCGGCGACCGCTGGGAAAGTGAATCGGAAATCGCAGATACTTACCTCAACAATATGGGAGCCTTCTACGGTGACGAAAAACACTGGGAAGTCTTTCAGAAATTTGCCTTTGAAGCAGCATTGAACAGTACTGATGTTGTCGTTCAGCCCCGCCAAAGCAACACTTGGGGAGCATTGAGCCTCGACCACGTATATGAATTCATGGGAGGTATGAATCTTGCCGTACGCAATGTTACCGGTAAAGACCCGGACGCTTATCTTAGCGACTACCGGAACCGCAACAACATGAAAATGCAGGAACTTAAAGAAGCAGTCGGTGTAGAAAGCCGTACAACGATTCTGAATCCTACCTATATCAAAGAGAAAATGAAAGGCGGTGCTTCTGCAGAAAGCAAAGTTGCCCAGACTGTAACCAATACGTATGGCTGGAACGTGATGAAACCTGCCGCTATCGACAAGGAACTTTGGGATAATATATATGATGTATATGTCAAAGACGAATACAAACTGAATGTAAAAGACTTCTTTGAAAAACAGAATCCCGCAGCTTTACAGGAAGTGACTGCCGTTATGATGGAAACTGCCCGCAAAGGATATTGGAAAGCTTCTCCGGAACAACTCTCCAATATTGCCAAACTGCATACAGACCTTGTCAGACAATTCGGTCCTTCGGGCAGCGGATTTACCGGAGACAATGCCAAATTACAGCAGTTCATCGCCTCTCAAGTAGATGCGCAAACCGCAGCCAACTACAACAAGGAACTGAAACAAATGAAACAAGCCACCCTGGACGGAGAAGCGACCAAAGGAGGCATGGTATTGAAGAAACAATCGAGCGATGCCGTACAAGGGGCACAGGAAGAACAAAATTCTTTGAATGGAGGCCTTATCGCAGGTATTGTTCTGGTAGCATTTGTTGTCATGTTGCTAATACTTAAAAAGAAACGGAAAAAGTAATGTAATATGGAGTTAATCATTCACATATTAATGCTGTTTATCGTGATTAACTGCAGTTTCAAACTCAGTTTCTGGAAACTTTGGCAAACCGTAATATACAGCCTGATAGCCGGTCTTTTTGTAGCCGGCACCTGGCAGTATGCTATTCTCCAGTCAAAGGCACAGATTGCTGATTATCTGCAGAACACGGAAGCATTGCAAAACATGGCTATTATCATAACGCTTGAGTCGGCACTCTGCTTCGGCTACTGCGTAGCTTTCTTGCGCGGACTTTATGGTAAGAAGAATTTATGGTGGGCAGAATTACTTCGCTGGTATCCCAGCTTGTTGCTCTTCCCCGTATTATTCTACTATCTCACAGAAGCTATCTTCCGGTTACCTGGTGTAGACTTTTCAGTGACAGCCTGGTCACTTGCAGGGATAGTGGTTATCGCCATCCCATTGTTAAGCCGGCTGATGAAGTATCTTGTACCCGAAGACGATCTCCGGTTGGAAGTTCATTTCCTCGTCAGCTTATTCATCTGTATCCTCGGATTACTGACCACAGTCAACGGAAAAACAACCTATGCTGCCACCGAGGAGGCACTCAACTGGAAAGCGATTATCTTGTCCATCGGTCTGTTCGTTGTCCTGTTTCTTATCGGATTCGCCTGGAACAAGCTGAAATGGCCTTTATTACAACGTAGAGAATTAAAAAAAAGAAGTAAAATCAATCAATAAAAAATATATATGGAACTCATTT
>ENA-OWNV01000475-OWNV01000475.1-gut-metagenome-genome-assembly--contig:-NODE-475-length-11650-cov-3.376134_pt1 | contig 11650 bp, 4 predicted proteins | sample MGYA00248253_ERZ651784 | MGnify/ENA primary metagenome ERZ651784 (study PRJEB26908, sample SAMEA4031709) | gut metagenome | biome: gut; feature: normal infant; material: stool | place: China | collected 2015 ...
TCAAAGAAACTATCCCCCAAAATATAATGGTTGAAGGTGTCATCAATTCATTCCTGCGTGCAATTCGCAGTATGTCTTAGTGCCCGTATTACACTTAAACGTATTACACTTAAAAAGTACGCTAAGTGGACATAAGACACATGGAAATGTCTGCTATTCATGTATCATTATCGTACAACAAATCTTATAATAAAATCAAGAACAAAGCGGAAAAATTGAAAAAAAGGAGGGCACGGTATGGTAATTGATGCACACCTGCATTTATGGGACAAGCAGCTTGGGCGTGTAGGTGAAAACAAGGTGACAGCATTAAGGGATGGAAAAAGTGACTTCGGTGGAGAGATCCGTCAGATGATGCCGCCATATATGCTGGATGGAAGAAACACAGTGGAAATGCTGATTTCCAATATGAATTATGCCAGAGTCAGCGGATGCGTGGTTACACAGGAGTATATTGATGGCAACCAGGATCATTACTTATTAGAATGCAGGAAGAAGTATCCCAAAAGGATAAAGGTTTGCTGCCTTTATGAAGAAAAAGAGAAGCATAATTTTAAAATACAAAAGGTTATGCTTGACTGTGACAGTTTGAAAAAGCATCAAAAGAAACATAAGAAACTTTCTGAGCGATATACAGATGCTGAAAAGTTATATAAGCAAACTTTAGAAACTTATAATAACGGTTACAGTTTATTTTTACGAGAGCAGGCGGGAATATTGGCAGAGTGCTTGAACGAAAATGAGCCGTGTCCCGTATGCGGTTCAACAGATCATCCTTGCATTGCTCAAAAAAGTGATACCGCACCTTCGGAAAATGAACTTGACGAAATGAAACAACGTGCCGATATGGCAGATAACGAGTGCAGAAAAATTGCCGATAAAGCAAGTAAAGAAAAGAATGAATGTGAAAAAATTGAAAATTCAATTAAAACCGCACTTGAAGATATGGATATTGAAACTGAAAATACAGTCGAAGAAATTGCGGAAACTATCAAAAATGAGCTTGCAAATGCAAAAGAACAGCTTGAAATTGCCGAAAAACGCAATACAGAAAGAATTGAATGTGAATTGAATTTAAACGCATATAACGAAAAATGCAATCAAACCGATGAGAAAATCGAAGAAATTACGGCAAAAATCAATGATTTGAAAACAGTTATAAACGGTGACGAAAACAAAATAGCGGCACTTGAAAAAATGATAAGCTGTAAAAACAAGTCCGAGGCGGAAAGGGTGCTTGAAGATTTAGAAAACCGGATTGATGAAATGAAAAAAAGTTTTGAAATTGCCGAACAAAACTATAATGAATGTGTCAAAGTCATTGACAATGCCAAAGCTGTTATAAACGAAAACGAGCCTTTGGCTAAAACGGAAAACGAACGTATAAAAAAGCAGGAAGAAAAGCTTGAAAAAGCAATGCAAAAGTACGGCATTGATGATGAAAATACTCTTGAAATATTGGTAAGTGATATTGAAAATATATCAGATATGCGTGATGAAATCAAGGAGTATGACAATAAATTAAGTGCTTGCAATGAGAGAATAAAAATGCTTAAGGAAAACATAGGTAAGGCAGAAAAGACTGATATTGAAAAATTAAAGGCAGATAAAGAAGAAACAGAAAATTCGTTGGAGGAAGTAACGGAACAAAAGAACAGCTTGACTGCCAATATCAGTATAAATAAGCGTATAATGGACGAAACGCAGAAGTTGAAAACGGAACTTGACAAAAGAGGAAAACGATATTCTACATATCTGAATATTTCGCAGACGGCAAACGGTGAACTTTCAAAACGTCAAAAAATTGCGTTTGAGCAATACATTCAGTCGGCATATTTTAGATCAATTCTAAATGAGGCCAATAAGCGTTTTTCGTATATGACAAACGGTCGTTTTGAACTTGTGAAGCATGACGGCGACAGTAATTTGAAATCTCACAGCGGTCTTGATATTGATGTGTTTGATAATTATACCGGCAAGCAAAGGAGCGTTAAATCATTGTCGGGAGGTGAGTCGTTTAAGGCGTCATTATGTATGGCACTTGGACTTTCAGAGGTTATACAACGTAACGCAGGCGGTGTTAAATTGGAGTCAATGTTCGTTGATGAAGGATTTGGTGTACTTGACAATGAATCACTTGAACAGGCGATAGAAGTGCTTAATTCGCTTTCGGAAAGTGACAGAATGGTAGGTATTATATCGCATATTTCAGAATTGAAAGACAGAATCGATAAAAAGATTGTCGTGAAAAAAGGCTCTGCGGGAAGTACGGTTGAACTCATAAATTGATTGACAAAGTAAGACGCATATGTTAATATTAATATATGCGTCTGTAGCTCAGTTGGATAGAGCACAAGATTCCGATTCTTGGTGCCGCGGGTTCAAATCCTGTCAGACGTGCCAAAAAAAGTCATAGCAAAGTAAACTTTGCTATGACTTTTTTTAATCCGATTTTATGTTATATAAATGTATTAACAATTCCCTGTACCAACAGAATAAGCATAATAATCGGCATAACGTATTTATAATACGGTTTAATCCATCTTGGAATTTTTGGACCGACACCGGTATTAGCCTCTTTAAGATAATTGTCAAAGCCCCAACCACGTTTTGATATACAGAAAAACAAGTACACAAGCGAGCCGGCAGGCAATATAAGGTTACTTACAAGGAAGTCCTCAAAATCAAGAATAGTTGACTCACCGCCTAATGGGTGGAGTGATGATAATATATTAAATCCGAACACACAAGGCAATGACAACACCGATATAATTATTATATTAATAAGTACGGCTTTCTTTCTTGTGATATTAAATTTTTCAACGCAACAAGTCAGTATATTTTCAAACAATGCAATAACCGTAGAAAATGCCGCGAAAGTCATAAACAGGAAGAACAAGCTGCCCCAAATTCTGCCGCCTTTCATTGAAGTGAATACGTTAGGCAATGTTATGAATATAAGGCTTGGACCGCTGTCGGGTTCAACGTTGAAAGCAAAGCATGACGGAAATATGATAAGTCCTGCGATTATAGCAACGAATGTATCAAGCAGAGCAATATTTATTGATTCGCCTAAAAGAGTTCGTGATTTATCAATGTAACTGCCAAAAATCATCATTGATCCCATACCGATACTAAGTGTGAAAAATGCTTGGTTCATAGCGGTTGTTATAAGCTTGAAAAATCCTACTTCCTGTATTTTTTCAAAGTTCGGCAGAAGATAGAATTTTACACCGTCTATACCGCCGTCAAGTCTGACTGCGTGTATTGCAAGAATTATAATAAGTCCGAGCAGTGCGGTCATCATAACTTTAGTGATTTTTTCGACACCTTTTTGAAGTCCCAATGAGCAAACTCCAAATCCCAAAACAACAACAACCAACATCCAAAATGTCATGGTAGCGGGGGAGGCTAAAAGGTTGTTAAATGTATTTTTTACGTTAGCGGTGTCCAAACCGACAAATCCGCCGACGGCAAATTTATAAAAATAATATAACATCCAACCGGCTACTGTGGTATAGAACATCAAAAGTATATAATTGCCGGCAATCGCAAAATTAGAATGTAAGTGCCATTTTGTACCTCTCGGCTCAAGCTCCTGGTATGCTTTAGCGGTGCTCTTTTGACTTGCACGACCTATTGAAAACTCTATTGTCAAAACAGGAATGCCGATTAAGGCAAGGAAGAACAGGTAAAATAACACAAATATTCCGCCGCCGTAATTTCCTACAATATAAGGGAATCTCCAAACATTGCCTATACCAATCGCACAGCCGGCAGACAGGAGAATAAATCCCAATCTCGATTTTAAATTTTCTCTTTCCATATAATAAATCCTTTCAAATATATTGCTTTAAACATTAACGTGTATCATAATAACACAGATTTCATCAAAAATCAAACTTTTTTAAAATTTTCTAAAAAATTTAAAAAAAAAGTGTTGACAAAATGATGTAATGCGTGTATAATAGATTTTGTTGTTACGGCGGTATAGCTCAGTTGGCTAGAGCATGCGGTTCATACCCGCAGTGTCAGTGGTTCAAATCCACTTACCGCTACCATAAACTCAGATTTCTATGAAATCTGAGTTTTTTTTGTGCTTAAAATCACCAAATGATAATATAGTTAAATAAAATCATTAATAAGCGAATATAGTCATAGAAAATATATTGTTATTAATATATAATTAGATTAACAAATATATTATGGAGGAAAGGTATATGAAAAAGTTTATTTCAGCACTTATTGTGACGGCAATGATGATACCGACAGCCGTACCTATGACGGCGTTGGCAGACAATGCGGTAAACAATTCCGTATCGGGTTACATTTCTGCTGATACAGGTGTTAAGCTTATCGGAAAAGACAAGCAAGCTAAAATTTATGTTGACAGCAATGATTATGAGAGTGTAATTCGTGCAGTGGGAGATATGAAAGACGATTTATCGGACGTATCGGGGCAGACTGTTACGATTAATGCAGATATTCAGTCAATGTCAGATGAAGTGAAAATTTCTGGCATTAATATTTCATCGGCAAGTATGTCTGTTGACGGTTACAAGTTGCTTACGGAAAACGGTAAGGGTATTATTGCGGTGTACAACACTGACGGAACGATAGAAAAGGTGCTTATATCGGAGGACAACATAAACAGTACAAACGGAACGGCACATTTTAAAGAACTTCCGAGTTTTGACGGTAAAACGGTAAAAGCATTTGTGTGGAAAATAGAAAATGACAAATTGACTGTTACACCGATTGCAAACAGCTATACATATACCAAAACACCGAAAGCGACTATGCCGGCAGATACCGATTGGAGCGATGCAAATATTATAGTCGGTACACTTGGAAACAGTAAGGCGATAGATTCACTTGCGGAAATGGGAGCGATTGACGTTTCAGAAATAAAAGATAAGTGGGAAAGTTTTACCGTTCAAGAAAACGGCGGTAATCTTATTATTGCCGGTTCGGATAAACGCGGTACGATTTACGGCATATATGATTTCTGTGAAAAAATCGGTGTGTCACCATGGAAATGGTGGGCGGACGTAAAGCCTGAAAAAGCGGACGAATTATATATCAATCTTCCTAAAGATGGATATACGGAAGATGAGCCGAGTGTTCAGTATCGAGGGATTTTCCTAAATGATGAATACAACTTAAACCAATGGTCAACCTCAATGGGTGACGGAAATATGAATAAGGAAACGTATGAAAAAATATACGAGCTTATTCTTCGTTTAAAGGCTAACACTCTATGGCCTGCGATGCACCAGTATTCGAACGCATTCCATTTGGACGCCGAAAATGCGGTGCTTGCCGATAAATACGGTATAGTTATGGGATCCTCACACGCTGAGCCGCTTTTGAGAAATAACCTTGGTGAACTTTATCCGTATCAGCAACAATGGCTTGCGGATCACCCTGACAAAAAGCTGTACATCAATACAAAGGACGACAGCGGCAGATCGGTTTCATATATGTGGACTGATCATGACGGTGACGGTAATGCGGTTGATAATAAGGAGTTTTTAGCTGATTACTGGCGTGACAGTGTAAAGACAAACGGCAGTTACGAAAATATCTATACACTTGGTATGCGTGGTGTTCATGACGGTTCATTCTCAACAAATATGGACACAACAACCGCATTAAACGAAATTATTGCAACACAAAGAAAAATTCTTGAAGAAGAACTTTGCACAGACGGTCGTAAAATCGAGGATATACCTCAAATATTCATTCCGTATAAAGACGTACAAGCGATATACAACACAGGAGCGTTAAAAATTCCCGATGATGTAACAATTATGTGGACAGATGACAACTACGGATATGTACGTCAAAATGCGGATGATGCGGAACGTGCAAGAGCAGGTAAAACAGGTATCTACTATCATATTTCTTATTACGGTTATCCTACGAGTTATCTGTGGCTTTCAAGCACACAGCCGGGACTTATTCGTGAAGAACTTAAAAAGTCATATGATATGGGTGCAAATAAGGTTTGGATATTAAACGTAGGTGACTTGAAACCGGCTGAAAAAGAAATTGAATACTTTGCCGATTTGGCTAAAAACGTATGGTCAACATCAAATACAGAAATCTCTTCAATATATGAGCAGAACGCAAAACGTGATTTTAATATGAATGAAACGGACGCAAAAGAATATGCTGATATAATGGATAAGTATTATGAAATTGCAAACGCAAAGCGACCTGAATTTTTAAGAACAGGTGATTTCTCGATGACTGCATACGGTGATGAGGGTGAAAGATATATAAACGAATATAAAGATATTTGTGCAAGAGCGGAAAAGCTATACGAAAAACTTCCGACAGATAAGCAAGCGTCATTCTTTGAACTTGCATTGTACCCTATACGTACCGCAACAAATATGGCTATCGACTATGTACAGACCGACAGAGCAAATTTGTATGTAAGCCAAAACAGAGGTGCGGCGGCTAATAAGTATGCTGAAGAAGCTGATAATGCGGTTAAGCAAATCAATACGGATATGGCTTATTACAACTCTATGCTGGACGGCAAGTGGAACAACATTATGAATAACAATCCGTCAAAATTGCAAGGTTGTGACGCACATATAACTACAGAACTTAACGCACCGAAAGTATCATCGCTTGATTATACCGAACTTGCGGTAATGACCGATTCGCAGATGGATTATTCGGATAATCCGACTATGACAGTTTCAACTTATGATACATATGATAAATTTATTGACGTAATTAACAAAGGTTACGGCGGACTTGACTATGAAATTACGTCAGACTCAAATGCACTTGTATTTGACAAGACAAGCGGAACATCATACGGCAGTGACAGAGTGCATATAAGTGTTGATAAATCAAAGGCGGCAGACGGAGTAAACAATGCAACGGTTACCGTTGAGCAAAAAATAGGTGATAATGTTCTTGATACAAAGCAGATTGCCGTAACAATCGAAAATCCGACAGAACAAATTTCTGAAAAAACATATGTTGAGGCAGGCGGAGTTGTTTCGATAGAAGCTGAACACTACACAGATAAATTTGATGTAAACGGCTATGAATGGAAAGAAGAGAAAGACTTCGGCAGAAGCGGAAACACAATGAAAGCTTATCCTGAAACAGCCTCAAATGCAAAGGAAAGTGATTTAACCAATTCAGCGGCATATATGGAGTACAAGGTTTACTTCACAAATGTAGGTTCATACACATTGGACGTTTATCGTATGCCTACTCTCAACGAACGCGGAACTATGCGTTTGGCGGTAGCGATAGATGACGGTACTCCTACCGTGTTAAGCGGAACTAATAAATACAGCGGAAGCAGGAGCAAGACGGACGCATGGTCAAAAGGCGTATTGTGCAACAGTGAAAAGCTTACAACAAAGATTAATGTTTCTGAGGCGGGGTATCATACTGTAAGAGTGTACAATGTGTCAACAGGCGTAGTCATAGACAAAATGCTTCTTTCTAAGAATAATATAAATTCGTATTTCGGCGCACCTGAAAGCTACAACACAACATATAACACAACAAAAGAAACATCAACCGTAACGGAAGATACGGAAGTCAGCGGTATTGACAAGACATATGAGCCAAAGGCGGTTGTAGGTAATGTGTCAGTGGAAAATAATAATGTAAAGACTGTTGATTTAATCGGTTTAACAGAAAATACACAAAATGCGGTTGAATTTACTGACGGCTATGTTAAGGACGGCAATGCGGTATCAACAGCTATGAATAAAGCCGAAATAAACGGCAAAACAACGGTAAATGTCAATTTGGCTTTGGCAGATAATGCAACATCATATGCGATATATGTAGTAGATAATTTAACAGATATGCAGCCGATTGCACCGTTTAAAACATTCGGTAAGATTAAGGCGGAAGCAGAGGATAATTATATCACTCTAAAAACAGATTTCAGTTCTTTATACGGTAAAAAGTCTGTTGTATTGGCAGCTGATTGTGAAATATCGGAAGACATTACAGCGGATAATATTAAGTATGTATACGGCGAAACACTTGACAGTGACAGCTACAAATACATTCCGTGGAACGAAGAAGAAGGAAAATACTATATTCGTGTCGGAGTGGATAAGGACAGTACTTATGATGAAACAAAGAATACTGTAAAAAATATAACTCCTGATACTCAAGGCGAAGAAACACAAGTAAGCCTGTGGAAATTTGATACCGACTTAAACGATACTAACGGTGCAAATGCGTTTACATTGACAGGTGATACGGTAAACAATAACGGTCAGATTTTGATGAACAATTCAACAAAAGGTACTTCAACAGGCAGTGCGTCAATGCAGTATGCAAAGCCTGTAGTAACTTCACAAGGCGAAACATTGACGGTTGAATTTGATATTACATTCGGTAAGCACAGCGGTAAAACAATGTCATACAGCCTTACAGACGCAAACGGTAAAGCAATCGTATCAACACAAATTTGTGCATATGATTTATCCGGTAATACGAATGTTAAAATAGGCGGTAATGATGTTCTTGATGATTATTCAAAATTGTCGGCGGCAATATCAAGAGGAAATAACAGCTCATCATCAAATAAACCGACTCACTTTAAAAATGTAATTGATTTCGGTTCAAATAAGGCGTATGTGACCGTATCATATGACGGCGGACAGACTGCTGAATTTACAGGCAAAATCGGTGACAGCACAGGAAGTCTTGGCGGTATAAATTTCAGCTCAAATCATGGATATGCCGACAGATCGTGTATTGTTGATAATGTAAGCATCGGCAAAGTCAGCGGACCGCAGTATAAAATGACATTCGGTGCGGTTGATTCAAAGAGCAAGGAAAGTGTTGACGCAAATATTGTTGTTAAAGACGGTATAAGCGGTGCAGTGCTTACACCTAATTCAAACGGTGAATATTTGCTTTGCGAGGGTGATTATTTAATCAGTGCATCAGCAGACGGCTACCGTGACGCAGGACAAAAACTTGATCTTTCACAGGCAACCGAATCGAAAAATATCACTGTACCAATGGTTTCTGTAATGGATTTAACAAAGGCGGATATTGCGATTGAATTTAAAGACAATCAAGGTAATGATATTATGGAAAGCGTAACGGAAACAGGCGATTTCTATGTCGGAGATAAGTATACCGTTTCTGCTGATTACCGTAAAGACCAAGTTGTTAAACGTGACGGTAAGGTGTACACATATAAGTATAATGCCGAAAAGTCGGTATATACTGAAGATAAACTTGAGGAGAATAACATATTTACTCTTGTATATGATGTAGGCGGCGAATATGATTTCTATGCCGATTTTGAAAATTATACTATTGATGACAGTGCATTGACATACGGCGGCGGAAATCCTAAATTGACTGTTGCAAATGATAATGAAAACAGTTATTTAAGCTATGCGTCAACGGGTTCAACGGTAGGAGTATGGCAGAAATTTGATACTATAGATTGTACAAATAAAACGGTTACGGTAAATGCCGATATTAAATTTGCACCAAAGGGAACTGCGGGTAACAGTCAATTCTCAATCGGCGATACATCACCGAAATTTGACAGTAACAACGTGAATTACGGCTTTGTAAACAAAAGTAAAAAATATGACGGACATATAATTGCGGTTGAATACAATTCCGGAAGTACATTGCTTGTAAACGGTCAAACAGTGTCAAGCGATTTTGTCGGTTCATGGATACACCTAAACGCTGAAATTAATTTCGCTACAAAGAAAATTAATGTGACTTTGAAAAATGACAGCGACATAACAGCCGAACTTAATGATTTGGATTTCTACAGTTCAAATGATATAACGGAAATAGGCCCATTCTACCTTAGAGCCGCAAAGTCTAACGGAACGGTAGGTCTTGATAATCTTACAATGGTTTGTGAATAAAATGGTTATAACATAAAATCAGGTCGGTACAATACCGACCTGATTTTATATATTTGAGTGCTTTTTCTTAAATTGTTCGGGGGACATATCGGTGTATTTTTTAAACACACGATAAAAAGTGGTATAGTCACTGAAACCGCATTTGTAAAAAATATCCATTGCATTTTCACCTGCAAGCAACAGATTTTTTGCCATCATAACGCGACGCATATTTATATAAACAGATATTGTAAGACCTGTTTCGCTTTTGAAAAGACGGCTGATATATGACTTATTTAAAAACATATGTTCCGCAATATCATCAATATTCAAATTGCGTGTGAAATTTTGTTCAACGTAGTTTTGGATTTCTTTGATATGCTTGTTTTTAGAGGAAGTGTCGTTTACAAGAAATTCTTTTTTAAGAATTTCACTAAGCTTCACGACAAGTTGTGCGGCATATGTGGAAACCATAAAATCAGTATCAGATGTCGGATTTGCCGAGTAATGTTCAACGCCTTTGAAAATATCTCCGAGATTGTATTTATTGAATATTTCGGACGGTATTCTGTTGTTTATTCCGAATTTTCGGGCATTTAAAGTGTCTAAAATATGAGGATTCATTGATGAAACAAAGCTGCTGTGTATCTGCAAAAACTGACGATGATAAACGCTGTTTTTCGGAAAAGTAATAAAGTGAAATTCGTTTGGATTGGTGATTAATAAATCGCCCGAAGAAATTTTGTATTCCGTTCCTTCAACGTTGTAAAGCGCATTGCCTTCAATCAGTTGCAAAAATTCATAATATATGTGCATATGATTGCCGAGAATTGGTCCTTCGGACATACCTGTCCTGTAAGTATATGTATAAGATTTGTCATACATAACGCGTCGTATCGTCTTTTCCAATCAAACTCACCTCAAAATAATTTTAGCATAATTTTTGTGTGCGGTCAATTCAAAAATGAGTTGCGTTTGTATGAAAATGTGATATAATAAATGTTAAGCAAGATTTGTAAGATTTAAGCTGAATTAAAGCAAAATATATGTGGCTCAAATTCTGTTTTGAGTATATAATAAGAATATAAAATAATACTGTGAGGTAATGGTAATGAAAAAGTTTATGGACGATAATTTTATGTTGAATAATGAAACGGCGGCAAAGCTGTTTAATGACTATGCAAAGGATATGCCGATTTTTGATTATCACTGTCATTTAAGCCCTCAAATGATGTATGAGGACAAGCCGTTTGAAAATATTACTCAGATTTTCTTGGACGGTGACCATTATAAGTGGAGATATATGCGTTCAATCGGTTTTGACGAGAGTTACATAACCGGTGACAAGAGCGACTATGATAAATTTAAAGCGTTCTGTGGCTGCCTGCAGTATGCGATAGGCAATCCGCTTTATCATTGGACACACCTTGAATTAAAGAGATATTTTAATGTTGATGAAGTTGTCACGGCGGAAAATTGCGATACAATATGGGAAAAGTGCAACAAGGTTATAAAAGAAACAAAAATGAGCCCGTCAACACTTATAAATCAATCAAATGTTGCGGTACTTTGCACAACCGATGACCCTATTGATTCGCTTGAATATCACAAATTAATTGCCGAAAAGGGACATATAAAAGCAAAAGTTTTACCTGCGTTTAGACCTGACAGATTAATCAATATTGAAAAGACCGATTTTACGGATTATATCAAAGCACTTGGAAACGTATGCTGTATGAACATAAAAAATTATGACGAACTTA
>ENA-OWNV01000477-OWNV01000477.1-gut-metagenome-genome-assembly--contig:-NODE-477-length-11604-cov-3.699748_pt1 | contig 11604 bp, 10 predicted proteins | sample MGYA00248253_ERZ651784 | MGnify/ENA primary metagenome ERZ651784 (study PRJEB26908, sample SAMEA4031709) | gut metagenome | biome: gut; feature: normal infant; material: stool | place: China | collected 2015...
ATTTTAGTAGTTACGCCTGAACCACCACCCCCACCAGTAAATGTTTCAGAAGTACTTAATTCATCCCCACTCTCCGTGAGTAGGGAAAGAGAATATGCTTTCTCATCTCCTTCTCCTATGGTGTTGAGACGTAAAGCAGCTCCGTATTTACCAGAAATACCCTTAAATTCTGCTGCTACTGCCTTATTTTCAACTGGATTGGTAGAGTTCTCATCTATTGTCTCATCAACCTCTACGACAGGAATATCAAGATTTACGTTTCCACTTTCATCTGGAGTTAGCACATTTGTAGAAGCTCCTCTTGAAACAGTTATTTGTTTTATCGCTCCTTTACCACCATAAGTCTTCCAAGCAGGCACGTCATAAAATGCACTTATATCCGTTCCTTCAAAACGATAATCTTCCCAATTGCCGTCAGAGACTTCAAAGGTGATAATCATTCCTGATTTTTCTTCATCATCAATATCAGCATTTCTCAATGCTTCGACAGCCGTTGATAAAGTGTAGAAGCCTTCTGTCAATGGAACCTCTTTTGTAACATTAAAGAAGCCTGAACCAGAACCACTTCCCGAACCGCCACCAATTAAGGATAATTCTTTTCCTGAATATCCGTAATAGAGTTCATTGTATAGGTAAAACTTACCTATTTCGGGTGTTACCGTGCTTGCTACGCCATTTTTTACTAACGTGAGTGTTCTTATCTTACCTTTAGCATCCTCTTGTAAATATAGCCCATCTACATCTGTCGTCTCTCCGCTTTCTAATATACCAGAACATTCCAATATAGCATCCGTCTTAGTGGTAAGAACTGAAATTGCAGTTTCCCAATCATCAACCTTTACAAAAATACCACTGTCGTCAAATACATACAGATATTTGTCTAAAATATAGATTTTATTCTTTAATGGTTCTGTACGTGACGAATTCATAAATAAGTCAGCGGTTGACCAATTCGCATAAAACAAGGCATTAAATTCTGTAAGAATTACCTTATAAGCAAATTTATTCTTTGCCCTTACATATACAATTACCCCATCAGTGCCACTATATGATTGAGATAGAATATCGGCATCTGCTGTTATTTCATCAAACCGTTCCGTGGCTCCTTGCAAAGACAAATCAGCTATTTCCTTTGCTTCATCTGCTGTTAATTGAGCTGTTTCAACCGCTGTTTCATTTTCATCAATCTTTGTTTCGGCTGTTTCTACTCTGGTTTGAAGTCCTGATATAGCGTCAGATAATTGCTGGTCAGCAGCATTCATATCGCTTCGGATTTCATTTTCCGTAGCTTCAATAGCATCATTCCTATTGTCGATTTCTGTATTGATAGCATTAGTTATAGCTTGATTTCTTGCTTCCTCTTCTGCGTCGATAGCGGAGGATAAATTGTTTTGAAATTCTGTCCTTAGAGCATTCAATTCATCCGTTACAGCCTTTTGGGACATGACATCATTTGCACTCTGTCCTGTCTCTTGTTTTATGGCTACATTTATCCCCCCTTGGAATTGCCAACCTTCTTCTGAACCTTCATAGCTATAAATTCCATTCTCATCTCCGTTCGTAGGATTTACAACCGAAACTAAATCGCCAATATTGATTCTCGTACCATCAGTACCAATAGGATTAGTTTTGTCAGCATTCATGTTTGCTATGCTAGTGTAAGTCTTGCGTATGTTATACCGATAATAGAACGTGGCATTTTCCGCTTGGCTTATGATGTTAGTCGGAACGGATGTTGCCGTCCAGTATTGACCATTCCAAACGAATACTGCAAAATAGGCTTCCATCTCTCCCGTGGTTATGGAAATAGGATTTCCCTCATAGTCATAGAAGTTTTGGAATGTAACGGTACGATTTTGAGCCACGCCAGCAATATATGCCGCACGACTATTATCAGGCTGTACTGGTTGCGTATCAGGTTGAGCTACTCCGATTAGTGGCCCATTAGCAACCAATTCTAAACTCCGAATATAGTTTAACATATTCAGAGCATACGCTTGGTGGTTTTCGGGTTGAATTTCCGTCCCATTTGGACGCCCCATAAGCGTACTGACAATCATCTTATAGGTATCATCATATCCTGCCATAAGTTATACATATTTGTTTATTGAATATTTTGTATCCTTTATAACTGCCGAAAGTGAAGTACAAAAGAAAGAGCGACTATTGAATGAATAACCGCTCTTTTGTATTATTTCCTTTTTTAGTTTTTTAAGATGACAGACCTGCCTTCAATATTCCATCATCACTGGGAAGTAATGATTCCAAACGATTTATCTCATCACGTTTTGCTTGGCGTTCGTTATATAAAGTTTGAATATCATAAGGCATTTCTTGATTCAATAAACTTGCCTCATAGCATTTTGCAATTTTATAGTCGCCATCGGATAAATCTTTTTTCAAAGAATTTATTTTTTGAGACACTCTTGTTGGTTCATTTTTTCTTATTTCCCAAAGCATGTTCACCTTTCCGTTATCTTCCTCGTAATAAGGTACTGCTTGGTCAAGCTCCGTATATTCAGGAACAGATGAAGTAACCAATTCTTTGTATTCTTCTATTTGAGAAATAGTATCTGAATACTCCTTCTCAATAGCTACCACAGCATTCAAAAGTTTCACATCTTCTTCCGTTTTCTTCTTTTTGCTGTTTATTCTCTTTACTTCTTCCAAAGTAGTACCTAAACTTTCAACTCTGTCTTTCATCGTTGATTCGGCTTTTTTCTTCTCAACATCATAGTCAATTGCGTCTATGGAGTATTTGCTTAATATCTTAACTTTTTGTATCATAATCTTTACTGATTTTGTTTGTTCATCATCCAATATTGACCGTCAAATAAAAGAAAATACAAAGCTCCTCTGTCTGACACGGTAACGCTTGAAGAACCTCCTGTAGTATTTTCATTTCTAACAATTTCTTTTCCGTTACCATTCAAAACGATACCATTAGCGTTCACCTGACGTATCCAAAGACATTGCCCTTTTTGAGGCTTAGCAGGAAGATTAAGAGTTATATTACCACTCGTATTATAGCAACTATAATAGCAACCAAGACTTCCAAGAGTTGTCCCCGAATCAGAATCACTCAATTGGGAAGTCCTCAAAATAAAGCCTGCGGCGCAAAGTCTTTCAATGTAAGCTCCATAAGCCCACTTAGGGTATGAACCTGAATAACTATTGTTTGCCCAAGCATATAATCCCGCATACCAATCGTCCATTATATTAGGAAGAGTAGCATCACCCCAACTGCCTGTTATGAATAGATTAGCAGTTGAGTGTCCATTGTAAGGATAACCATTTGTTTGACCGCCTCCATTGGCATACAATCCGTCCACTCCTAAATGAGCACTTTTAGAGTTCACCGAATCATAGATATAAAGATTGCTCGATGACCCTGATTGTAATGTCACATCAGCACTATTACCTGCACCTTGATATCGGTCTCCAAGTATCTTAATAGCACCCGAACGCATATCAATTTCCATCTTACTGCCTCTTTCCTCTCCGCTGGAATTGTATGCTTTTTGTTTAGATTTTATATTTCCATCCGTAATGGTGCCAATGTCGTTCAAAACTCCTTGCAACTTAGCAATAGCAGTTTCTATCGGGTCATTAGGAGCGCATTCTGGAATTGGAGTTCCGTATGAAGGGTCAGTTTCTGGTTGGAAGTCTTTTGATAAAGACAGTGTACCATATATATTTTTCAACCAATATTGCACTTTTGAAAAAGCAGAATCAACGGTATCATTGTTGTTTATGTATTCTGGGTCAGTAGCTTCTTTAAAATTTGAGCTTATCTTAATACCAGTTGCGTACTTAAACTTGTTGATATATCGTTGAAACTTCGATAAGATTGTAATCAACCTATCTCCTTTTGCTGCATCTATTGCTTCACCTCCTGTCTCCAAATCCGAAGGTAAAGTTTTATTATATACAGCCGTATCAGATGCTGCCTCATTAATAGCCGTATTTGCGTTTTTAATAATGTTTTGATTCTCTTTTCCTACATTCTGGATAGAAGTATTTATTTGATTCATATCTGTATCGTAGGTGTCCTTTGCAACAACTCCTCCCTTCTTATCCAAGATGCCTTTTATAGCAGCCGAAAAATTAAAATAGAAGCCGCCATTCCAACTAATTGAATTACCTGTGACTTTTGACAAAAAAGAAGATAACTTATACTTAGCAAGGCTCCAAGCATTGTTTCGTTGAATCTTACCAAGCACGTAATCATCAGCCGTCATATCAGGCACTACCTCGTTGAACTGGAATACCAGTTTCTTATTATTTTCATCAAATACTCCCGAAATATCGTCTATTTGTAGGTTTGAAGAAGTTACGTGATATTGAATATTCGTTCCTAAATCATCTATGAGAATATTACCAAGAGCATCATCATATTGAACCTTAGTTGTTGTTATGGCAATCGCTAAAGCGTTTGATTTATCTGTTATTTGATAAAATTTACCTACGGACAAACCTACGTTCTTTGCTATATTTACCAACTCGGAATAAGTTATATATGATATAATCTTTTGGTCAAGAATAACCCATGTTTTTTTTGCAGCATCATATACCTTATGGCAATTTTGGCTCGGAGTATTATCATACCAAATTAATACAGTATTTTCTGGAGGAGCACTGCCAATATGTACTCCCGCCACTTGCCCTAAATTCTTTGTTGTAGCCATGTCACTTATTCTTTTTGATTGATTGTTCAGCTCTTACATCATGCCAATTACCATCTTCATCATAATAGGCTTGCGTGCTTATCCAGATAATAGCATCTACGTTGCGTTGTCCAAATAGAGCGTACATACCATATTGTTTAGCAAGTTGAACCGTCCGTTCTTTGATTGCCTGTATATATTTGCTGTAGAAAGAAGAAGGAATATTGACTAATAATGGAACGTCCTCCGAATGTCTATTATCCCATACAATATTTGCATCTTTGTAAAAAAGAATACCGCCATCACGATGCACTCCATCTTTCAAATCTGAACGTATATCTCCGAACTCTTCTTTTAGTTTCTCGATGATTGATGCTACAGCTTTATCTCGTGCCTTACTGCCATTGATAATATCATCTGGCGATAAGAGTATGCTTTTACCTTTCTTTGCGCTGCGTATGCCCTCTAATGTCGTTTTCTCTCCGCTTATGAGTTCTTCCTTTTTATCAAGAAGAACGTTCTTCATTTGGAGCATGACGGCATCATTAGGAGCGTAAATCATTTGTTTCTGTAAATTTCTTAATTGCAAATCAATCCACGATACAGTAACATTGTTTGAACTCAATTGATTCTTGTATTCCTCTACCTCTGGAAACAATATGTCTGTACTGCCGCCATTTACATCCTCAGACAGAGACTGTGAATTTACAGCCTTTTCTATATCAGAACTCATAGATGGTAATGGGGCTGACATAATTCCCTTATTGATTTGTCTTTCCCTTGCTTGACGTGCTGATTCTATTTTGTTAGCCGTCTGCAAATCGTCTTGAAAAATTTGTTTATCCATGACTTTCTTGTTTTTTTATTCTTGTTTATACATAATCTGTTCAGGCTCTTCTTCATTATCTAAATCATCTTTGAATAATAAAGCAATGTCAATAGCTGATGATAAATCAGAGGCTTCTTTTTCTTCTCCTTCTTTATTCTTAATATCGACAGGGAACATGCTAACCAGATAACCGTCCTTGATTTTACAAATAAGTATGTCCCCATTTTCATGATTAGAGATATAAGAGTTTTCTACGTCTTCAACCCCAATGTACACTTTATGGTCTTGTTCGTTGAATTTACGCAATCCTAACATTCACATCTTAAACATATCAGATTTACCAGCATAAGAACTACTTTTTGAATTGTCCGTTCCATCGCTTTCCTCTTCGGTGACATCATCTTCTGCTTTTTGAAAATATCCAAGAGATTCAGCTATTTTTTGAGTCTGAACCTTTCGATGATTTTGAGTTTGTTCTAACCAGTCCATATTTTTTTTCGTTTATTGTTTTATTTCTTATAAATATAGCTTCTCTACCTTGAAGGCTATTAGAACTTGGCTACGTTTAAAGAGGTGTACGGCTCCTCATTGAGTACAAATTATCATCCCATAATGTCAATTTCTTTATAGCTGGGAAACAGCTATATCATATTTCTTTATCTCGGTTTAATTTATATTCACTATCAGCCATAGCAAGTTTCTCATATTCGTCATCCGTCCATTCCTCTTTCCGCTCTACAAGATTATCTATGGCGCTCCCCAATTCTTCACAATAAACTTCATCACGAATAGTCTTCACTTTCCTTTTGTCGTTAGAAAGTAAGGTTACGATGTAACAATCACGTCCTTCGTCTAAACTGATGTACACCCATCCTTCATGTAATAAGCCACTGACCTTTAAAGCAAGCGTTACTCTATCGTTATACAACGTGGCTATCCGTTTGGATATACCCCATGACATCTGAATGGACATTGTTACACCGCATCTGATTTGACGATTGATTTCATTAGCAATTTTCAATACAAGTTCTTGTTCCATTATTTCATTCTTTATATCGTTCTCAATAAAGAACTTTGGGAAGAAGTTTTTGTCTCGTTTCAGGTATAAAAAGAGAAAAATACGTTTTATTATGAAGATAGAAAATCAAATAATCAAGCCACGTTTTGAGGCTTCTCCCGAAATTGAGGCATATCGTGAGAACCAATTAAAGGTAGTTGATGAAATTCCTGGAGTTAGAGAGAATGAAACATATGTACGCAAAACACGTACATTAGATTGTTTGGACATTAGACAAATATCTACCCCAGAAGAAGTCCGTCATATGTTTACTGAAGAGGAATATGACGTAAAATCTCTGATAAGATATTGTTTCAAAGCAAAAATATCACAATTAGAGAAAGACGTTTTGAAAGGGATAACAGTAGAAAAATTCAAAAGAGAAAAAGGCAAGAAATAACTTCTGCCCATTCTATATATTCCCAGTTATAGAGAAAGCGAAAGTTGACAAAACCATCAAGGTTTATAGATGCGTTTGATTTTTGCTACAATGTAATTTCCGCATCTAAATAAATCGACTGGTTTTTCATCATACTTTCTTCCATTCAAAGGCTTTGTTTTCATAAATTTTATCTTATTAAATTGGACTAAATTCTTTGTTTTAATGGTTTGACCTCCAATTTAATTTACGATTGCCGTGGTAAGCGTCGCAAAGATACGAAGGACTTATGGAAACTAAAAATGGGAGCTATCCGTGAGGACGTTCCCATTTCTTCTATATCCAAATGAAATGCTGGATAATCAATGCGTTGTTAATAATCTATAAAGGTCATTAGAAAGATAAGCTATATCTCAACGGTACATATTCTACTTCCCAAACGCTTCTTTTCAAATACTTCATATCAAAGTAATAGGATAGTTCCGTTTCATTAGAAATGTTAGACTTTAATACTCGCCTATATACATCCATCTTCAATTGTATTTTTCCTTTAAGGTCATTGAGCTCCGTACAATTATAAATAGCAGCTTCTAAATCATATTGCATTTTTTGAGCATCTTCCTTTGCCCAGCTTTGTAACTTAGTAGGCAAATCTTCTACAAATTCCCATCTACTGGTTTTCTTATTCTTTTTGATTGTCAGTTCTAAATATCCTCTATGCTTATATCGTTGTTCTCGGAACTGTATGGTGATATAACTATTAACAGGAATATCCGTACCGTTTATTTCAATATACCCAGATTTATAGCCGACAAAGTCAATATTGTTGTCAGAGATATAATGATAAATAAATTTCTGTATTGCTGAATAATTTAGAGTGTCGGAAGCATTCATCAAATACAGTTTACCTTCCTTATTGATTATACAATTGTAATCGTAATTCATTAGTTCATCTTTATCATTGAAAACGGTAGATGTAGCCAGATTGTATATGTCAATCTCAATATCAGGCAAAGTCGTGAGTCGGTCTTTTGTAAATATATCGTCCGCTTCGATGCGTTTTAATAATGCTTGTTCCTTCTCTTGCTTTTCCTTTTCGGCAATAGCTTGTTGCTTTGCTTCTTCTTCCTTCCATACTGCTTCTACTTTTTCCGTTTCTTGAATAGTAAAACCCATGTCTTTTAAGGCAAAATATCCCATTCTCATACCATAGTTGTAATATAACACTATCAGATATTTTTCGGCATAATCCAAATGTTTATCCAGTGTTCGGAGTATTCTATCTGCTTCATGGCTAAAATTGATGTTATTAGCATTTGCAAATAACCATTGCATACGTTCGTTGTATTGGCAAGAATAACTAATTTTCTTTGCCATAGAACTCGTGACAAATGATTGTTGCTTTCTTGTCGTCTGGGCAGTAGTTGTTCCTATCGCAAAAGAGAATAGGAAAATGACGATTAGTGATAAAAGATTTCTTCTCATAATGGCGATTTTTAACGAGTAACTCTGTAGGCAACCTCTGAGAGAAAGTAACAATGTTAGATAACAGAAGTGGGCTGCCATCCATGCATACTCGTTAGGTATCGCCAAACACCTGTATATACGCACAGAATGAGCAGCCCACCATATATGAGCCGTCCTCTGTGCCTTGTATATACTACTGTTTCAATTTGGCGATTTCAACGAGTATAAGGCACTTCCTTAATATTTTCAAAACTTTGTCCCGAAGGACTTTGCAAAGATAGTGAGATTTCATGTATCTTTGTGATTTATTATTAGAAACTATTGAATATAGAGGATTTATGATAATACGTTAAACATGAAAAAGTTGATTTATCTATTGGTTATCCTTGCTTCATTATTCATATCATGCGGTAAAGAAGATAATCCCATAAATGGAGAAGATAACAAGGATGATGCTCCCGAAGATAAAACGGAAGTACAACATATCTTGATTACGGCAAACGTCAGCGAAAATTTCAAATTGCCTGTTGGTACACGATGCGAAGCGGAATTTTATGACCAAGACGGAAAGAAAGTTGATTGTAAGAAAACTCTGTCTGCTGCATCGGAACGTTCTTTTTATATCGGTGCTGATTTAGACAAAGGCAAACAATATACATGCTTGCTCTGGTTTGATAATGGTTCGTATGGTTACGATATAAGCGAAGGACTGAAAAAGATAAAGATGAGCACTAAACCAAATCTTGCTTTCTATGGCAAATTAGAGTTCAATTCAGAAGCCACTACGCATAACATAGAAATGAAACCAGCCGTGGCGCAAGCCGTTTTGAAATTAGATAACGTGGTTCAAACTGGCTCTGGTCTATTCTCGGTTTCGGAAACCACTCCAATAAAGTATGTCTTTGACGTTAATTCTGGAACTGCTATTAGTACAGATGAAACCTATATTCCCAAGACGGTCTTTCTACTAAACAATTCAGGGAAAGTGGCGGAGTTTTATACTTTCACTCCCGATGGTGGTATGACCGTAAACCTGCAAGTAAACTACAATGACAGGTCTAAAACCACGGAGAATGTCACGCTTCAGAGCGGATATGCTACTACGTTGGAAGGTGATTTGGAAACGATGGAATTTGATTTACTTGTTATCAAAATATAAAAATCTATGTTATAGAACAATATTCTTTACTTTTATTCCGTTCTATTTCTTCAAATTAAAATGTTTTTTTAAGTTTGCATGAAAAATAATTAGTTTATATGCGAATTGATAGATTGGATTTATATAAGCAATTAGAGGAGAAGCGAAATTCTAAACTATTAGTTTATATAACGGGAACCAGACAAGGTCTTGAAACCCAAATAGCTAATGATGTATTACCGAAATTTTCTGAGCATTTAGATAAAATTGGAGATACGAAGAAAATTTCGTTATACCTTTACACAAATGGCGGAAACACTTTGACCGCATGGAGTTTAGTAAATCTGATTCGTAGTTTCTGTGATGAAATGGAAGTCATTATCCCTTCCAATTGCTTTAGCTCAGGCACACTGATTTGCTTGGGAGCAGATAATATTGTAATGACAAAACAAGCTATGCTGGGGCCAATTGATCCCAGCGTTAATGGCCCATTAAATCCAGCTATACCTGGTGTCGCTGACCCGAATGCGAAAGTTCCTGTAAGCGTAGAATATGTTAATGCTTACATTGAAATGGCTAAAAAGGATTTTGGAATTACTAATCAAAGGAATATGACTGATATATTACTTAATCTATCAGACAAAATTCATCCTTTAACATTAGGTCAAGTCTATAAATCTAAAAGTCAGATACAAATGTTAGCAAGAAAGTTAATGAAGTGGCAAAATCTAAAACAAGATAAAGAGGATGCTATTATTAAGTTTCTATGTAGTGAATCTGGCAGCCATGATTATTCTATACGAAGGAAAGAGGCTACTGAAAGTTTAGGACTACCAATTGAGAAACCATCAATGGACGAATATAATATTATCAAAGCTATTTATGACGATATAAGTAATGAATTAGAATTAGAAAATTCATACAACCCAGCTATTATATTAAATGGAGCTAATAATTATCCATACTCATTTAGAAGAGTTCTAATTGAATCTATAAATAATGATACAGACGTATTCCTGAGCGAAGGAGAATTGGTTAAACAGTCGTTTATACCAGCACCAGGAATGGCTCCACAAATAAATCTTAGTGATAACAGAATTTTTGAAGGATGGAAACATGAGAACTGATATGAAAACAAAAAATTACAAAATTTCTGAATCTGGATATAATCCTAAAATTCAGTTAGGTTCAAATTCTTTTAGTACAAAAGTTTTTTATGAAAACTCTGCTACAAAGAATACTACTGCGGATATAATGAAAAATAGAACTATTGTAGTTACTAATGAAATTAGAAAGTAATCAATAAGAAAAAAGTATTTTAGGGTAAAGGCATCTATGTAGGATGCCTTTTTTTAGGAAATACCTTGAAGTAATTTATGTACAATTTCTCCATCTTCCCAGAGTTCTTCGTATAAACCTTTGCAAGCCGTATAAAGCTCATAAATATTGTTAATACCCAACTAAAATGAGAGGACTTTGTTACCACGGATTTTAGGGTATTGTCGTATATAGTTACCTTTTATTAATATCTTCTTTAAGATTTTTGCTTACGAAATACTACCATACCCACAGCCAACAAAATCAAAAGAATTCCAATAGCACTATTCAGGGTAAACAGTTCTTTAAAAACAAAGACACCGATCACAACGGCTGTCAGTGGTTCCATCGCACCTAAAATAGAAGTCAGTGTAGGTCCCGCATACTTAATTGCCCGTACCAAAGTTATATTGGAAATAGCCGTAGCCGGCAATGCAAGTCCTAAAATAATCAGCCATATATAACCGTCTGTCACCAGATGAAGCCCGGAAGTTGCCATAGCTCCTATCAGATAGAAAACAGCTCCCATCCCCATAACATAACATGTCAGTACAGTGGAATTGATTTGAGCGGCTCGTGTTGTTCGAACCCCAATGATGTATCCTCCGTAAGAAAAGACAGAAATACAAGCCGCCACCAATCCTACTATTGTATCACCACTTTTCGCCTCCAACTCTCCCGATGACAGTAAAGCAGCACCAAACAAAGACATTAAAACATCCTTACATGTCTTACCGTCCGTACAGCGCC
>ENA-OWNV01000484-OWNV01000484.1-gut-metagenome-genome-assembly--contig:-NODE-484-length-11526-cov-3.371736_pt1 | contig 11526 bp, 10 predicted proteins | sample MGYA00248253_ERZ651784 | MGnify/ENA primary metagenome ERZ651784 (study PRJEB26908, sample SAMEA4031709) | gut metagenome | biome: gut; feature: normal infant; material: stool | place: China | collected 2015...
TCACATGTCATCGGAAAAGACAAAAAGAATATATCAAGAAGAAAATTAAGAAATGATGAAATATTTAATAGAGACATATGTGGGATATTTGAAAAAAACAACTCATGGGAAAAAGGCTTATGAGTATTCATATAAACTTAGAAATAATTTTGATAGTAGTTATTATCATGATATTTTCTTATCAGAGATAGACTATTTGTATAATAAAATTTCTTTTCCAGTAGACAATGTGGATGAGGATAGATATCATACGTGTTATAATATTATGTATGTTTTGTATCATTCAGATGCTGAAAAATTCTTGCAGTATTGTGAAAAAATAAAAGAAGATTGTGATAATATGTCAAGGCATAGAATAGATGTTTTGATTGAGGAGATAGTAAAAAAGTAAAAGTAAATTTACATAGCCAGATGGTTCCAACTCAAGGAATCACCTGGCTATTTTCATGCCCGGATATTATCCCCAATAATATCAATCCAAGGCAGGAAAGGAGATGAAAATTATGCCATATATACCACCATCAGTTGTGCAAGAGGTCAAGCGGATGGACTTGCTCACATACCTGAAAAATTATGAACCATGCCAAAAAGTTTAAATATAGGAAATTATCATACCAGAACTATTGAAAGTAAAAATACGCTTACACTGGAACAGGTAAAGAAATTGATAGAGGGGAGTAAGGGGAGCAAAATTCATTTGATGATACTTTTTAATGTCGTTATGGGACTGCGGTGTTCGGAGATAATTGGTATTAAATATTCAGATATTGATTTTGTTGAGCAGAAGCTTACGGTCAGAAGACAGCTTGGAAGAGACATCAAGAAAAACGATAGTGAGCTGGATGCAAAAACTTATACAAAGCAGGAAATTGCTACAAAAACACCATCCAGTGTGAGAACTATTGATATTCCTGATATTGTATATGATGCGATTTTAGAGCAAAGAAAATTGTATGAGGCTTCTAAGAGCAGGAGAAGTAAATATTTTTGGGATTTAGACTATGTCTGTTGCAGTTCATATGGAAGACCTAGGAGCAAAAATTTTCATTTTCAGCATTTCAAGAAATTACTGAAAGATTTGGAACTGCCGGATGTCAGATGGCATGATTTAAGAGGAACATGTGCAACGATTCTTCTCTTAAATGGAATGAGTCCAAAGGCAATCGCAGAAAATCTTGGACATGCATCTGAGATTGTGACGATAGATAATTATATTGATAAATCAAAATTGTCTGTTGTTAAGCTGGATAGATTAGATTCTTTTATTGCAGCAGTTGTACCGATGGATAATAATGATAAGGTGACAAATGACTTCAGCAAGAATACACCTGATATAGGTAAATATATTATGGGTTGACATGAATAACGGAGAACAGACGTTCTTAATTAGATGGACAAAGTCTATTTTTTGTAGTAAAATTAAGCATGTAAGTGCATACTATGAAAATGTTGACTTTGTCTTTTTTAGAAGTATTTTGTAAAAACCTTATTTCTGATTTAGTAAACATATAATCAGGATATTCCAATTATTTACAGTTTTCTTTTTGGTGACCAAATTGTTACTTTGGAGGCAATTTCGGATTTACAGCGTATGTAAGAGTAACAATCAGTTGGCTTATAGAAGTCAATTTTACTATAAATTTCAGGAAGGAGAGGGCATTATGGAGTTTAAATTACATGCCCCATATGAGCCTACTGGTGACCAGCCACAGGCAATAAAAGCCTTGGTAGACGGGTTCAAAGAAGGCAACCAATTCGAGACTTTACTAGGGGTTACAGGTTCGGGCAAGACCTTTACTATGGCTAATGTCATTGCAGCTCTTAATAAGCCGACACTTATCATAAGTCATAATAAGACCCTCGCAGGACAATTGTACTCTGAATTTAAGGAATTTTTCCCCGAAAATGCGGTGGAGTACTTTGTTTCCTACTACGATTATTATCAGCCGGAGGCCTATGTGCCGCAGTCTGATACGTACATAGCCAAGGATTCCTCTGTAAATGATGAGATAGATAAGCTCAGGCTTTCAGCCACGGCAGCGCTCACGGAGCGAAAGGACGTTATTGTCGTGGCATCGGTTTCCTGCATATACGGACTTGGAAGTCCTGATGAGTGGACAGGCATGAGTATTTCGCTGCGCCCGGGGCAGGAGAGGGACAGGGATGATCTCGCGAGGTCTCTCATAGATTTACAGTACACCAGGAATGATATGGATTTTCACCGAGGCACATTCAGAGTGCATGGTGATGTGCTTGATATATTTCCGGCAAATGCCGATGATACAGCAATCAGGGTTGAGTTTTTCGGTGATGAGATAGATCGGATAGTAGAGGTTGATGTGCTGACCGGCGAGGTAAAGTGCTCGCTTGAGCACACGATGATTTTCCCTGCATCCCACTATGTAGTTTCGCAGGAGAAGATAAATGAGGCCTGCCTCAATATAGAGAAAGAGCTTGATGAGCGTGTGAAGTATTTTAAAGGCGAGGACAAGCTCATAGAGGCTCAGCGAATAGCAGAGAGGACCAATTTTGACATAGAGATGATGAGGGAGACAGGCTTCTGCTCAGGAATTGAGAACTATACGAGGCATCTGAACTTTGCAAAGCCGGGGGAGCCTCCTATGACACTCATAGATTTCTTCCCGGATGATTTTCTCATAATCGTGGATGAGTCACATATCACGATTCCACAGATAGGCGGTATGTATGCGGGTGACCGCTCCAGAAAGACCACTCTTGTTGATTATGGCTTCAGACTGCCCTCGGCCCTTGACAACAGACCTCTCAATTTTGAGGAGTTCGAGGGTAAAATAGACCAGATGCTCTTTGTCTCAGCCACTCCTAATAAGTATGAGAATGAGCATGAGCTGCTTCGTGCGGAGCAGATTATCAGACCGACGGGACTTTTGGATCCTGAGATATCAGTGCGCCCTGTTGAGGGACAGATTGATGACCTTGTGTCAGAGGTCAATAAGGAGACTGCAAACCATCACAAGGTGCTTATCACCACACTCACAAAGCGTATGGCTGAGGATCTCACGAACTATATGGCAGAGCTTGGCATCAGGGTAAAGTACCTGCATTCAGATATAGATACACTTGAGAGAGCGGAGATAATACGTGACCTGCGTCTTGACGTATTTGACGTGCTCGTCGGCATCAATCTACTCAGGGAGGGTCTTGATATCCCGGAGATTACACTTGTTGCCATACTCGATGCGGATAAGGAAGGTTTCCTTCGCTCAGAGACCTCACTTATACAGACGATAGGACGTGCCGCACGTAACAGTGAGGGCCATGATATCATGTACGCTGACAAGATTACAGACTCCATGCGTGTCGCAATTGACGAGACAAAGCGTCGTAGAAAGGTACAGGAAGAGTACAATGAGGCTCACGGCATTACGCCACAGACTATACAGAAATCCGTGCGTGATCTCATAGCTATCTCAAAGAAGGTAGCGGCCGATGAGAATGCTCTTGACAAAGATCCGGAGTCAATGAGCAAAAAAGAGCTTGAGAAGCATATTGCAGATATAGAGAAAAAGATGAAAAAAGCAGCGGCAGAGCTCAATTTCGAGGCGGCTGCTGAGTACAGGGATAAGCTTATTATGCTTAAAAACACATTGAGAGACGTAAAATAAAAGCTTATAACATCCGGAAGCAATTTGGAGGAACACAAATTATGGCAAAAAAAGAAAGAAAATACATAAAAATACGAGGTGCCAGCGAACACAATCTAAAGTGCGTCAGTCTTGACATCCCGAGAGATGAGTTTGTTGTTTTTACAGGGCTTTCAGGCTCCGGCAAGTCATCGCTGGCATTTGATACCATATATGCTGAGGGGCAGCGCAGGTACATGGAGTCACTTTCATCGTATGCGCGTCAGTTTTTAGGACAGATGGAGAAGCCGAATGTGGAGTCTATAGAGGGACTTCCGCCTGCCATTTCCATTGACCAGAAATCCACCAACAAGAACCCACGTTCAACTGTCGGAACGGTCACAGAGATATATGATTACTTCAGATTGCTTTATGCCAGAATTGGAATACCACACTGTCCGAAGTGCGGGCGTGCCATTACAAAGCAGACGATAGACCAGATGGTGGATACTGTTATGGCGCTGCCTGAGCGCACCCGTATCCAGCTTCTTGCACCGGTGGTCAGAGGCCGCAAGGGTGAGCACCAGAAGCTGTTCGAGAGAGCCAAAAAGAGCGGATACGTGCGTGTGATTGTAGATGGCAGCATGTATGAGCTCTCCGAGGATATCCCGATGGAGAAAAATATAAAGCACAATATTGATATTGTTGTAGACCGTTTGGTTGTAAAGCCGGGCATAGAGAAGAGGCTTACTGATTCACTTGAAAATGTATTTGAACTGACAGAGGGCAATGCAATAGTTGATATTGTGGATGGCGAACAGATGACCTTTTCCCAGAATTTTGCGTGCCCTGACTGTGGCATAAGCATAGATGAGGTTGAGCCGAGAAGCTTCTCCTTCAACAATCCGTTCGGAGCATGCCCGACCTGCTACGGACTCGGCTACAAGATGGAGTTTGACCCGCAGCTTATGGTGCCTGACTCATCGCTTTCAATATCAGAGGGCGCCATACAAGTGATGGGCTGGCAGTCATGTACAGACCCAAAGAGCTATACCTATGCGACACTTCGTGCGCTGCATGAGGGCTATGGGCTTCCTCTCGACACACCGATTGATGATTTATCTGCAGATATGAAAAAACTGCTTTTTTACGGTGGAGATGGCAGGGTGCTCAAGGTCAGATACAAGGGTCAGAGAGGTGAAGGTGTCTATGACCTTGTATGGAACGGCCTTGTGGACAATGTTGAGCGCCGATACAAGGAGACCTTTTCTGATACGGCAAAGGCAGAGTATGAGCAGTTTATGCGCATTACTCCGTGTACGAGCTGTAAGGGGCAGAGACTTAAGCCGTCGTCACTTGCCGTTACGGTTGCGGACAAGAACATATATGAGATGACCTCCATGTCTGTGAAGGAGCTTGTGAAGTTCCTTGCTGATATAGAGCTTACAGAGCAGCAGCACTATATAGGAGACCAGATACTAAAGGAAATCCGTGCGAGAGTTGGCTTTTTGCAGCAGGTCGGCCTTGATTACCTCACCCTTACCCGTGGCACGGCAAGCCTTTCAGGAGGGGAAGCCCAGCGAATCAGGCTTGCCACGCAGATAGGCTCAGGGCTTGTAGGTGTGGCATATATACTTGATGAGCCAAGTATCGGACTGCATCAGAGGGATAACGACAAGCTGCTTGGTGCACTTATGAATCTTAAAAATCTGGGAAATACGCTCATAGTTGTGGAGCATGATGAGGATACCATGCGTGCAGCGGATTATATCGTGGATGTAGGGCCGGGAGCCGGCTCGCACGGCGGGGAGATAGTGGCAGCAGGCTCGTTAAAGGACATCATAAAGTGCAAAAAATCACTCACAGGAGCATATCTGAGTGGTAAAATAAAGATACCGGTGCCACAGGAGAGGCGCAAGCCAAGCGGATATATCACGATAAGAGGAGCCAGGGAGAATAACCTGAAAAATATTGATGTGCAGATACCTCTTGGTATCATGACCTGTGTTACAGGCGTGTCGGGCTCGGGAAAGAGCTCGTTGACCAATGAGATACTTTACAAGCATCTGGCCAAATCCTTAAACAGAGCCAGGTGTATCGCAGGTGACCACGACGGTATAGATGGTCTTGAACAGCTTGACAAGGTCATAGACATCGACCAGTCACCGATAGGCCGTACACCCCGCTCTAATCCTGCCACATATACAGGTGTGTTTGACATGATAAGAGACCTGTTTGCATCAACACCCGATGCCAAGGCAAAGGGCTATAAAAAGGGCCGTTTCAGTTTCAATGTAAAGGGCGGTCGGTGTGAGGCCTGCGGCGGCGATGGAATCCTTAAGATAGAGATGCATTTCCTGCCTGATGTATATGTGCCGTGTGAGGTCTGCGGAGGCAAACGATATAACAGGGAGACACTCGATGTAAAGTACAAGGGCAAGAGCATATACGATGTTCTTGATATGACAGTGGAGGAGGCACTTGAGTTTTTCAAAAATGTGCCAAAGATCCAGAACAAAATCCAGTCGCTCTATGATGTCGGACTATCCTATGTGAAGCTGGGACAGCCGTCCACAGAGCTTTCGGGTGGTGAGGCGCAGCGTATCAAGCTTGCCACAGAGCTTAGCAGAAAGAGCACCGGAAAGACCATATATATACTTGATGAGCCTACCACAGGACTGCACTTTGCAGATGTACACAAGCTTGTGGAGATACTGCGCAGGCTCTCAGACGGAGGCAATACTGTAGTTGTTATCGAGCACAACCTCGACGTGATAAAGACAGCTGACTATATCATAGATATGGGACCTGAGGGCGGAGACGGCGGCGGAACAGTCATAGCGCAGGGCACACCTGAGGAAATATGCGAGGTAAAACAGTCATATACAGGCCGGTTTTTGAAACCATATCTGGAAAAAGACAAGGATAAACTTTAAAATTTTATTAAATATGCCCTTTTTCAAAAAAAAAGTTTGAAAAATGGGATTTATTGTATATAATAAGAGAGTGTATGTGTAAATTTAAAGATATGGCAGGAAAGGGGCTATTAAAATGGTCGGATCAGATATCGGAATCGATTTAGGAACAGCAAGTATACTTGTTTATATAAAAGGAAAGGGTGTTGTGTTAAAGGAGCCTTCAGTAGTAGCCTTTGACAGGGACACCAACAAGATTAAGGCAATCGGAGAGGAAGCACGCCTCATGCTCGGAAGGACACCGGGTAATATCGTTGCAGTCAGACCGCTGCGTCAGGGTGTTATCTCAGATTATACAGTTACAGAGAAGATGATCAAGCACTTCATCCAGAAGGCACTTGGTAAGAAGAGCTTCAGAAAGCCGCTCGTGAGCGTATGTGTGCCAAGTGGTGTTACAGAGGTTGAGAAGAAGGCCGTTGAGGATGCTACATTTGCAGCAGGAGCCAGAGATGTTAAGATTATCGAGGAGCCGATCGCAGCTGCAATCGGTGCAGGTATTGATATTTCAAAGCCATGCGGAAATATGATAGTAGATATCGGAGGCGGTACATCAGATATAGCAGTTATCTCACTCGGTGGTTCGGTAGTCAGCACATCTATCAAGATAGCCGGAGATGATTTTGATGAGGCAATTGTCAGATACATGAGAAAGAAGCATAACCTTCTCATCGGAGAGAGAACAGCTGAGGATATCAAAATCAAGATTGGTACATGCTACCCTCTCCCACAGCCGGAGACAATTGAGGTAAGAGGAAGAAACCTTGTAACAGGACTTCCAAGGACTATTACAGTCAGCTCAGAGGAGACAGAGGAAGCACTTCGTGAGGCAACTCTTCAGATAGTTGAGGCAGTGCACTCAGTGCTTGAAAAGACTCCACCGGAGCTTGCAGCCGATGTCGCAGACAGAGGAATCGTGCTTACAGGAGGCGGTTCACTGCTCAGAGGTCTTGAGGAGCTTATCGAGGAAAAGACCGGCATCAATACAATGACTGCAGAGCAGCCTATGACATGTGTTGCTATCGGTACAGGAAAGTATGTAGAGTTCCTTGCAGGCAAGAGAGATGAAGAATTCTAGAATATACGTTTTATAACAGGCAGCCGTGAGGGCGATGATATGTCCCTGCATTGCAGGAATGTATTGTCGCTTTTTTGTTAATATTGTTACAAATGGGAATATTACAGTCAGGGGGGATTAGTGAACAAAATAAAGGATATTGGGAGAGGCGTAATCAATCTGGTATTTCCACCGCGCTGTCCGGTATGTGATGGTATAATTGGTCCGGTTGAGAGATATATACACAGCAGATGCTGTGAAAAGCTCTTTCCGGTTGAACAGCCACAGTGTATGCGCTGCGGGAAGCCGGTTTTGTCTGAGCGAAGAGAGTATTGTGACGACTGCGCACGGGCACTCGAGCATCACAGACAGATGCGGGAGGATGACAGCTACAGGCAGGGAAAGGCGCTTTTTGCATACAAGGGCAGCATTAAGCAGACCATGTACAGGTTCAAGTATTCAAACAGACGTGAGTATGCGGCTTATTTTGCACAGACAGCAGTGGAAAGATATTCGGACTGGATACTAAGCTGTGGGATAGATGTTATTATTCCGGTGCCGATGCACCGTAAAAAAATGCGCCAGAGAGGCTACAATCAGGCAGAGTGTTTTGCAAGGGCATTGTCTGAAAAAACAGGCATAAGGATGGCAAAAGGGCTTGTGCGCAGAGTGAAAAATACCAGTCCACTCAAGACAATGGGGTATGTTGAACGCAGAAATTGTCTCGAGGGGGCTTTTCAAGTGGCGGATAGTATTGTACAATATGACCAAATACTAATAGTAGATGATATATATACTACAGGCAGTACGGCGGAGTCGATTGGGCACGAGATAGCAAAGAAATGTCCCGGCCGTGTATATGTGCTGTGTATTTGCATAGGACAGGGAAGTTAGGAGGGTTTTATCAGATGAGAATATCTAATTGCAAGGGCTGTGGCAGAATATTTAATGTACTGTCAGATGAGCAGTACTGCCCGAACTGCCAGAAAAAAATGGATGAGAAATTTGATATAGTAAAGAGATTCGTTGAGGATAATCCAAATGTGCCGGTTGAGACAGTGGCCAAGGAGACCGATACATCCATGAAGCAGATAAATAGGTGGATACGTGAGGAAAGGCTTTCGTTTTCACCTGATTCATCATATGGTATACCATGCGAGAACTGTGGAAGGATGATACGTACAGGCAGATTTTGTGATGAGTGCAAGACTAAGCTCACAAACACACTACGCAGTGCCCTTGACACACCAAAGGGCCAGGATAAGCAGCTGTGGCAGCAGGATGACAAAAACCGTATGAGATATATCAGGTAACAGGTAAGAGGATGATTTATGATAAACGAAGAAAAAGTAAGGGAACTGTTTAATATTGCTCTATGTGACAGCAAAAGCGATGACAGCCGTGTGCAGAAGCAGTCCGCAAGCTACTACGGATGGGACTATATATGGAAAGAGGGCTTAAAAAGCTTCTTTACAGGTACATTCGCATTTGCAGGGCTTGTTGTGATGTGGGTTGCTGTCAATGCAGCAGAGCTTTTGGACAGAATCAATAAGCTTGATTTTAAGGCAATGGGTGTCACAATAGGCATACTGTATATTGCATTTATGGCGGTTTACATTTTTGTCACAATTGTGGTGTATACTGCAAGATATAAGGCCGGCAGAAGAGAAGTGCGCAAATACGCAAATCACCTGAAGGCAGTGGGCAGAATATATTCCCGTGAGGAAAAGATTAAGCGTTAGGGAGGCTTTATGAACAAGTTACTGGAAATTAAGGATAAGGCAGTCAAATTTTGCGGTGAGTATGAGCACTTTATACTTCCGGTTGTGAGATTTGCCGTTGCATTTATCGCATTTATAACAATAGATTTGAATATCGGCTATATGGCGAAAATAAGCTCGATGCTTGTGGCACTGCTTTTAGCGCTTGTGTGTGCACTGCTTCCGGTGAATGCAATACTCTGGATTGCTTCGATTATGATACTTTTAGATATGTATGCGCTGTCCATAGAGGTTTTTGCTATCACATTTGTACTTTTTTTAGTACTGTATTTTGTCTATTTTCGTTTTGCACCGAAGGATGGCATGCTTGTGATACTCACACCTATATGCTTTCAGCTTCACATACCATCTGTTATGCCGGTTGCAGCAGGTCTTTTAAGAAGAGCTTATTCGGTTGTTGCAATAATATGTGGCACACTGCTGTACTATTTCTTTGATGGAATCAGACAGAATGCATCAGCGCTTGCAGAGGTGGTAGATAAAAAGGGGCAGAGCACTACAAAGCTCAATGTGACAATGGGACAGCTTCTTGACAACAAAGAGATGTTTATAGTTATGGCAATCTTTGTTATCACCACACTGGTGGTGTATCAGGTCAGACGATTGAAAATCAACAATTCATGGACTGTTGCTACCATAGCAGGAGGGCTCATACAGTTGGTTGCACTTGTTGTTGCTTATCTGGTGCTCGGACTGCCGGAGAAGATAATCTGGCTTGTGCTCAGCACTGTAGTTGCTATTTTTGCAGGTGTTGTCATACAGTTTATATTTATGAATCTTGACTATGCACGTACAGAAAACGTACAATTTGAGGATGATGAATATTACTATTACGTCAAGGCAGTTCCAAAGAAGATGATTGCCAAGGAGGAAAAGGTTGTAAAGCACTTTGGCAATACAGGAAGCCTTGGAAAGAAGATTCCGAGACATAATCAGGAAAATATCAGCAAAGAGGCTATTGCAAAAGATCTCGAAATAGACGAAAATATATTTGAGGATGACAAATAGTTACATAGTATAAGAGAAAGGAGGGCGCTATGGATAATGTGAGTGGTGTATTGATACGCTTCAAGGACCAGTTCCTTACATTCACAAATGTGCCGGGCATCAAAATCGGTGTGATAGACATTATAGAGATACTTATTATTTCAGTGCTCTTCTATCATATACTTTTGTGGATAAAGACCACGAGGGCATGGAATCTGTTCAAGGGCCTTATTATCATACTGTTGTTTGTGCTTGTTGCAGCATTGTTCCAGATGGATACGATACTGTGGCTTGCTGAGAAACTCTTTAATATAGGTCTCGTGGCACTTGTTGTTATTTTTCAGCCTGAGCTTCGAAATGCCTTGGAGAATATTGGTGGAAAGACCTTTTTGGGTGATTTCTTCAATACCGGCAGGGGCGAGATTGAGAAATTCTCCGACAAGACAATTGATGAGCTGGTGCGTGCATGCTTTGCGATGGGCAGAGTAAAGACAGGAGCGCTAATAGTCATGGAGGATGAGATAAATCTGGGAGAGTATATCAGAACAGGAATAGATGTGGATGCCATACTTACAAGTCAGCTCCTCATCAATATTTTTGAGAAAAACACACCGCTTCATGACGGAGCGGTTATCGTGCGTGGCAACCGTGTGGTGTCAGCTACATGTTACCTTCCGCTATCAGACAGCCTGTCACTCTCGAAGGATTTGGGAACCAGACACCGTGCAGCGGTCGGGGTCAGCGAGGTAAGTGATTCGCTTACTATCATAGTTTCAGAGGAGACAGGATCAGTTTCTACAGCATACAAGGGGCAGATTGAGCACGATATAGATGCCGATCATCTACGCACACAGCTTAAGCTTCTGCAGAACAGACATAGGGAGCCGGGTAAATTTGAATTAATTAAAAGGAGGTTTAAGAATGGGAAAGAAGCTTCTAAAAACCTTCACAAATAATATAGGCTTTAAAATACTTGCGATAGCATTTGCATTTATACTCTGGCTTGTGGTCTACAATCTCAATGACCCGGTCAAGACAAAGACATTTACCACAACAGTCACCGTCACAGGCCGTGATTCGGTTGTTGACAAGGGGCTATGGCCTACCATCAAGGATTCGGAAAAGAC
>ENA-OWNV01000487-OWNV01000487.1-gut-metagenome-genome-assembly--contig:-NODE-487-length-11425-cov-3.562830_pt1 | contig 11425 bp, 9 predicted proteins | sample MGYA00248253_ERZ651784 | MGnify/ENA primary metagenome ERZ651784 (study PRJEB26908, sample SAMEA4031709) | gut metagenome | biome: gut; feature: normal infant; material: stool | place: China | collected 2015 ...
GTGTGGCTTGTTTGTGGGGCATGGTACCCCGTGGCAGTTCATATTTTTCTTCGGAACACACTGTGTACCCTCCGGCCGGATGGTACCGTGTGCTAAGTTTGTTGCTACTTTGTGGAAGATGTGAGAATGGAGTCAACTACACACTTATGAGTAATGCTGGCTGCGTTGCAGCGGCGCAAAACATCCAATGGACGATTGTTTAGCGTGTACTGAAACGGAGTGTAGATAAAGTACGAGTATTGTGCAGTTTTGCGAATATATGTAGTGGTTCTTGCAGTTACAAATTTGCTCAGAATTTAGTTTAGAAAATAAGAAAAGGAGTGCGTATGATTAATAATAAAATAGGCGGCCGCAATATGGTCGGCAGGGCTGTGAATAGATTGGCGGGCAGGTTGACTGCTGTGGCATTGACGGCAGCTATGGCGGTGTCAATGCTTGCGGGATGTGCTGCGGGTGGAAAGAATACCGAGACGGCAGCAAAGAAGGAGTACAAGCCTTCCGCTATGGAGCAGATGAATGCGAAAAATGATCCTAATGTGATTCAGGACAATTACAGGACCTGCTATGAGGTGTTTGTATACAGCTTTTTTGACAGTGACAGTGATGGCATTGGGGATTTAAAGGGACTTACAGAGAAGCTTGACTATATCGAGGGACTTGGCTGCAATGAAATCTGGATGATGCCTATTATGCCTTCTCCTTCATACCACAAGTATGATATTACGGATTATATGAATATTGACAAGCAGTATGGTACTCTGGATGATTTTGATGCGCTTATTACGGAGTGTCACAAGCGAAACATCAATGTGATTATTGACTTTGTAATAAATCACACATCTAACGAGCATCCGTGGTTTAAGGCGGCTGCTGATTATATCAAGTCGCTTCCTGATGGGGCAGAGCCGGATTCTTCGGAATGTCCTTATGTTGATTACTATAATTTTAGCAAAACCAATACCGGAGGCTACAACCAGCTGCCTGGCACGAATTGGTATTACGAGTCACAGTTTGTAGACAGCATGCCTGACCTTAACCTGCAGAGCGAAGCTGTAAGAGGGGAGATTGACAAGGTTACATCCTTCTGGCTTGACCGCGGCGTAGATGGCTTTAGACTGGATGCTGTGATTTATTACAATAATAATAACCAGACTGAGACTATAGATGACCTCACATGGCTTGTGAACAATGTGAAGAGCAAAAAGGCCGATGCTTATATGGTTGGTGAGGGCTGGACTACATACAGAGAGTATGCGAAGTACTATAAGAGTGGAATTGACAGTATGTTCAACTTTGATTTTTCACAGCAGGATGGATATATTGGAAAGGTGTTAAATGGTGCAGCAAATCATGGTGCCAGCACATACGGCAATGCTTTGGTTGATGTGGAAAATGAGATAAAGAAGTATACAGACTCGTACATTGATGCTCCTTTTTATACAAATCATGATATGGGACGCAGCGCAGGATACTACAACGGAGATAATGCCGAGGAGAAAACCAAGATGGCGCAGGCTATGAATCTTCTTATGCCCGGAAATGCTTTTTTGTATTATGGAGAGGAAATCGGCATGAGAGGCACAGCCAATGATGAGACGAAGCGTCTTGCCATGAGATGGAGCGGGGATTCAAAAGCTAAGGGAATGTGTGTGGGACCTCAGAATGCAGAAGAAACCGAGCAGACATATGATACCCTGGATAAGCAGATGGAGGATCCATACTCTATTTACAACTTTGTGAAGCAGACAATATCAATAAGAAATGCTTTCCCGGAGATAGCACGAGGTACAAATACCTTTGAAAAGGATCTGTCAAATGATAATGTGTGTATATTCACAAGAGAGTACAATGGTGAGAAAGCAGTGCTTATATTTAATCCATCAAAGGATGAAGCAAGTGTGGATGTGTCATCGCTTGGAGTAAATGATGCTGTTGCAATGCTTCAGACTACGAAGAAAGCACCATCATATAAGGATGGAACGGCAAAGCTGCCGGCGTATTCGGTGCTTGTTTTGAAGTAAACTATATTTGATGAGAATAAAATTTAATAGTTTAAAGGAATTTGAAGAAGAAATATGAAAAACCGCCCGACTGGGCGGTTTTTCAGCTATACCATTTCTTTAAGCATATCCACGATCACTTCTCTGCAATGAGCTCCGAGATGCTTTTGTTCCTCTTTACTGAGTGATGCCGGATCAATAGGAGTGCCGTATCGGATAACCACATGCCTCTTTTTGACCCATGGAAGGTGATCCTCGAATATTTCATTTGTTCCCATGATTGCCATTGGCACTATCTTGCATTTGCTCTTTGTGGCAATCTTGAAAGTACCTTCTTTGAAAGACTGTACATCTGTCAGGTCATCTTTGTTTTTGCAGCGTGTGCCCTCAGGAAATACACATATGCTGATGCCGGATTTGACCTGATCTATGGCTGCAAGCACAACCTTTAGTCCCTGCTTGATGTCATCGCGGTCCAAAAACAGGCAGTGCAGGCGCTTCATCCAAAGACCCAGCACCGGTATTTTTGTGATGCTCTGCTTTGAGATGTAGCCGGTCAGGCGTGGACATCTGGAGTAGGTGATTATGATGTCAAAGAAACTACGGTGATTTCCTATATATAGTACAGCCTCGTCCTTTGGCACATTTTCCTCCCCTATAAATTCAATGTCTGCTCCGCTTAGGAATATGATGACACGGAAAGCCCACTGTACCAGGCGAAGCTGTGCCATATCGGCCCATGCCGGGGCAAATTTGTGTATTATCCACATGGCTCCGAGTACCGGAAGACCGAGCAACAGATAGAAAAATACGAATATTACGATTAAAACTGAACGCATATTTGACCTCTCTTTTTCATACTCTATATAAATTGTAGTTCAATATTTGATATTATATCATATCATAAGCGATATGATAAGAAAGAGAGGAAAAAATGTCAGAAAAATTGAGAAAAATTCTGGTGGTGGCTGCAGGTGTGCTTGTTATATTGGAAACGACAGTGATTTCGGGCTGTCGCGCAAATATTTCAGGCACGGAGAGTGACAGGATGGTTGAGTACACGGTGATCTGCGGGGATGAAATCCCGGAGGAGTTTAAAAAGCAGATAAATGAAAACAAGGCAAAGGCGATGAAGCTGACGTACAAGGATGATGAATATTTATACATAGCGGAAGGCTTTGGCACAAAGGAGACAGGTGGCTACAGTATTACGGTTAACCAGTTTTATGTTAAGGATAAGGCAATGTATTTTGATACGCGTCTGATAGCCCCGGATAAGGGCGAGAAGGTCAGCAATCAGGCGAGTTATCCGTACATAGTAATAAAGACGGAATTGAGTGAAATGCCTGTTGTGTTTGAGTGAAAATTTCGTAAATTGTGTTAAAAGTTGCGAAAAAACTGACAATCAGTACTAATGCCCTATTGCTATCACTGCGATACTTTGCTATAGTAAAGTTACTAGATATTGTGGTGACATATTTATATATTCAAATATATTGATTGATATAATTGTTGATTAATTTGACCTGTTTTATATTTATACAGAGATTGATTTCATATATATGACACCGTCGTTACAATACTGGTTACCATGAGGACTATAGTTATGTGCCAGTGGGCATATCCACAATAAGGAGGCTTAAAATGGAACAGACAGAAATTAGAAAAGTCAGAGCATCGATTCACCAGCAGTGTGGCAACAGGGTAAAAATCCAGCAGGATCTCGGCCGCAACAAGGTTGACATTCAGGAGGGTGTTATTCAGCAGGCATACCCAAGTGTGTTTACGGTTCTGATAGATGATGAGTTTGAGCAGAATCCGCCACAGCTCTTATCTTTCTCCTACACTGATGTGATTACAAAAGATATAAGGATGCAGCTTTGCTAGTATCATGATGTAAAGATGTTACATCTTTTATAATGATCATGAATTTAAATATTTGCATCTGCATAAAGTTACTCCATCTTGAATATGTATTTTATATACATATTTGAAGTGGGGTATTTTTTATGGAATTAATTACACAAAAAATCAGACAGTGCATAGAAAAGGTAAAGGATATGTCGCAGATTGGCTTCGACAGGGATTATGTCATAAAGGACAATAAGCCTGATGTTTCCAAAGTGGTTTGTCAGAACGGGCAGGTAAAGATTGACGAGATAAAAGCGTCAGGCGAGAATATCTGGCTGAGTGGAAGCATTGAATTTGAAGTGCTGTATACGAGAGAGGAAGTTTTTGAAGGCGATGAGCCGGAGGAAAATATCGGCGGAAACAGAGTGGAGCATATAAAGGATGCAATACCGTTTCAGGAGAAGCTTGTTCTTCAAGGAGTCTGCGAGAAGGATACGGTTCGTGTGTATACCGGGCTTGATGAGCTTACGGTTGGGGTTATCAATTCGCGAAAGCTCTCGGTCAGAGGCATTATAAGCGTGGAGCTTTATGGAGAGAGGGAAGAAAATCTTGAGGTTGCACAAAGGATTGATGACAAGGATGTGGAGCAGCTTATGGGGCAGATGAAGGTGCTTAAGCTTGACAGTGTTGTAAGGGATATTGTCAGAATTAAAAATGTCGTCACTTTGCCAAAGACCAAGCCGAATATATGCAAGCTCATATCAAGTCTTGTTGATATGAGAAATCTGGAGTATACATACGAGCGTGACCATATTACACTGACAGGCGAGTGCCATGCGTGTATAGTGTATCTGAGTGAAGAACAGGAAATTTGTTGCTTTGAGGTGCAGGAGGGATTTTCAAATGAAATACGCTGCGAGGGTGATGATGCCGGAAATATTGCCTGGCTTCGCACACAGCCTGCCATGCATCAGGTTGAGGCGGAAAATGATTACGACGGAGAGCTCAGGCAGCTTTCGATTGAGGCAGCGCTTGCGGTGGATGGAAAGGTCTGGAGTGAGGAAACAGTAGAGGTGCTCAATGACATGTACAGCGTATCATGTCCGGTAAAACCTGTATTTGAAAATATGAAGGTATGCAGCCTTCTTATGAAAAATGACACAAAATGCCGTATTTTGGAGCAGTTGTACAGAGAAAACAGCAAAAAGAGAATTTTAAGAATATGCGGTACAAAGACGCAGGCCGCTATTGCACAGATAAAAAATGCAGACACAGGAATTATTGTGTCAGGTGTATTGCAGGTGAACTGTGTGAATATTGTGGAGGATGATGGCTGTCCGATAGAGATGCATACAGACTCTGTGCCGTTTGAACAGTTTGTTGAGATACCCGGCATGGATGCCAACACCTGCTGCGAGGTAAATCTGCAGGTAGACCAGGTGCAGGTCAATCTGCTCGACAACAGCGAATATGAAATTAAGGGTGTTGTCAGCATAAACGCTATTGCCCTGCAGCAGGATGAAGTGTCAGTCATAATATCGGTGGAGCAGGAAAAAACAGCGTCTGATACTGAAGAGGAAGCAGCTCTGGTTGGCTATATAGTGCAGAAGGATGATAAAATGTGGGACATTGCAAAAAGATACCGCACCACTGTTGAAAACATAATGGAAATAAATGCTCTGACATCAGATAGCATCAAACCTGATGATAGACTTATAATAGCGCGCATGTGAATCATAAATTAGGGGCAAAATACCTTTTGACCTTTTAATCATATCATTATATAAAATGTGGAAAATTCTGTAAATTTACAAAAAGATGTGGAAAAAAGATTCATTTTGTGCGATAATATATCCGAATGTATATTGAACATAAATTGTGGAAAGAAAGGTTAATCTGACCGTCGTATTACAGGAGGAACAAAATGAATCGGAAATGGACACGTGCTATATGTACTGTGTTAACATCGGCACTCGTTTTTACAGGACCGGCAGTAGAGGGCATTACATTTAGCGGATACATAAACAGTGGACTTGAGAAGGTATATGCAAAGACAAAGAAGCAGAAGGATGCAGAGAAGAAGAAGTCACAGGCTGAGCAGGATCTCAAGGATAAGAAGAATGAGATTAATGGTTTAAAGGATCAGCAGCAGATTACTGCTGATGATATAAAGAATAAATCTGCAAAGCTTGATGAGATTCTTGCAGCACAAAAGAAGCTTCAGACAGATATCACAAGCAAACAGGCAGAGATAGAGCAGAATCAGAAGGATCTTGCAGCAGCCCAGGAAAAGCAGCAGGAGCAGTATGACGCCATGAAGAAGCGTATACAGTTCATGTATGAAAACAGCGCTGAGGACAATATCTGGACAGCAATTATTGAGTCAAATGGTATCACAGATATGCTCAATCGTATAGAGTACGTGTCAGATGTATATGATTCGGATCGTGCTCTTATGGATTCTTATCAGGCAGCAGTTGAGCAGGTGAAGGAGATTGGTACTAAGCTTGACAACGACATGAATGAGCTCACAGCCATGCAGGATGACTATGAGAAGCAGCAGGCAGATGTCGAGGCGGCTATAGTAGCTCTTGAAAACCAGAAGGAGCAGTATGCAAGCCAGATAGCTCAGGCACAGCAGCAGGCAGAGAATTATCAGAATATCATTACAGCACAGGGCAAAATCATTCAGGAGCAGGAAGCAGCGGCCGCAGCAGCAGCCGCAGCCGCTGCCAGAGCGAACAGCTCATCAAGCAGTCCAAGCTATGATGGTGGTGGAGCCGGTAAGGGCGGAAGTATTGCCAGTGACTATGCAGCAGGCGGTGGAAAGAACCCGGGTGCTTCAACAGGAGTTTCAGGAAGCTCTGTAGTATCATACGCTATGCAGTTTGTGGGCAATCCATATGTATGGGGTGGAAACAGTCTTACAAACGGTGTAGACTGTTCAGGCTTTGTACATGAGGTATATGCACATTTTGGTATCAGCACACCGAGATATTCACAGGCATTTAAGTCTGTGGGACAGGCCGTATCCTTCGATAATATACAGCCGGGAGACGTAGTGGTATATCCGGGACATGTAGCTATATATGCAGGTGGTGGTGTTATAGTGGAGGCACAGTCCACAAAGGCAGGAATCACAGCAAACAGAAGCGTACAGTGTCATACAATACTTGCTATACGGCGTCTTGTATAGGATGGTTAGGAGCCGATAAGTATATTTATTATACTTACCGGCTCTTTTTTTTATCACAAAGAGCTGAATGGTTACCAATAAAGTAAGGGGCGTAAGACGCGGACATGCCTCCAGATGCAAGGGGCTCTCAATAAGCGACTAGCGGAGCTGTTTAGAGTCTGTAGAATTATGCACATGGAACACAGAAATGTCCTGCCATGGACGGCAGGGCAAGGTGTTATGCGCCATGGACGGCGCATAAAAGCCGGTTTCGTCGAGCATAGAAAACCATACAGGCATAATTCGTACAGCCTCTTGACAGCATAGCGTTAGCGCATTGAGAGCCCCTTGCATCTGGAGGCATGTCCGTGTCTTACGCCACGAACCAATGTTAGTAACCGGCAACAAACTCATTGTAATAAATAATAGCAATTTCCAACCATAAGGTGTATTATAGAGATAGACGGCACCAATTCGCACAAAACGAACTAGCTAGCCTGTAAATAAAGTAAGAAAAGCAGGAGGAACAAGCCATGCAGATGGAACAATTACAAAAAGACATGATTGCAGCAATGAAAGCAAGAGACAAGGTAAGAAAGGATGCTATATCCTCACTTGTATCGGCAGCCAAAAAGGCGGCAATAGATGAGGGCTGCAGAGACAATATACCGGAGGAGCTTGTCAACAAGGTCATCCTTAAGGAAATGAAGTCTGTGAAGGAGCAGATTGACACATGCCCTGCCACAAGAACAGATCTGCTTGATGAGTACAATACCAGATATGCAATCTTTGAGGAGTACGCTCCTGCAATGATGTCGGCAGAAGAGGTAGAAAAGGAGCTCACAGAGCAGTTTTCGGATGTAATCGCAACAGGAAACAAAGGACAGATAATGAAGGCAGTCATGCCGCATTTCAAGGGCAAGGCTGACGGAAAGGTCATAAATCAGGTGGTTGCAAAGCTTTGCGCAAAATAAGAAAACACATCACAACAATTATACTTGCAGTGCTGGCTGTCATAGCCGGCGTGTATGCATATAATTATCATGATATGAAGCAGAATATTGTATACAATGAGCATCTGGAAGACGTGGCTGTTAACGTGAATGGGAAAGAGCTGACATTGCGCGATATGGCATTTTATGTGGCATATGAGGAGATGAATGTCGAGAAGCAGGCTCTTGTGTATGATTCCGATAATCCAAACAAGTATTGGAATATCCACACAAACGGTGAATTTGTCCGTGTTGCAGCGCGCAAAGCAGCTATGTCCATGGCCATTCACGATGAGATTTTTTATGAGATGGCCAAAAAAGAGAGCATTACACTTACTGACGACGAGAAAGCAGCTTTGAAAAATTCCGAGAAGGACTTCTGGTATGATTTGTCTGATATAGATGGTGCAAAGAAGCTTGGAGTCGAAAAAAAGGATATTTATTCGTCCATGGAAAAGTCTGCAATAGCCCGGAAATATCAGGAAATATATGCAGGGCTTGACAATGCAGATATAACGGATTATGATTTCTCGGGAGGCAGATATAAGAAGCTGCTGGAGAAAAATAACTATAAAATAAAAGAAAAAGTGTGGAAAAGAGTCGATATGGGAAACGTTACTCTTGATCACTAGAAAGAAGATTTTATGTCAACAAAAATTGGAAGAAATGACCCTTGCTGGTGTGGCAGCGGAAAGAAATATAAGACCTGTCATGCGGCATTTGATATGAAGCTTGAAAAGCTTGCTGAGGCACATCATAAGATACCGAGCCATTCAATCATCAAGACACCTGACCAGATAGCGGGAATCAAGGAGAGCGCCAAGATAAATGTCGCAGTGCTCGACTACATAGGAGAACATATCCACGAGGGTATGAACACAGCAGAGATTGATAAAATAGTCTATGATATGACAACCAGCATGGGCGGCATCCCTGCACCGCTTAATTATGAGGGTTATCCTTACAGCGTATGTACATCGGTAAATGAGCAGGTTTGTCACGGATTTCCTTCAAAGGACGTCATCTTAAAGGATGGTGACATCATAAATGTAGACTGTTCTACAATTTTAAACGGATATTTTTCGGATTCATCAAGAATGTACTGTATCGGAAATGTAAGCCCTGAGAAGAAAAAGCTCGTTGAAGTCACAAAGGAGTGTGTGGAGCTTGGACTCAAAGAGGTAAAGCCGTGGGGCTTCCTCGGAGATATGGGACAGGCGGTGCACGACCATGCATTTGCAAACGGTTACACAGTAGTGCGTGAAATCGGTGGACACGGAGTGGGACTTGAATTTCACGAGGATCCATGGGTAGGCTACAACACTAAGCGCGGCACCGACATGGTCATGGCACCAGGCATGATATTTACCATCGAGCCAATGGTCAACATGGGCAAGGCCGATATCTACGTAGATGACAAGAACAACTGGGAAGTATACACCGACGATGGACTTCCATCAGCCCAGTGGGAAATCATGGTGCTCGTCACAGAGGATGGCCATGAGGTGCTGAGCTGGTAAACCGGTAAGTATTACGAGAGTGCCTTTATAAAAGGATATTATTTCATAGGTGATAACATTATGAAGGGCGTGTGAAAACGAAGTGTTTTTCACACGCCCTTTTATATAATAAAATAAGATAAGCAACTTGATGGTTAAAGCCTGTCCGGGCGCAAAAACGCCCTCTCGGAAGCGTTAGCTTCGGGAGAGCATTTCTGCATCCACGGACATGGCTTATAAACTCATAGTAGATTGCTTCGCATAAGTACCCTAAATTTACCGGAGAGTATGCGGTGTGTTCCGAAGAAAAATATAAACTGCCACGGCGTTCCATAAAATGTGGATGCGACAATTCATAGCAAACTATCAATAAACTATCCGCAAATGCTGCCGTGGCTGATTTTATATTTTTCTGAGGAATATACTGCATGCTAGGCCGGTATCCACAGCCTAGATATGCGAAGCCTCATAAACGAAGCCCCATAAGCGATATCCTATGATGCGTCCCTACAGACTTGTATTCACCCCATTTATGGTCGCATTCTCATTCTCCCTCATAGGAATGACGAGACACTTCTCCCCATTGATGACCTGCGCATGAATCTGTGAAGCCTTCTCCGGCTTTACATGAAGCACCACATCATAGGTCTTAATTTGGGCAGTGTAATTATCAATCTCTTCCTGCTTCTCAAGAAGCTGTGAGGTGCGCTCCTCAATCTGATTATTTTTCTTCTGGATAACAGAATCCTTCTCCTCAAGCTGCGCATTTTTCTCATTGAGCTCGAGAGTTAAATCGCCGACCTGGCTCTCAAGAGCAAGCTTTTCCACGCGGATTTCATTAGCTGCAAGAGCCTTTGAATCAATGACATTGGCTGCGATAGGCGGCTTGTCACCGAAAGCCGCATTGACGGATTTTTCAATGCGTGAAATCTTTTCCTCAGAGACATGGCAGTCACTAAGTACCTTGTTCATAGCCTCGCTGTCGAGAATGAACGGATCGTCGTCATCATCGTGGGTCTCAGCGTAGTCATCGGCCATCTCGGACAGATTCTGCTGGATATCAAGCAGCTTGTCATCAGTGCTCTCGTCCTCAGCACCTAGCACGTTTCTGACGATTGAATGAAAAGCCATCTTCTGCTCAGTAGCTGTGCGCTCCACACCGCAGCCGAGGCCGTTTGTCATAAACTCAGAGTGAGGCTCCTTGGTATTTTTCGTATAGAAAAGAGTGGAGTGTATGTCAGTGCTCCTATCATTGAAAGCAGGGAATAAAAAGCCTGTCTCAGGAGCGCCGACCACCCAGTCCCTTATGCGGGCTCCGATACGCTGCTCCTTTTCCAGATAGCCAAGGCCCGGCTTTGAAAGTGTGACAGGGCAGATGGCGCAGAGCATGTATTTGTACACTTCCTCGGACTCATCCACGTTGATGTTGTCCTTTGTACGTGTCATGACATCGTAGCTGTCGAGATACAAAAGAATCAAGTAGTTCCCGGCCTCATCGTAGGTGTCGATGACCAGATCATAGTATGTATCGAGCAGAGTCTCATCATTAAGCTCGCTGTCGCGAAGCGCCATGAGAATCTGCTGGCGGCCTCCGACTTCTTCCTCCTCAAGCGGAAACTGCAGATTGAGCAGGTTGTTTCCGAGAGTGCCTGAAAGCACCTTGTTTGAAATCTCGAGATATTTGTAGTATTCATCCTCCTCCAGAGTGAGAAATTTGCCACCGAATTTGCAGACCTTTTCATGGTTGCAGTCCACGTAGCAGCCGACCAGACGACTGAAGGTTGCCTGGTCTTTTTTTAATCTTCGTTTTAGTTCCAATACTTCTTTTTTGTTCATATTATCCTCGCATTATTTCCATGAAAGCTGGAGTTCTCTTTTTTGTGTGACACAATCTGATAGATATAAATT
>ENA-OWNV01000493-OWNV01000493.1-gut-metagenome-genome-assembly--contig:-NODE-493-length-11297-cov-3.994029_pt1 | contig 11297 bp, 9 predicted proteins | sample MGYA00248253_ERZ651784 | MGnify/ENA primary metagenome ERZ651784 (study PRJEB26908, sample SAMEA4031709) | gut metagenome | biome: gut; feature: normal infant; material: stool | place: China | collected 2015 ...
TGGCGTTATTCCACAAATTTCCGTAATCATGGGACCATGTGCAGGCGGTGCTGTTTATTCACCGGCTATTACAGACTTTATCTTTATGGTTGAAAAGACAAGTCAGATGTTTATAACAGGTCCACAGGTAATCAGTTCTGTTACAGGTGAAAATGTAACAAGCGAAGAGCTTGGCGGCGCTGATACACATACTTCAAAGTCGGGTGTTGCACACTTTAAGGCAGCAAATGACGAAGAATGTATCGCAAAAATCAGAAAGTTGCTTTCATACTTACCTGCAAACAATCTTGAAGAAGCTCCTTACGAACCTACAAATGACGAAATCAATCGTCTTTCAGAAAAACTTACAACAATCGTTCCTGACGATTCGGGTAAGGCTTATGACGTTAAGGAAGTTATCGCCGAACTTGTTGATAACGGCGACTTCTTTGAAGTACAGGAAGGCTTTGCAAAGAATATTGTAATAGGTTTTGCAAGAATGAACGGACAGGTTATCGGTATCGTTGCAAATCAGCCTAAGGTTATGGCAGGTTCACTTGATGTTAACTCATCAGACAAAGCAGCAAGATTTGTACGTTTCTGCGACAGCTTTAATATTCCTCTTGTTACTCTTACAGACGTACCGGGTTATTTCCCAGGCGTTGAACAGGAACAAAACGGTATTATCAGACACGGTGCAAAGCTGCTTTACGCATTCTCAGAGGCTACAGTTCCAAAGATTAACGTAATCTTGAGAAAAGCTTACGGCGGTGCATACATAGCAATGAATTCAAAACATCTTGGTGCCGATATAGTAATGGCATGGCCGACAGCAGAAATCGCTGTTATGGGTCCTGAAGGTGCCGCTAACATCATTTTCAAGAATGATATTAAGGAAAGCTCTGACCCTGTTACTACAAGAAATGAAAAGATTCAGGAATACAGAAATAAGTTTGCATCACCTTACGAGGCTGCAAAGCGTGGTTACGTTGACGATGTAATTGAACCTGATTCAACAAGACCGAGAATAATCGCCGCACTTGAAATGCTTGCATCAAAGCGTGATTCAAGACCGGCTAAAAAGCATGGAAATCTTCCTGTTTAATTGTGAAAGGAGATTTTTAGTATGTATTCAGAAGCATTATTGACAGGTCAGAACCTGTCATTAAGTGAAGCGTTGGCAATGGGAGGAGAAACAACAGTTATAGGTTTGGCAATAGTTTTCGCCGTACTTATCATACTTATGATAGTGCTTTCGCTTTTCAGGGTTATATTCTATAAAAAGCCTAAAACACAGGCAGCTCCTGCTGCAGCACCGGCTCAAGCAGCACCTGTAGAGGAAGAAACGGCAGACGATACAGACGAAGAAGAGCTTATCGCAGTATTGACAGCCGCAGTTGCCGCAAGTCTAAATACTTCAACGTATAACCTAAGAATTAAGTCATACAGAAGAACAGACAATAAAATGCCTGCTTGGAATAAGGCGGGTGTAACCGAAACAATTAATAATAGATTCTAAAGGAGGCAAAACCTAAATGAGAAAGTTTAATATTTCAGTAAATGGAAAATCATACGTAGTTGACGTAGAAGAAGTAGGCGGAGTATCAACTCCTGCACCGGCTCCTGTTCAAACAGCCGCTCCTGCACCAAAGGCTGCACCGGCACCAAAGTCTGCACCGAAAGCTGCTCCTGTTGCAGGTGCTAAGCAAGTAACTGCTCCAATGCCTGGTACAATCGTATCTGTAAAGGTAAACGTTGGTGATAAAGTTGAGGCCGGAACTCTTGTTGCCGTACTTGAGGCAATGAAGATGGAAAACGAAATTTTCGCCGGTGTAGACGGAACAGTTGCAGGTATCAGCGTATCAGCAGGTGACAGTGTAAACAGCGGTGACGTAATAGTTTCAGTAAACTAATACAGTCACGACTAAATTATAGAAAGTGGTGACAATAAAGTGTTAGAAAGTTTTGCAAACTTTTTGCAGAATACAGGTCTTTACGCACTTATTTCAAGCGGTGGCATTGACGCCGTTAAGACAATTATAATGATTGCGATAGCTTGCGTACTTCTGTATCTTGCAATAGTAAAAAAATTCGAGCCGTTATTGCTACTTCCGATTGCGTTCGGTATGCTTTTGTCAAACTTACCGATGATTAAGGATTCAAGTGCTATTATGATGCACACGGAATTTTTTACGAATCCGGAGTATATGACGGACGGAAAATATATTAATGTCGGATATATCTGTCAGCATGGCGGTCTGCTTGACCTATTGTATCTCGGAGTTAAGCTTGGTATTTATCCTCCGCTTATTTTCGTCGGTATCGGTTGTATGACAGACTTCGGTCCGCTAATTGCCAATCCAAAGAGTATTCTTCTTGGTGCGGCTGCACAGTTCGGTGTATTCTTTACATTCGTAGGTGCTCTTGTTCTAAGCGCTCTTGTACCGTCAATCAATTTCGGTATCAAAGAAGCTGCGTCAATAGGTATTATCGGCGGTGCCGACGGCCCTACGGCTATTTACGTTACAAAATCACTTGCACCGGCGCTACTGCCGGCAATCGCCGTTGCGGCATATTCATATATGGCATTGATTCCTGTAATTCAACCGCCTATTATGAAACTTATGACTCGTAAAAAAGACAGAATGATTGTTATGGAACAATTAAGACCTGTTTCAAAAACAGAAAAAATCTTGTTCCCAATCATCGTTACAATTATCGTTGCACTTATAATCCCTGACGCAGTGTCACTTGTAGGTTGTCTAATGCTTGGTAACCTTATGAAAGAATCAGGCGTTGTTGAAAGACTTACAAAGATGGCACAGAACGAACTTATGAATATCATAACTTTGTTCCTTGGTGTTACAGTAGGTGCTACTGCAACAGCGTCAAGCTTCCTATCAGCACAGACAATCGGTATTATCGTACTTGGACTTATCGCATTCTGTTTCTCAACAGTAGGTGGCTTGTTCTTGGGTGATATTATGTGCTGGGTAACAAAAGGTAAGGTTAATCCGCTTATCGGAAGTGCCGGCGTTTCAGCCGTTCCTATGGCTGCCCGTGTATCTCAAACAGTAGGACAGAAGGAAAATCCTTCAAACTTCCTTTTGATGCACGCTATGGGCCCTAACGTTGCCGGAGTTATCGGTTCTGCCGTTGCGGCAGGTGTATTCCTTGCAATGTTCGGAAATCTTTAATTAAACAGATAATAAAGGAGTGAAATATAAATGGCAAAGGGAAAGAAAGCTGTAGAAATTACAGAAACAGTCCTAAGAGATGCTCACCAGTCACTTATTGCTACAAGAATGACAACGGAGCAGATTCTTCCTATTGTAGAAAAGCTTGATAACATCGGTTATCATTCGCTTGAGGCATGGGGAGGAGCTACATTTGATGCCTGCCTAAGATTCCTTAACGAGGATCCTTGGGAAAGATTGAGAAAGATTAAGGATAGAGCTAAAAAGACTCCTATCCAAATGCTTTTCAGAGGACAAAACATACTTGGTTACAGACACTATGCTGATGATATAGTTGAATATTTCGTTCAAAAGTCAATCGCAAACGGTGTTGATATACTAAGAATTTTTGACGCTCTTAACGACGTCAGAAACCTTGAATGTGCTATCAAGGCTTGTAAGAAAGAAAAAGGTCATGTACAGGCTACAGTTTGTTACACAACAAGTGAATTCCATACAAACGAAAAGTTCGTTAAAATGGCTAAGCAACTTGAAGAAATGGGTGCAGACTCAATCTGTATCAAGGATATGGCAGGTCTTTTAAGACCATATGTAACATATGACCTTGTAAAGATGATGAAAGAAGAAGTTAAGATTCCTATTCAACTTCATACTCACTACACAAGCGGTGAGGCTTCAATGGTTTACCTAAAGGCTATTGAGGCAGGTGTAGACGTAATCGACTGTGCTATGTCACCGTTGGCTATGGGTACATCACAACCGCCTACAGAGCCTATGGTTGCGGCTCTTCAAGGTACAGAGTACGATACAGGTTACGATTTGGATAAGCTTATCGAAATCTGCGACTACTTCAAGCCGCTAAGAGAAGAATACATTAAGAGCGGTCTTATGAACACTAAGGTTATGGGTGTTGACGTTAATACTCTTAAGTATCAAGTTCCGGGCGGTATGCTTTCAAACCTTGTATCACAGCTTAAGCAACAGGGCAGAGAAGACGCATATGATGAAGTGCTTAAAGAAGTACCTCGTGTTCGTGCAGACTTCGGTTATCCTCCGCTTGTTACACCGTCATCACAGATTGTCGGTACACAGGCAGTACTTAACGTGCTTATGGGTGAAAGATACAAAATGGTTTCTAAGGAATCAAAGGGGCTTGTAAGAGGCGAATATGGTAAGTGCCCTGCTGAAATCTCTGACGAAATCGTTAAGAAGATTATCGGCGACGAAAAGAGAATTACTTGTCGTCCGGCTGACCTATTAAAGCCTGAGCTTGAACAGATGAAGAAAGAATGTGCAGAATGGATTGAACAACCTGAAGATGTATTGTCATATGCATTGTTCGGTCAAGTTGCCGTTAAATTCTTTGAATACAGACGTGCTCAGAAATATAAAATTGATGCAGATTTAGTGGATATGGAAAATAAGACATATCCGGTTTAATGTGTATTTTATACCGGACGAAATAATTCGTCCGGTATTTTTTATAAAAATTTTTAAATACAGGAGGATATTATGATTTTTGGATTTATAGGCAGCGGAAATATGGGCGGTGCTATAATCGGCGGAATTATTAATTCTGATATAGCAAGTCCTGAAAATGTAATTGTTTCGGATAAAAATGAGCAGGCATTAAAGAATATTAATGAAAAATACGGTGTTAAAGTGACATCGGACAATAAAGAAACGGCAGATAAAGCTGATGTATTGTTTTTGTGTGTAAAACCGCAGTTTTTATATGGTGTGATTGATGAAATCAAAAACAGTGTTTCAGATAATACAGTAATCGTTTCAATAGTCGCAGGACAGGCGATAGAAACGATTGAAAAGGCTTTTGAACATAATATTAAACTTGTGCGTGTAATGCCTAATACACCGGCTTTAGTCGGCGAGGGAATGGCGGCATTGACACCGAACAGCAATGTTACAAAAGAAGAAACAGATGTAGTTGTAAACGTGTTTAACAGCTTTGGTAAAGGTGAAGTCGTATCGGAAAATCTTATGGACGCCGTAACGGCTGTCAGCGGTTCGTCACCTGCTTATGTGTTTATGATGATTGAGGCAATGGCAGACGCAGCTGTTATAGGCGGTATGCCGAGAAGTCAGGCATATACATTCGCCGCACAAGCAGTACTTGGAAGTGCAAAGATGGTACTTGAAACAGGCAAACACCCGGGTGAATTGAAAGATATGGTTTGCTCACCTGCCGGAACTACAATAGACGCAGTTGCAATACTTGAAAAAGACGGTTTCAGAAACAGTATCATTGACGCAATGGTAGGTTGTATGAATAAGTCAAAAGAACTTGGAAAAAAATAAGATAAAACAATAACGCCACCGATTTTATTATCGGTGGCGTTATTGTATATGAACGTAACATTGTATTCAAACAATGTTAAATATATTATACACTATTAATTGTAAAAATTCAATAGAAAAATAAAATCTTTTTAAATATATCTCTGATTTTTAAACATTATCGAAGTATGATATATATTTTACGGGTGCTTGTTTGTTAAATAAATACTCATATAAGTCGATAAAATAGTCGTCTGTCATACTTGCGATGTAATCCGTCACAATATCATTAAAATCACTGTTTTTTGTATATTCGTATCCTGAAAATCTGTTTGAATAGTCGATTAATTCAATATGATGTTTGAATATCGGCGATGATTTTATGTCATTTTTTAAATCATAAAGCAACTTATTGTATATTTTCTCAAACATCGGTTCAATAGTTTTGTCATATACGTCAGAAATTTTGCTGTTTTGATATATAACACGGAAATTGTCTTTTTTACTGTTTTTTAGTGCTTGATAGTGCTTTTCGTCAAGCTGTATAAAATCTTTGCCGTAACTGTTTTCAACGATATTTACAATAAGATTATTTATAATAGCCGCATTGTATTTGCCTATTTCACTTTCGGCGAAAACACTTTCACTGTCAATCAGCTTGGTTTTTATAGCGTCTTGGCGGTCTTTTCCGATATAAGCAATCATATCCGAAATTCTGACAACACAACCCTCAAGCGTAGACGGTACAAGTCGGTCTATTGCGGATTGGTCAATATAACATTCTTCAACTTTTGTGTCAAAATCCTTGAAATTATCAAGCTTTGACGGACGGTATTCTTTGCACTCGAACTCACCGTTGTGACAAAGTATTCCGTCAAGTGTTTGAAGGCTGATGTTGAGGTTAAATATTTTATCAAGCACACGCACACTGTGTACGTTGTGATTGAAATATCGTCCCGTATTTGCATGATATGATTCGTTTAAGAATTTTTCGCCCGCGTGACCGAACGGCGTGTGACCTATGTCATGACCGAGTGCGACAGCCTCTATTAAATCAAGGTCAAGACCAAGCATTCTGCCTATATTTCGCGCAATTCTTGAAACAAGCTGAACGTGCAGAGCACGGTGCGAAATATCATCGTTTTTATAAAAAGAAAATACCTGTGTTTTGTCGGCATAGCGGTTGTAATACGGACTGTGCATAATTTTTTCAACGTCACGCACAAACGCAGGCCGCCAAAGAGTGGCTCTGTCGTGTTCCTTGTCAATACGGCGGATTGCGTTATCCTTAAAACCGTTGCCGTCAAAAAGTTCTGTATTTATTTTGTTTTGTAATTCATCGGAAAGTTTTTCGTAATTTGAATCTGAACTCATTTTATACCTCCTCATTTTAATTGATTATACCATAAAATGCGGAATATAACAATATTCGTAACAATAAATTAACAATTACAGTAGTGACAATTAAAAAAGAATGTGATATACTATATGTAGTATGAAGAAAATATTAAAGTAAATACAAGGAGCGAGAATTATGAAAAAAGTGCTTTCGGGTATGATTGCGGCAGTTATGACAATATGTATGTCGGTATCTGTATTTGCGTCACCAAATTCAAGCGTATCTATAAAAAATAATGACAGTAAGTCAACCCCTGTTACATATGAATATGCACCCGATCAGTTGGGCGAAACTGTGAGATCGATAAAGCCGTTGATGACAAAACTTGACGATTTGTCTAAACAGTCGTCTGTTGTTCAGACTCTTACAATATCAAGCGAAAGTGCAGAGGGTGATCCGGTAGATTTTAAATTGAGATTGTCTATGTCGGAAAAAACGTCAAACGATGTAAAACCTGAGGCGTTGAAAACACCGTCACCTGACGAATACAACGCTTTGAATTATTATAATATAAAAGTAACGGATTCAAACAATAAGCTTATTTATTCGTATGCGAATGACGACTCTAAAACGGATAACGGTACATATAAAGATATTCCGTTGGGAACAATGAACAGTTCTGCGAATACTGAAAACAAAATTATAAATGTAACGGTATCGGTAAATAAGTCCTTGAAAAATTCTGATGCGGCACAATATGCTGAAAAACTTGATTGGAGCATTGTTTCAAGCGTGAAAAAAACAGAGATTGCCGAGACACCAAAGGCTACAGAAGAAGTTGCAAAAGAAACAACTGCACCGACAACGGAAGTAACAGCAAAGGAAACAACTAATCCGTCTGTAAAAGAGGATAAAAACGGTGTTGTTACATTGGCACAGGGCGAATATATTTGCGGTGAAGATATTGACCCGGGCAGATATACTATGACAGGTAACGGAAAAGTTCATGTTTACACAGAAAACGGTGAATTAAAATCAACAATCGCATTAAAGGATAAAAATTCATCTGCAAATGGGGTTGAGGAATATCTTATAAATTTGACAGACGGTGAAAAGATAAAGGTTGAATCTGAAACTAAATTCACACCGTATACTGCAACTGCGACCGCAAAACCGAAAGCAACCTCAACAGCAAGTTCATCGACAAAAGCTACAACAAAGCCGACAGCTACACCGAAAACAACGGCTAAACCGTCAAAGAACAATCCTAAGACAGGGGATAACACTCCTATCGTAGCATTGGTTTCAGTCGGTATTCTTGCGGCAGGTGCATTTGTGTTTATCGAAATTAAAAAGAGAAAAAACAACTAAACTAAAGTGAAAGGGCGTGTATGATAGTGAAAAAACGACTTACTGTCATACAGGTCCTTTTAATTTTGATATTTGTAGGGTGCTGCGGTTATCTCGGAAAATATTTTTATGATTCACATAAGGCTGAAAGCGGTTTTGATGAATTGAAAAAAGTGGTTGAGAAAACGGAACGTGCAGACGCAACGGACGGTTATATTGATAAACGTGCGGATAACGGTATGCTTGAATGTTATTATTCGTTATATCAGCAGAATAATGATATGGTAGGGTGGATAAAGATTCCCGATACACCTGTCGATTATCCTGTGGTAAAGTATAATGACAATGAATTTTATTTGCATAAGAATTTTAATAAGGAATATCAATTCAGCGGTATACCTTTTCTCGATTATCAGTCGAATGACGAATCGGTGAATAAAATTATTTATGCACATAATATGAAGAACGGTACAATGTTTGCGTCACTTGCCGATTATGAGGATAAAAACTTTTATGACGCTCATAAAAATATAATGTATGATACATTGTATGATAAAGGCGAATATGAGATTGTGTCCGCGTTTACGACTAAAGTCGGTGCAAGTAATGAATTTAAGTATTACGATTATGCGGATATAGAGTCGGAGGAGCGGTTTAATGAATATGTAACTCAGGCAAAGTCACGTTCGTTTTATGATACAGGCGTAAATACAGTGTACGGCGATAGCCTTATAACACTTTCAACGTGTGCGTATCATACGTCAAATGAAAGATTTGTCGTGATTGCAAGAAAGAAATAAGAAAATACTTGAAATCGGCTTTGAAATATTATATAATATATTGGTATGTTAATAGTGTTTTGCTCTCGTAGTTAAGTGGATATAATAAACCCCTCCTAAGGGTTAGTCACCAGTTCGACTCTGGTCGGGAGTACCACGTCGGAATGGACTACGCTCCATTCCGATTTTTCTATGCAGAAAAATCAGTCATAACACTGCGTCATTCCTCATTAGTCGCAAAAACGCCCGCTCGGTTCACCTGTTCGCTTGTAAACGCACTCACAACGGCTCACAGTTGCTGCCACCTTTTTGCGAGAAAGTGCCTGTGGCACAAATGGTTCAAAGCGGACTACGCTCCATTCCGATTTTTTTATTTCCCAATAATAGATTGTTCCCAAATTTGTTTTTGACGCCAGGTGGTAGGGGGAACACCGAATTGTTTTTTGAAAGTTTTGTTAAAGATATGAGTATCATAGTAGCCCACGCTTTGGGCAGTTTCGGTCACGGACGCGTTTGTGTTTTTTAAATACAATGCCGCGGTATTCATTTTAAGTGAAATAATATAGTTTTGCGGACTTGTTTTTTTATATTCATTGAAAAGTCTTGTTAAATAACTTCTGTCAATTCCGACATATTTTGCAACGTCCGAAACGGATATTTTTTTATGAACATTTGTTTTTATAAACGTTTCTGCTTTTTGAATATATTCTTCGGCATTGCTGACGGTATTAATTTGTTCGCCGTCTGTAAGGCAGTAAATGAAATTCCAAAATTTTTGCATGAGCAATTCAAAACACATTTCTCCGGACGAAATAATATTACAGAGTGCATTGCCGATCGAATTATTTTCATCATCGGTATAAATCGGTGTGCTTTCATTAAGACTGACAGACTTTAAAATTGACTGCGACATACTTCCGTTAAATTCAATCCATCGATACAACCAAGGGTCGCTGTCATCGGCTTTATAATATGTAAGCTGATTTGGCGATATAAGGAACATCTGCCCTTTATGAAGATGATATGTGTTATTTTCTGTTTGAAAAATACCTTTACCGCTGTAAACATAATGCAACAGATAGTTACTTCGTACACATGGTCCGAACGAATGATTTCTATTGCATTGCTCTTCGCCGTATTGTACGGGATAAATATCGGTAGGAATAAACTTTGTATATGCGTAATATGTATTTATAAAACAATTCATTTTACTCAACTCCTGTTTGTAGAATATCACATTTAGACACATACTGTCAACACTTTGATATTCTGTTTTCGAAAATAAAGTGATATTATAATATCACAAAAAACACAGGAGGATATAAAAATGATTGTCAGAAACGGAAAAACAACGCACCTTATCGGCAGAGATATAAGTTATATAATGTTTGAAAACGAGGACGGAGACCTTTTGAATTTTCATTTCGGAAAAAAGATAGCGGATATTGATTATTCGCAAATGAAAGAAGAATGGGAAGAAAAGTGGGGGTTTGTTTCAAACAGATTTTGTCTTGACAATTATCCGCAGGAATATCCGTCTTACGGCTATTCTGACTTGAGAAATCCGGCATATCAGGTTGTAAATAAATTCGGAAATGCTGTTTCAAGACTTGTGGTGAAAGAATATATAATTCATAATGAGTGTGCCGTTCAAACCGACGGTATGCCTTGTCTTTTCAATAAGAATAAAAAAGCTGATACGCTTGAAGTTGTATTATATGATGAAATTATCGACTTGGAAGTGCATTTATATTATACGGTATTTGACGAGTACAATATAATCGCCAGACATACTGTAATTATAAATAAATCAGACAGTGATATTAAGCTTTTGAGTGCGTATTCGGCAAGTATTGATTTACCTATGGACAACTATGAAATGATACATTTTGCAGGTTCGTGGGGACGTGAGAGAGCAATGCACAGAACAAAGCTTGAAATGGGAATGAAAGCTGAAGTTGAAAATGCAAGAGGCGGAAGCGGACATCAGTTAAATCCGTTTTCAATGATTACTTCAGTCGGCGCGGATGAAACACACGGCGAAGTTTACGGATTTTTACTTGTATACAGCGGTAATCATTCCACGGTTGCAAAAATAGACCAATTCGGTAATTTAAGAGTACAACAGGGAATTAATCCGCATCAGTTTGAATGGATTTTAGGACCGAACGAAAGCTTTTGTACACCACAGTCTGTAATTTGTTATTCCGACAGCGGTATCGGTGCTATGACAAGAGAGTATCACGACGTTTTCAGCAACAATTTAATGAGAACTAAATGGGTAAACCAAAAACGCCCTATCCTTATAAATAATTGGGAGGGTAGATACTTTGATTTTACCGAAGTAAAGTTACTTCA
>ENA-OWNV01000502-OWNV01000502.1-gut-metagenome-genome-assembly--contig:-NODE-502-length-11148-cov-3.602475_pt1 | contig 11148 bp, 10 predicted proteins | sample MGYA00248253_ERZ651784 | MGnify/ENA primary metagenome ERZ651784 (study PRJEB26908, sample SAMEA4031709) | gut metagenome | biome: gut; feature: normal infant; material: stool | place: China | collected 2015...
TGCCGCACTCGGCAACACACAGAAATACCTTGTATTTGGAAAGATTATCGTAGTTATACATTTGACACCTCATATAAGTTATTTTTATGGATAATATAAATTATATATATTTGAATTATATCACTTGTTGTGCTATAATTCAATAGTAATAAAAGTAAAATAAACATTTCGGAAAGGAAGGTTTTTGTTATGGGAATGACTATGACGCAAAAAATTCTTGCGAATGCCGCAGGAAAGGAAAGTGTTAAAGCCGGAGAACTTATTATGGCGAATTTAAACTTAGTTCTTGGCAACGACATAACAACTCCTGTTGCAATAGGAGAATTTGATAAGATAGGACTTGACGGAGTATTTGATAAAGCAAAAGTTGCTCTTGTTCCTGACCACTTTACACCGAATAAGGATATTAAGTCTGCTCAGCAGGCATTAAAGGTCAGAACTTTTGCAAAGGAGCAGGATATTGTAAACTATTTTGAAGTCGGCGAAGTCGGTATCGAGCACGCACTTCTTCCTGAAAAAGGCTTGGTAGTTGCAGGTGACGTTGTTATCGGAGCAGACTCACATACTTGTACATACGGTGCATTGGGTGCTTTTTCAACAGGTGTCGGCTCAACAGATATGGCAGCCGGTATGGCAACAGGTAAGGCTTGGTTCAAAGTTCCCGAGGCTATTAAAATTAACCTGACAGGTAAGCTTAACAAATACACAAGCGGTAAGGACCTTATTTTACATATAATCGGTATGATTGGTGTTGACGGTGCACTTTACAAGTCAATGGAATTTACAGGTGAGGGTATGCACACTCTTACTATGGACGACCGTTTCTCAATCGCAAATATGGCTATTGAAGCAGGTGCTAAAAACGGTATATTTGAAGTTGACGATTTGACTGTTGAATATATGAAAGACCATTCTGATAAAGAATATACAGTATTTAAAGCTGATGATGACGCTGAATATGTACAGACAATAGACATCGACCTTGCAACAGTTCCTCATACGGTTGCATTCCCTCACTTGCCTGAAAATGCAAGAACACCGGAAAACTGGGGCAATGTTGAAATTGACCAGGTTGTAATAGGTTCATGTACAAACGGACGTATTTCGGATTTACGTCATGCGGCTGAAATTCTAAAGGGTAAGCACGTTAAAAAGGGTATAAGAGTTATCGTATTCCCTGCAACACAGGCAATTTACCTTGAAGCATTAAAAGACGGTACATTATCGACACTTGTTGAGGCAGGCTGTGTAATTTCGGCACCTACATGCGGACCGTGTCTTGGCGGTCATATGGGTATTTTGGCAGAAGGCGAAAGATGTGTTTCTACAACAAACAGAAACTTTATCGGACGTATGGGACACGTTGACAGTGAAGTTTATCTTGCGAGTCCTGAAGTTGCGGCCGCAAGTGCTGTAACGGGTAAGATAACAGCACCTGAAGAAGTAATGTAAAAAATAAACTTCACAACTTAAAATTGATTTTGAGTTGAGTTTGGAACGGAGGATTAATATGAAAGCAAACGGAAAAGTTATTAAATACGGAGATAACATTGATACAGACGTAATAATTCCAGCAAGATACCTTAACACAACAGACCATAAGGAACTTGCGTCACACTGTATGGAAGATATAGATAAAGAATTTGTAAATAAAGTTAAAGACGGCGACATTATGGTCGGCGGTGCAAACTTCGGCTGCGGTTCATCAAGAGAACATGCACCTATCGCTATAAAAGCAAGCGGTATTTCATGTGTAATCGCAAAGGATTTTGCAAGAATTTTCTATCGTAACGCTATCAATATCGGACTTCCTATTCTTGAATGTGCCGAGGCGTCAGAGGATATAGACGAAGGCAATGAAGTAGAAGTTGATTTCGATACAGGCGTTATCACAAACAAGACAAAGAATAAGACTTATCAAGCAGTTGCATTTCCTGAATTTATGCAGGGCATTATCAATGCAGGCGGTTTGGTTGAGTACATAAAGAAAGGAATGTAATAAAATGGCTGAATTTAATATTGCACTTATACCGGGTGACGGAATTGGTCCTGAAATCGTATCGGGTGCTGTTACAGTTCTTGACGCGGTAAGCAAAAAGTACGGACACAAATTTAATTATCAGGAAGTATATATGGGCGGTTGTGCCATAGATAAGTACGGCGTACCGCTTCCGCAGGAAACAGTTGATATTTGTAAAAAATCAGACAGTGTGCTTTTAGGTGCAGTCGGCGGTCCGAAGTGGGATTCACAACCGTCTGAAAACAGACCTGAAAAAGGACTTTTGGGTATAAGAAAGGCTCTTGAATTATATTCAAATCTTCGTCCGTCAATCCTAAAGCCGCAGCTGAAGGACGCGTCACCGCTTAAAGACGAAAAGCTTGAAAAAGGACTTAACGTAATGGTTGTCCGCGAACTTACAGGCGGTATTTACTTCGGTGAAAGAAAGAAAGCCGAGGACGGATCATGGGCGTCGGATACAGAAAAGTATTCAGTTGAAGAAATCAAGAGAATAGGTAAGATTGCATTTGAAACAGCTATGCTTAGAGATAAGAGAGTTGTATCTGTTGATAAGGCCAACGTACTTGAATCTTCAAGACTTTGGAGAAAGACTATGATTGAGCTTTCGGCAGACTATCCCGAAGTTGAGCTTACTCATATGTATGTTGATAATGCAGCTATGCAGCTTGCAATTAATCCGGCACAATTTGACGTAATCGTTACATCAAATATATTCGGAGATATTCTTTCAGACCTTTCAAGTGCTATTGCAGGTTCAATCGGTATGTTGCCGTCAGCGTCACTTGGCGCAACAAAATGCGGTATGTACGAACCGATTCACGGCAGTGCTCCTGATATTGCAGGTATGGATATTGCAAACCCTATTGCAACCATTGTTTCAGCCGCTATGATGCTTGAAATGTCATTCGGTCTTGTAGAAGAAGCAAAGGCAATAAATGACGCAGTAGATAAGGTACTTGACCAAAATTACAGAACAACCGATATTATGTCAGACGGTATGAAAAAGGTTGGCTGTAAGGAAATGGCTAAACTTATTGCGGAAAATATATAATATGCTAACAAAAACACTCATAAAGAGTGTTTTTGTTGCTTTATGGCAAAGTTCTTTAATGATGTTGACTTGATATGAAGTTTGTGGTAGAATATAGTATCAGATAGGACTACACAAAATTAATTACATCATTGGAGGCATCATTATGAACATTTCAACAAATCTAAAAGCTATTGATATGATAAAAGGTGAGATTTTATCGGAGATAGCACATCTTTACAGAACTCTTGCGGACTATGACGAAATAGGCGATTATGAGAGTGTTACAAATGAAATAGCAACGGTTATTGCTATGGATTACATACTTGCAAGACGGTTGGGAATCGGTTATGCAAGCATAGATAAAAAAATTTCCGAACTTCTCGGCATAGGTGAAGAAAACGGACACGAACTTGAGATAGAGTTTTCGGATATGTCGGAACTAAAGAAATATTTAAAGAGCCGCTAAGGCTTACAGTGCATCAATGCACTTTGGAGGGACTTATGAGAAAACATTACGGACAAGTTGTTAAAACTTGCATTAAGATAGCATTTGCATCAGCACTGCTTTTAATCATAAGCGGTGTACTCAGTTATGCGATTAAAGGCAAGGTTATAGCAATATTAGAGATAATTGCGGGGATAATAGCATTTTGTGCGGTTATTTTTATAAGAAATAAAAGAAATGAGAGTGTTAATAATTTTCTTGAAATTATGGCAAAAAGCTCAAATTCGATTTCGGCAAATATTATGGACTCTTTTCCTATACCTATCGTTGTTGTGCATATAGACGGTTCCATATGCTGGTACAACGGCAAATTTTCGGAATTGTTTTTTAATAAGGACCTTTTTGACACAAAACTCGAAAATTCAATATCCGATATAAAGTGGGGAGAAATTTTAAAATCAGCCTCACACTATGAAAAACGTATACGAATTGACGATAAGCGATATTTGCTTATTGCAAATACAATCAGAAACAGAAATATAAGTATTTCCGAAGATGAGGATAAGGTATCCGTATATATTTATCTTATTGACAGAACTGTTGAATATGAATTAAAAAGAAAATACGTTAACGAAAAAACAGATGTTGCGATTATCAATATTGATAATTATGACGATGTATTGCAACGTGTCAATGACAACGAGCAACAACAGATTTTGGCACAAATAAGAAAATGTATCAATGAATGGGTAGACGAATCGAATGCACTTTTAAAAGTAACCGACCGCGACAGATTTTATATGTTCTTTGAACATCGCTATCTTGCTCAGTATGTCAGTAAAAAGTTTGATATATTGTATAAGGTGAGAAAAGTCGGTGAAGATATGAAACTTCCGGTAAGTATCAGTATCGGTATCGGTGTAGGCGGAAGTCTGTCGGAAAATGATATGTACGCAAGAAATGCACTTGATATGGCACTCGGACGCGGAGGCGACCAAGTCAGCATAAAGGACGATACACAGTATAAATTTTACGGCAGTAAGGCTCGTGATTACGAAAAGAGTACAAGAGTTAAAACAAGAGCTATTGCTGTTGCATTAAAAGACTTTATAAAAAATTCCGACAAAGTAATATTTATGGGACATTCCGGTGCGGACTATGACTGCTTCGGTGCGGCGGTAGGCTTGCAGAGAGCAGTCAGAACGCTCGGCAAAAAGCCGTATATTGTCTATGACAACAATTCACCGGCCATAAAAAAAATGTATGACGACCTTCGTGCAATGAGTGAGTACAGAGGTATGTTTATAAGCAATGACGACGCAGTCGAAAACGTTACATCAGATACATTGATAGTTGTGCTTGATACGCACAGACCGTCAATGTTGCCATGCCCGAAACTTATAGAAAAGGCAAGTAAGGTTGTGCTTATCGACCACCACAGACGTTCGACTGATTTTATTAATCCTTGTTTGCTTATTTATTACGAACCGTATGCGTCGTCAACTTGTGAAATGGCTACTGAATTATTGGAATATATGAATTTGGGAAGTTCACTTACAACTGTTGAGGCGGAGTGTTTGTATACGGGTATCTTGATGGATACAAAGAACTTTATAGTAAAAACAGGTGTCAGAACATTTGAGGCGGCTTCATATTTAAGACGTTTGGGACTGAATACGGCAGACGTCAAAAAGCTGTTTAACGTGAATAAAGAGGACTATGACCACAGAGCCGATATTGTAAAGACATCGAAAATTATAGTATCGCAGATTGCAGTCGCAAAGTGTTACACAAAGTATCCCAATATAAGAGTGATAGCGTCACAGGCGGCTGATGAAATGCTTAATATAGGTGATATTCGTGCGTCGATAGTTGTATATGCACAGGACGGAGGCGTGGGTATAAGCGCCCGTTCGCTCGGTGATATTAATGTACAGCTTATTATGGAGTATCTCGGTGGCGGCGGACATAGTACCGTTGCTGGTGCACAAGTAAAAGACAAAAATGTAGATATGGTAATTGAGGACGTTGAAAAGGCTGTCTTTGATTACGTTGCAAATAATGAAAGTTAATTGGAGGAAGGACAATGCAAGTTATATTGACAAGAGATGTAAAAGGACAAGGTAAAAAAGGTCAGATGGTAAATGTATCTGACGGTTATGCAAGAAACTATCTTTTGCCGAGAGGTCTTGCCGAACCGGCTACAAAGTCGAATATAAACGTAATGAAGGGTAAGCAGGAATCTCTTGAATACAAGAAAAAAGTTGAGCTTGAAGAGGCAAATGCAATCGCAGAGAAAATGAAAGAAATCAAGGTTGTGCTAAAGGCTAAAGCAGGCGAAAACGGTAAACTTTTCGGATCTGTAACATCAAAAGACGTAGCAGAGGCGCTTACTTCACAACACCACATCAAACTTGACAAAAAGAAATTTGTTATGCCTGACGGCATAAAGACATTGGGAACAACGACAGTTGACGTAAAAATTTATACAGGCGTTGTCGGTAAGTTAAACGTAGTTGTAGAACAGATATAACTTTGGGGAGGTAATGGATTTATGGCAGAAATGTCGAATCCTGTTGACGTAATGGGCAGAGAACTGCCATATAGTCAAGAGGCGGAATTGGCTGTAATAGGCAGTGCGCTTACTAATTCGCACAGTGTTGCGGAGTCGGTTGAAATACTTAGACCGTCTGATTTTTACTTCCCACAGAATAAGGAAATATTCAGTGTAATTCTTGATTTATTTAACGAAAATGCGGCTATAGATTTTATTACCGTTTCAAATAAGTTGAGCCAAAGCGACAAACTTGAGGCTGTCGGAGGTATCGCTTATTTGAGAAATGCGGCAACGAATGTGCCGACAACAAGGCACGTGACGTATTATTCGCAAATAATTAAGGAAAAGGCAGTTTTGAGAACACTTATTAAAAGTGCAGGCGATATTTCCGATATGGCTTACGGTCAGAACGATAAAGTCGAAAGAATAGTCGACCAAGCCGAACAGCTTATTTTTGACGTTACATCATCAAACAACAAGAGCGATATACTACCTATAAGTGAGATATTTATGGGCAGTTATCAGGAACTTGTTGAAAACTCTTTAAATCAAAGCGGTATAACGGGTTTGCCGACAGGCTTTGATGAACTTAACAGACGTACGGGCGGTTTTCATGGCGGCGAACTTATTCTTATCGCCGGACGTCCGGGTATGGGTAAGTCAAGTTTTGCGGTAAATATAGCGGAACACGTCAGTATTACCGATAAAAAAACCGTTGCGATATTCAACCTCGAAATGCCGAAAGAACAGATTGTAAACCGTATTATATGCAGCCAGGCACTTGTTAATTCAAATAAAATCAGAACAGGTGATATAACAGGCGAAGATTGGGAAAAAATCGGTGCAATAGTAAACAGAGTTGCAACTGCACCGATGTATATAGACGATACTGCGTCAATAACGGTATCGGAAATCCGTGCAAAATGCAGACGATTAAAGCAGACAAAAAATCTTGAACTTATCGTAATCGACTATTTGCAGTTAATGCAGTCGAGCGGAAGAACAGAGAGCAGACAAAATGAAATTGCCGAAATTTCGCGTTCGTTAAAAATTCTTGCAAAGGAACTTAATATTCCTGTCATTGCACTTTCACAGCTTTCGCGTGCGGCTGAATCGAGAAGCGATAAGCGTCCCATGCTTTCGGACTTGCGTGAATCGGGTGCTATCGAGCAGGACGCCGATATGGTTATGTTTTTGTATCGTGACGAATATTATAATCCCGATACCGAGGATAAAAATTTGGCTGAATGTATTGTCGCAAAAAACAGAAGCGGTGAAACCGGTATGTTTAAACTTGGTTGGATAGGTGAATATACTAAGTTTTCTAATGTTGAATTTGCATTGAAGGAAGAATAATGGTTTTAGATATTATTAAAAAGACCTTGCGTGAATATAATTTGTTGAATAACGGCGACAGCGTGCTGGTCGGTCTTTCGGGTGGTGCGGATTCGGTGTGTCTTACTCACGCACTTTGGTCGCTGAAAGATGAATTTGACATAAAATTATATACGGCTCATATTAATCACGGCATAAGAGGCGAGGAGGCAAAGAGAGATGAACTTTTTGCCGAAAACTTTTCAAAAAAATTGGGTATTGAATGTTTTGTGTTAAATGCAGATATACCCCAAATTGCAAAAGATACAAATGTGTCGGAAGAAACAGCCGGCAGAAATGTGAGATATAATTTCTTTAATAAATTGTGCGAAAAATACGATATAAACAAAGTTGCAACGGCGCATAACAGAAATGACAATGCCGAAACTTTGCTTATGAATTTTATGCGTGGCAGTACGACAAACGGACTTTGCGGAATACCGTATGTCCGCGGAAATATAATTCGTCCGATATTGAATGTTTCACGAGATGAAATCGAAAAATATTGCAGTGATAACGGACTTGAATATATGACAGACAGTACAAATTTGACAGAAGATTACACACGCAATAAAATACGTCACACATTACTTCCGTATATTCAAAAGGAATTTAACGCGAGTTTTATTAAAACCGTTACGGAAAATGCTTGCTTGATAAAAGATGACAGTGATTATCTTGACGGTATTGCGGAAGATTTTTATAAAAAGCACATCAGAAATTGTGCTGTTAATATTGAAGATTTGAATAAGACGGATATTGCGATAAAAAGACGTGTTTTAAGATTGATGTTAAGAGATATTTATAACTGTCTTAACGATATTTCGTCAACATATGTTGCGGATATATTGTCGCTTGCCGATAAATCAAGCGGCAGACAAATAAATTTGCCGTACGGTATTGTTGCAAAAAACGAGTACGGCAAAATAATACTTGAACACAAAAAAGAAGAAACACAGCCGTTTGAAGTCAGTATTAATATCGGTGAAACAGTTTTTATTTCGGAACTTGACAAAAAAATTTCGGTATCTGAAACGGATATGCGAAATAAAGACGGTGCAATATATCTTTCGTGTGACAAGACTGATAAAATCATTGTACGCAACAGGCGAAACGGTGATAAATTTCAGCCTATGGGTATGAACGGTACGAAGAAATTAAAGGAATATTTTATAGGTAAAAAAATTCCTAAAGATAAACGAAACAGTGTGCCGATAATTGAGATAAACGGCGAAATTGCCGCAGTCGGCAACAGAATAGACAAACGTTTTGCTTTCAAGGATAAAGGTATAAAAATAGAATTTTACGATAATTAAGGAGGTAGTCAGTTGCAGAAAAGATTTAAAGGACTCGGAGTATGGGTGGCAATGCTTGTAGTTGCGTATCTGATTTATATGTTCGCAGTCGGATTCGGTGCATCGCAGACCAAAATGGTTTACTCTGATTTGGTCAACAGTATAAAGTCCGAACAGGTAAGTTCAATGCTTGTGTCGGGAAATACCGTAACGGTGACACTTACAAACGGTGACAAAGCAAAGGTGAAAATTCCGTCACTTGACACGTTGCAGGCAGATGTCGGAAAAGAAATGAACGACCAAATGGATAAAGGCACTTTAAAGCAAGAGGCTTATGAAACCAAGATTTCATGGACGGCGGTTACAAATATAATTTTGATAATTGTATTTATATGTGTGTTCTTTTTCGGATTTTTGCGAAAAGGCGGTTCGGGTGCAACCAATTTTACAAAGAGCAGAGCAAGACTTAATGAGAACACCAAGAACGTGACATTTAAAGATGTTGCGGGAGCTGATGAGGAAAAAGCCGAACTTGCGGAAATAGTTGAGTTTTTGAAAAATCCTCAAAAGTTTGTAAGTCTTGGTGCGAGAATACCTAAGGGTGTACTTCTTGTCGGCTCGCCGGGTACAGGTAAAACACTTCTTGCAAAGGCGGTTGCCGGCGAGGCGAAAGTTCCGTTTTTCTCTATAAGCGGTTCGGATTTCGTAGAACTTTATGTCGGCGTAGGTGCATCGCGAGTGAGAGATTTGTTTGAACAGGCAAAGAAAAACAGACCGTGTATTGTGTTTATAGATGAAATAGACGCAGTCGGCAGAAAAAGAGGTGCCGGTATGGGCGGCGGTCACGATGAAAGAGAACAGACTTTAAATCAGTTGCTTGTTGAAATGGACGGATTTGGCGAAAATGAAGGCGTTATAATGATGGCGGCTACAAACCGTCCGGATATACTTGATCCCGCACTTTTAAGACCGGGACGTTTTGACCGACAGATTGTCGTTGACGTTCCAGACGTAAAAGGCAGAGAGGCTATTCTAAAAGTTCATTCGGCTAAAAAGCCGTTGGCAAATGACGTTGACTTGGAAGAAATCGCAAAAGCAACAGCAGGTTATTCGGGTGCAGACCTTGAAAACTTAATGAATGAGTCTGCTATTTTTGCGGCAAGACGAAACCATCTTGAAATAACAAGAAAAGATATTGAGGACGCAAACTTAAAAGTAATGATGGGAACGGAAAAACGTTCGAGAATTATTACCGAAAAAGAAAAGAAACTTACGGCATTTCACGAGGCAGGTCATGCAGTTTTGGCAAAACTTGTCGATAAAACATCGCATATTCATAAGGTGTCAATAATACCGCGTGGCAGAGCCGGCGGATATACGATGTATGTGCCTGATGAAGATAAAATGTACACATCAAAAAATGAAATGTTGGACAGAATAATTGTAATGCTTGGCGGCAGAGTTGCCGAAGAACTTACAATGGACGACATCAGCACAGGCGCGTCAAGTGACATTCAACGTGCAACTGACATAGCACGTCAAATGGTTACAAAATACGGTATGTCAGAGGCAATCGGCCCTGTATCGTATGATGACGGCGGCGAAGTGTTTATCGGACGTGATTTTGCACATTCAAAAGCATATTCCGAAAAAACAGCCGCAGATATTGACGCGGAAGTAAAGCATATAATGACTTTACAATACCGGAAAACTGAACAAATTCTTACTGAAAATATGGCTGTACTTACACGAGTGGCTGAAAAACTTCTTGAAAAGGAAACTATTGACGGTCAAGAATTTGAAGAATGTTTTAATATATAAAAAGGAGGAAACAATAATGGCACAAGTAACAAAAAAGACTCTAATCGGTGAGGCTTTAAGCATAGATGAAGAAATCGCTCCAATACTAATGGGTATCGGAATGCACTGCCTTGGCTGCCCGGCATCACAGGGTGAATCACTTGAGGAAGCTTGCATGGTTCACGGCGTTGACGCTGACGAACTTGTAAAGAAGATTAATGACTTCTTGGCTTCAAAGTAATAATTTAAAGCAGATAACCGTAGCTTATGCTACGGTTATTTTTTTAAAAGTGAACATATATATGATTTAGATTGAATTATACGACAAAATGTGAGAAAATTATTATATGCGAACTATTACCAATGTGTATCCAAAAAGAAATGTACCGTCGATGATAAAATATTTATCATTGTATGAAATATTTAAATATCCACATATTTCAAGTATCCTCAAGCAGTGCGTACACTTATCTACACAACTAATACGATAGAAGGATTCAATCGCCAGCTCCGAAAAGTGACTAAAAACAAGGGGGTTTTTCCTACAGATGATAGCTTGTTTAAGATGCTGTACCTTGCAATGATGGACATCACGAAAAAATGGACCGGTCGCCGTCGTGATTG
>ENA-OWNV01000513-OWNV01000513.1-gut-metagenome-genome-assembly--contig:-NODE-513-length-10990-cov-4.197837_pt1 | contig 10990 bp, 9 predicted proteins | sample MGYA00248253_ERZ651784 | MGnify/ENA primary metagenome ERZ651784 (study PRJEB26908, sample SAMEA4031709) | gut metagenome | biome: gut; feature: normal infant; material: stool | place: China | collected 2015 ...
TCGGAAAGTGTACCGATTTGATGAACCTTGATAAGAATAGAGTATGCGACATCTGATAAAAACCCCTTATCAAGTCGTTTTGGATTTGTGACGAACAAGTCATCACCGACAAGCTGAATTTTATCGCCGAGCTTATCGGTAATGATTTTCCAACCGTCCCAGTCATCTTCTCCGAGTGCATCCTCAATAGAGAAAATCGGATATTTTTCACACAGGGTCTGCCAGTATTCAACGAGCTCCAAAGCAGTCTTTTTTATACCGGATTTCGGCAACAAATATGTTCCGTCATCTTGTATCCACTCTGAAGACGCGGCATCTATGGCGATTTTAAAATCTTCACCTGCCTTGTAGCCTGCACGCCCGATTGCACTCATTATAACTTCAAGTGCTTGTTCGTCTGTTTCAAGATTTGGTGCAAAACCGCCTTCGTCACCGACCGCGGTGGTATTACCCATTTCGGAAAGCACCTTTTTTAATTCGTGAAATACTTCACTGCACCAACGCAAGCCTTGTTTAAATGACTTTGCGCCATACGGCATTATCATAAATTCCTGTATATCGACGTTGTTATTTGCGTGTGCACCGCCGTTTAATATGTTCATCATAGGTACGGGAAGTACATAAGAATTTATACCGCCTATATATTGAAAAAGCGGTATTTCAAGGCTTGCCGCAGCCGCTCTTGCAACGGCTAACGATACACCGAGTATTGCGTTCGCACCGAGATTTGATTTATTGTCTGTGCCGTCAAGCTCACACATTTTCATATCTATCGAGCGTTGGTCAAGTACATTCATACCGATTAACACATCTGCAATTTTTTCATTTACATTCGCCACAGCATTTTTTACACCTTTACCGCCGTAACGCTTTTTGTCATTATCCCTAAGTTCCACAGCCTCAAAAACACCTGTTGACGCACCCGACGGAACGATTGCTCTGCCCGACGCACATTCTGTATGCACCTCAACTTCGACTGTCGGATTACCGCGTGAATCCATAACTTCACGTCCGAAAATGTCGACTATTTCAATGTACTGTTTCATAGATATATCCTCCTTTGATTTAGTTCATAATAGAGTATTACCAAATAATCACTTTCTTATTCAATGCAGAAGTATATAATATTACATTCTGTAGGAAATAACAGCCATTGACGGATTAATATGATAAGTGTATAATGGAGGTGTACATATCAAGTTATCACAAAAGGAGAGTTGATTATGAAGAAATTTATAGGAATGGCACTTGCGGCGGTGATTTCGGCATCGTCATTTACGGCACTTGCGGCAGGGGCTATACCCGACCATCAAGGCACAAGTATGGACGGTATTGAAATCGGTACGGCTCAGCTTAATTCGGCGGTAAAAAGTTATTATGATTTATTCGAGCAGGCAGGTGACCAATACGGTGTAGACCCAAACTTGCTTGCGGCAATATGTATGCAGGAATCGTCGGGAAGAAATTTGAGTTACCGAGATGACGGAAGTGAGTATCCGGCGTGGGGTATAATGCAGATTGAAAATACTTTGGAAAAATCATTCGCCAAGTTCGGTGAGGACACTACGGGAGAAAAATGGACGCTTCAAGACAGACTTGATCCGACTAAGGCAGTGCCGTTTGCGGCATATTTAATTTCACAGTCGCTTATCAGATATGATTGTGATTATATGAAAATGATTCAGTCGTATAACTTCGGACAAACCGTGCTTGACAGAATAATTGCGGCGAAGGGTGACGATTGGCTTTCGGAACGCGTCAATGCCGCGCAGTATGCGACAAATTGGCCGTACAATACTTACGGTGACGCGCAGTACATAGAACACGTTATGAGATATTATCATAATGATATTGATTACATAGGTGCAAAGGTAAGAATAGACGGTAAATTGCTTGCGTTTGACGACCAGTATCCGTTGCTTGAAACCATTGACGGTGAAACGTATACAATGATACCCGTAAGAGGTATATCAGAGGCTCTCAATGCAAAAGTAGATTGGGACGGTGACAAGCAGGAGATTACGGTTAAAAAGGGCGGCGACAAAGTCGTGATGTATCTTGACAGTGATGTTGCGTACATAAATGATACACCGATAACGCTTGATGCACCCGCAACGCTTATGAACAACAGAACAATGGTTCCGCTTAGATTTGTCATGGAAGCATTTAATGTTACTGTTGATTGGAACGGTGACACAAGAACTGTTGAAATAACAAAATAAAAGTTAGTGAATATGTACAAAAAAGTATCGTTTGATTTTTATAATCTGACGGTACTTTTTTTGTTATCTTTATATGATAATGTGGTATATATGTAATATACGAGGCTATAGCAAAGGACATACAAATTGATTAGTAGCCAAATAAAATGAACGAAAAATATTATATTAGGAGGGTCAATCAAATGAAAACGTATTCAATGGACGCAATTCGGAACATCGCTGTTATGGGACACGGTAAATGCGGTAAGACAACGCTTACAGAGGCAATGCTGTTCAATGCGAAAATGACCGACAGAATGGGCAAAGTCGCTGACGGCAACACTGTAACGGACTATGACGGTGAAGAAATCAAAAGACAATTCAGTATTTCAACCGCTCTTGCAACGGTAGAGTGGAAAGATATGAAATATAATATGATAGACACACCGGGCTTTTTTGATTTTGTCGGTGACGTTAAAGAGGGTATCCGTGCGGCGGATTCGGCACTTATTGTATTGAGCGGAAGAAGCGGTGTAAGCGTCGGTACGGAGAACGTGTTCAGATACGCAAAACAAAGAGGTGTGCCGATTATGTTCTTTGTCAACAAAATTGATGATGACAGAGCGGATTATCAAAAAACTCTTGAGGAAATGAAAGAAAAGTTCGGAAAATCAGTAACTCCGTTCGTTTATCCGATAAGAGAGGGTGACGAATTCAAAGGCTTTGTCGATATTGTCGATATGACGGCAAGAAGATACGAAGGACAGGACAGAGTGGATATTCCTGTACCCGACGGTATGGCGGAAATTGTCGCACCGCTTAGAGAAATGATTATGGAGGCTGTTGCCGAAACCGATGAGGCACTTATGGTTAAGTATTTCAACGGTGAAGAATTTACTTTTGACGAAATTAAGCAAGCTATAAGAAAAGGTGTTAAGGACGGTGTTATTTATCCTGTATACTGCGGCAGCGGTCAGGATAATATCGGTGTGCGTTCGCTTATGGACGGTATGGGTAAGTATTTGCCTGCTCCGTCGGAAATTGAGGAAATCGCGAGAGTTGCCGACACAGGTGAGCCTGTTGAGCTTGTACAGAGTGAAACGGAAACAACGGCGGCGGTTGTATTTAAAACAATCGCAGACCCTTATGTTGGTAAGATGTCGTTGTTCAGAGTTTATTCCGGTGAGGTAAAGGGTGACAGCACGCTGTACAATCCGAACAAGGACGTAAACGAAAAGATTGGCAAGGTATTTAATCTTTGCGGTAAAAAACAGCTTGACGCAAAGTCGATAAAAGCCGGTGACATCGGCGCGGTTGCAAAACTTGAAAGCACAAAAACAGGTGATACATTATGTGAAAAAGGTAAGAATATCATACTTACCGGTATTGAATTTCCGCAGCCCGTTTTGTCTATGGCGATTAAACCGCAGACAAAGGGCGATGAAGAAAAGATTATAAGCGGTATTAACAAGCTTATGGAGGAGGATCCGACATTCACAATTACAAACAATACCGAAACAAAGCAGACTCTTATCAACGGTCAGGGCGAACAGCATATTGACGTTATTATAAGCAAATTAAAATCAAAATACGGTGTCGGCGCAGTTTTGGAAGACCCTATTGTTCCGTATCGCGAAACAATCAAGGGCAAGGCTACCGTTGAAGGCAAACACAAGAAACAATCGGGCGGTCACGGTCAGTACGGTCACGTTAAGATTGAATTTGAGCCGGGTGTGTCGGAAGATATGATTTTTGAAGAAAAAGTATTCGGCGGTTCTGTGCCTAAAAATTATTTCCCTGCCGTTGAAAAAGGCTTGCGTGATTCGTGCCAGAAAGGTGTGCTTGCAGGTTATCCCGTTGTGAACTTGAAAGCCACATTACTTGACGGTTCGTATCACCCTGTTGATTCGTCGGAAATGGCATTTAAGACGGCGGCGGCTATCGCGTACAAAGAGGGTTTAAAACAGGCTAACCCTGTCTTGCTTGAGCCTATCGGCTACTTGAAAGTATATATTCCTGAAAATATTATGGGCGATATTATCGGTGATATTAATAAACGCCGCGGCCAGATTATGGGTATGGGCGAAAGCGATAAAGAGGGACTTAATATGGTTGAGGCTGAAGTGCCTATGTCCGAAATGTTCCGTTATGCGACCGACTTGCGTTCTATGAGTCAGGGCAGAGGTATGTTCTCGTTTGAGTTTACCCGTTACGAGCAAGCTCCGTCAAATGTTGCCGAAAAAGTTATACAAAGCTCAAAAAATAAAGAGTAATCAAGCAAAAAACTCCTTTTTGTCATATGATTAAAATATGTTTAGTTAATTTTACTAAAGAATAAAAAGTATTTTTGTGAATTATACGACTAACAATTTGTATTTAAATATGTTATCATATATATATCAAAAAGATGTATTATAAAGATAACAATACACTTAAACAAGCAGAATAAATGAAATCTGGTTTATTTTGTATAAAAATTTTTCTTGGACGAGAGGGGAACAATTAATTATGGCAGATTTACAATTAAAACACATTTACAAAAGATATGCAGGCGGCGTTACTGCTGTAAGTGACTTTACACTTGACATTGACGATAAGGAATTCATCATTCTTGTAGGTCCTTCAGGTTGTGGTAAGTCAACAACTCTAAGAATGGTTGCCGGTCTTGAAGAAATTTCAGAAGGTGAACTTTATATCGGCGGACGTCTTGTAAACGACGTTGCTCCTAAAGACAGAGATATTGCAATGGTTTTCCAAAACTACGCTCTATATCCTCATATGACAGTATTTGAAAATATGGCATTTGGTCTAAAGCTTAGAAAAACTCCAAAGGACGAAATCAAGAAGCGTGTTACAGAAGCTGCAAAGATTCTTGACATTGAGCATCTACTTGACAGAAAGCCGAAGGCTCTTTCAGGCGGTCAAAGACAGCGTGTTGCTATGGGACGTGCAATCGTTCGTAATCCTAAGGTATTCCTTATGGACGAACCTCTATCAAACCTTGATGCAAAGCTAAGAGTTGCAATGAGAACTGAAATTAAGAAGTTACATAACAAACTTCAAACAACATTTATGTACGTTACTCATGACCAGACAGAGGCTATGACAATGGGTACTCGTATCGTTGTTATGAAGGACGGTGTTATTCAACAAGTTGATACACCTGCTAACCTTTATACAAAGCCTGATAACGTATTCGTTGCAGGATTTATCGGTTCACCGCAAATGAACTTCGTTACTGCTACACTATCAAAGGAAAACGGCAGCGTATACGCATCATTTGGCGATAACAAGATTATGATTCCTAACGGTAAGGTTACACCTGAACTTGAAGGTTATATCGGTAAGGAAGTAATCGTTGGTATCAGACCTGAAGATATTCACGATGACGAGGCATTCATTTCAAGCAGACCTGAGGCTGTATGTAATGCATACGTTGAAGTTACTGAAATGATGGGTGCTGAAACATATTTGTATCTTGAACTTGCAGGTGAACAGTTCACAGCGAGAGTTAATCAACGTTCAACAGCTAAGATTGGTGATACAATCAAGGTTGCATTTGAAACAAACAAAATTCATATCTTTGATAAGGATACAGAAATGGCTATCGTTCACTAATTCGATTAGACAATTTAATTGTAGACAAAACCCATATGGGTTTTGTCTACTTTGCTTTTATGAGGAATTACAGAGGAAAGGGAGCTTATATTTAATGGTTTTAATGATTTTATTTTTGGTGATAGGGTTTGTGCTTTTGGTTAAAGGTGCGGATTTGTTTGTTGACGGTGCGTGTGATTTGTCGGCAAAGTTGAGAATTCCGGCATATATAGTCGGACTTACGGTAGTGGCGTTCGGAACAAGTTTGCCCGAGGCGGCGGTTAGCATAACTGCGTCACTGCAAGGCAGTAATGAAATTGCAATCGGTAATATAATCGGATCAAATATGTTTAATACGCTTGTCGTACTTGGTGCAAGTGCTTTGTTCGCACCTGTTGCTGTAAAAGGAAATATCCTAAAACGTGATTTTCCATTCTGTATCGGTATAACCGCTGTAATGATTGTGCTTTTAATGACATTAAATCATGGTGATATTGCATTGACAAGATTGGACGGTATTATACTTCTTGCATTGTTTGCGGTGTTTATGGTCGGTTCTGTTGTGATGGGCAAGAAAGAAAGTAAATTAATTGAAAGTGCGGAGGATAGCGAAAAGGCAGATTTGCCAATGTGGAAATGCCTATTGTTTATAATAATCGGCTTTGTCGGTGTTGTGGTCGGCGGTCAGCTTACTGTTAAAGGCGCAAGGGAACTTGCACTTATGGCGGGAATGAGTGAAAGAGTTGTCGGTCTTACCGTTGTGGCAATAGGTACATCGCTTCCTGAACTTGTGACTTCGATTGTTGCCGCAAGAAAACAACAAAATGATATTGCGGTAGGTAACGTAATCGGCTCGAATATATTTAATTTGTTGTTCATTCTCGGAATATCGGCGACAATCGGTAAAATAGGTACTGACTTTAATGTGGTAATTGACGGTTGTGTGTTGATTGGAATATGCTTGTTTACTTATATTTTTGCACTTGCTAATAAAAAGATTAATCGCCCTTGCGGTGTGGTTATGATTTTTATGTATGTGGCATATACGGTGTATTTGTTGGTAAGATAAGGGGGGTTATGAAAAAGTATTATATAGGCGGGCTGCTGACTTTGGTTACGATTGCTTTTGCAACGGTAACTTTGGCAGTGAATAAAGATGTGATTGGTTATCGTAGATATATATATATACACCGCCCACAAAAGCAGGTAGCATTATGTTTGTTGCTTTTGCGATATACATAGCTGTTTTGTCAGTCGGTGCTTTGGTTTATGCGATTTACAGACACTTTCATAAAGATGAATAGTTGTGTAGTAGGGGTGACGGTTGGTCGCCCTTTTTGTGTGATTAAGTTTGCTATCGTTTATGAGAATTTCGGAGTGGCGACCGGTGGTCGCCAGTTTGCGTGATTGGAGTTCGCCGTTGTTTGAGTGGAACGTGTGTAGGGGCGACCATTGGTCGCCTGTTTGTGTGATTGAAATTCATAGAGAGCCACCCCTCAGTCGACAGTGTCGACAGCTACCCTCAAGGGGAGCTTTACGAAATGTGGCGGAAAATAAAAAGCCTCCCATTGAGGGGAGGTGGCACGAGGAACGAGTGACGGAGGGGTGGCTACTTGCAAAATCAAATATGGCTACATACAAAATTGCAAACAAATGCGGTGGTGCTGTTATCTGAAAAATTACAAACAAAAAGGCAGTCAATCGACTGCCTTTAAATTAACCTAAAATTTTACCTTCAAACTCAACACGCTTCTTAACTGTCTGCATAACATTGTCAAACTGCTGTGGAGTAAGTGATTGAGCACCGTCGCACAATGCTTTCTTTGGATTATTATGAACTTCAATCATAATACCGTCTGCACCTACTGCGATAGCCGCTTTTGTAAGCGGTTCAACCATCCACGGCAAACCTGTTGCGTGACTTGGGTCAACGAATACAGGCAAGTGTGAAATTGACTTTAATGCCGGTATTGCCGAAAGGTCAAGAGTATTTCTTGTGAATGTTTCGTAAGTTCTGATACCTCTTTCGCAGAAAATAACCTGTTCGTTACCGCCTGCCATAATGTATTCCGCACTCATAACCCATTCTTCGATTGTGCTTGAAAGACCACGCTTTAAAAGTATAGGCTTATTGCATTTACCAAGTTCCTTTAAAAGTTCAAAGTTCTGCATATTTCTTGCACCGACTTGAATTATATCAACGTCTTCAAACAAATCAAGATGTGCCTGATTCATAATTTCTGTAACTATCGGAAGTCCTGTTGCCTTCTTTGCCTCAAGAAGAATTTTAAGACCTTCGTCATGAAGTCCTTGGAATGAATAAGGTGATGTTCTCGGCTTGAATGCACCGCCTCTTAAAAATGAAGCACCGCTCTTTTTAACTGCTTCGGCTGTTTCTGTCATTTGCGGAACTGTTTCTACCGAACAAGGACCTGCAATGACGCTGAAATGACCTTCACCTACTGTTCTGCCGGCAATGTTGAAAATACTGTTATCCGGGTGGAACTTGCGGTTTGCAAGCTTGAACGGCTCGGAAACTCTCTTGACGTCTGCGACTACGTCGATAGTTTTTAAATCATCTGTGTCAAGAGTTGAAGTATCACCGATAATACCAACTATTGTGGAATTTTCGCCCTTACTGTAATGATGGTCAAAGCCCATCTCCTCCAGTTGCTTTAAAAGTGCGTTTACCTCGTTTTGTTCTGCGTTTTGTTTTAGAATTACAATCATTTTTCATATCTCCTTTTCTACCATACTACATCTTACCGACGATTGTATATCGGCAAGCAGCAACCAACGCGGTTGCTTATCACATTTTACTACTATTTTTGACATATGTCAAGAGGTGTGATAAAATAAGGTTATATCTACTGAATGGAGAATTATATGGAAGAAAAATTTATGAAAGAGGCACTGAAGCAAGCTAAAAAAGCCGCGTCAATCGGTGAAACGCCAATCGGTGCGGTTATAGTGCGTGACGGTGAGATTATTGCAAGAGGATACAACAAGCGTGAAACCAAGAAAAACGCATTACTTCATGCCGAAATAATAGCGATAAACAAGGCTTGCAAAAAACTCGGCGGTTGGAGATTACCGCGATGTGAAATGTATGTGACGCTTGAGCCTTGTCCGATGTGTGCAGGGGCGATTATTAATTCACGCATTGAAAATTTGTATTTCGGTGCGTATGACAAAAAGTCCGGTTGTGCTGGTTCGGTTATCAATTTATTTGAAAGCGGTATGTTCAATCACAATGTCAATGTGACAGGCGGTATAACGGAAGATAAATGTGCAAGCATATTGACTGAATTTTTTAGAGAGTTAAGAAAAAAGAAATAGACTGTTTTTTATATTGCAATTTATTTACAGATGTAATATAATAAATTTTAAGGGGTGATTTTTAATGAAAATAAGAAAAATTATATCAGCTATACTTACTATGTCTGTTATGTCGGCTTGCATAATACCTATTGCAAAAGCGGACGGATTGTATTCGGAAAAATTCGATATGACGAAAGTAAAAGCAGACAAGACGGACGGTGTTACGAAAGAAGTGGAAGTGCCTGACGGTGACTACACTGTAACGGTAACAACAGGCGGAAAAACAGAAACAAATGCGAATATTTATATAAACGGCGGTGAACGTGTAAGAGCGTACACGCTTGAGGCAGGCGAAACACAGGAAAATGAACAGCCTGTTGTGCCGAAAAACGGAAAAATCACTGTACAGGTTAAGGGTGACAACCCTAACGTGACGGAAATAGATATTGAACAGTTACCGACACGGGAAAAAGCCGAAAAACCTACTATATATATTGCAGGTGATTCAACGGCACAAACTTACAACTATACAAAGGTATACCCTCAAACAGGTTGGGGACAAGTTTTTGCCGATTATTTTAATGACGATATAATTATTGAAAACCGTGCAATGGGCGGAAGAAGTTCAAAGAGCTATGACAATGACGGCAGACTTGACAGAATACTTACAGAAATGCACCCGGGCGACTATGTGTTTATTCAGTTCGGTATAAATGACGGTGCTGAAAATAAGCCGGAAAGATACATAAGTGTTGATGACTATAAAAAGTTAATTACTGATAAATATATCGGTGAAGTTGAAAAACGCGGCGGAACACCTGTGCTTATGACTGCAAATGCGGCTGCTTGGTGGGACGAAGAAAACAACTGTTTTATGGAGTCGCGAAAAGATTACGCCGACCCTACGCGTGAAATCGCGGAAGAAACAGGTTGCAAATTTATTGATGAAAATAAAATTGTGACAGACGCGTGGAACAGTATGAGTAAGAACCGCGTTTTGTCGGGTTATTTTGTATGTGAACCGCTTGAAAGTAAGGCTTATCCGTCAGTCACGAACGACACCACCCATATGAAAGTCAAAGGCGCAAAGAGAGTTGCAAAGCTTATTGCGGATGCAATTCCGGAAAATGTGCCTGAACTGGCAAAGTATTTAAAGGGTGACGAGAAATTTACGGATATACAAGGTCATTGGGCGGAAGACGTTATAAAAACACTTGCGGAGAATGGTAAAGTATCGGGAGTCGGTGACGGCAAGTTTAACCCTGACGGAACAGTAACGCGTGCGGAATTTTTGAAGATGGCAATGGATTCGTTTGGCATTGTCGGTCACGCATATCGTGACGGTGAATGCCTTGACGCAACAAATGATGATTGGTATTGCTACTATTTGCAGGGGGCGTTGGATAAGGATATTATTCCTAAAGAAATGATTGAGAACTGCAACGTTACAAAAGTTACTAAAACTCTTGCAGAAGCAACAGATGATAAAAAGGCGGTTACGACTGACGTAAACGTTTATACAGGTAAGTTTGACGGAGATAAGCCGATTACTCGTGAAGAAATGGCTGCGATTGCGGTTCGTTGCAAAAATTATAAAATGAGAAGATTGACAGACTGGGACAATGAAAGACGTTATCCTATTTTTTCGTTTAAGGACAGTGATGAAATTGACGAAAAATATATAAGTGATGTAGAAGAAGATTATAATCCTCATGAAATTATAACACTTGATAACTAGATAGGGGGGATTATGTTGCGAAAAGGATGGTTCCGGTGGCTAATTCCGGGTCTAAATATAAAACGTTGGCTTGCCCTATTTAGTTGTGGTGTAGGTCTTTTAATTATTGGTATTTCTTTGATTTTTAACTATC